>Ga0310811_10006893_pt1 | contig 14519 bp, 16 predicted proteins | sample YCmetagenome_FD_207642 | JGI IMG/M metagenome (GOLD analysis project Ga0310811, IMG submission 207642) | Soil microbial communities from experimental microcosm in Duke University, North Carolina, United States - YC | ecosystem: Engineered > Artificial ecosystem > Soil microcosm > Unclassified ...
CCGGTACGAGCAGGTCCTGGCACAGTTACTGGAACTCGCCGACCTGACCGGACGCTCGCCCGTCACCGACTCGGCCGCGGTCCCACGCCGTGGCACCCTGCATTTCGCCGACGATCGCGGGATCGCCGTGGTGTCCTCCTCCCTGCCGGACGAACTGCGCGAGCGGATCCCGTCGGCGGACCCCCACCATCCCGACTACCTTCAGGCCTACACCTTCGCCGACCTCGATGCCCTGCTCGAGCTGCACGGCCACCTACGGGCGGTGAACCCGCAGTCGAGCGTCACGATGCGGACGAGCGAGACCATCGAGCGCGACGACCTCGTCCGGCATCTCCTGCTGCTCGGCAACGGCAATGGCCTGCGGGAGGCAGCTGATTACGGCACGCGTCGCCGCAGCGCCGAGCCCGAGAGCGGAAATTGCCCTGCGTGGGGTAACCGGGGCGGCTACGTTGTCGGGCGTGAGCAGGATCGTCTCGGTCAATCTCGCGGTGCCCGAGCCCAACCCGGCCAAGGGCGTCGGCATCACGGGCATCAACAAGCGACCCGTTGATCACCTGGTCATGGTGCGCGCACCGGGGCCCAAGACGACCGGGCTGCACAGCGGCCTGGTCGGTGACCAGATCTTCGACATCGAGCACCACGGCGGCGACGACCAGGCCGTGTACGCGTACGCGCGCGAGGACTACGACTGGTGGCAGGCGCGGCTGAGCCGCCGGCTGGCCAACGGGCTCTTCGGCGAGAACCTGACGACAGAAGGGGTCGACGTCAACGGTGCGGTCATCGGCGAGCGGTGGCGCATCGGTCCGCGGCTGGTGCTTCAGCCGACGTTCGGTCGCATTCCGTGCGTCACGTTCCAGCACAAGATGGGCGAGCCGCGATGGGTGAAGACCTTCACCCGGGCGATCCGGCCCGGCGCGTACCTGCGCGTGCTGGAGCCCGGCGAGGTGTGGGCCGGCGATCCGGTGACCGTGGAGGACCGTCCGGCGCACGGGGTGACGATCGCGCAGGCGTTTCGGGCGTACATGACCGAGCCGGAGCTGCTGCCCGCACTGGTGGCGATCGACGGGCTGCCCGACGACCTGCGCGAGACCCTCGCGGAGCGGCTTCACGAGCGCCGATGACCCCGCGTGCGGCCGGCCGGGGCGTGGAGCCCGCACCGGCCGGCCGCGGCGGTCACCAGGCGGTCGCGCCGCCGTCGACCGGGTAGTTGGCGCCGGTGATGTAGGACGCCCGGTCGGAGGCGAGGAACGCGGCCAGCTCGACGATCTCCTCGGGCTGCGCGAAGCGCTTGAGCAGCGTCTTGGCGGTGATCGCGTCCCGGGCCGCCCGGTCGTCGCCGAGATCGCGGTCGCTGGCCGGCGTCAGGACGGGGCCGGGGCTGATCGCCACCGCCCGGATCCCGTGTGGAGCGCCCTCGAGCGCCAGCTGGCGGGTCAGGCCGATGACGCCGGCATTCGCCGCGGTGTGCCCCGCCATCGGGGGTACCTGGCCGCCGATCATGCCGGCCATGGAGGCGATGTTGATGATGACGCCGCCGCCGCGCCGGACCAGGTGCGGCCACGCGAACTTCGACACGAAGAACGGTATGTCGAGCTCGCCGGCCACGGTGGTGCGCCAGTCCGCGACGGAGAAGTCCGGCATCGGGCCGAAGCGTTGCAGTGCCGCGTTGTTGTAGACGACGTCGAGCCGTCCGTAGGCGGCCGCGGCGGACTCGACGAGTCGCCGCGCCTGCTCGGGATCGGTGAGGTCGACCGGGGCGATGCCGGTCATCTCTCCCCCGGCGCTGCGCACGAGTTCGACCGTCTCAGCGTTGGCGTCGGCCTGGATGTCGCATCCCACGACCCTGGCACCCTCGCGCGCGAAGACCAGCGACGCGACGCGTCCCTGGCCGCCCGCGGTACCGGTGATCAGCGCGACCTTGCCGTCAAGCGTTCCCATGGGTGTACCTCCGATCGGTGATCTCAGCGGGTGCGCATCGGCGCGAGCGCGGTGCTCCACGCGATGACCTGGTCCAACATCGCGTTGAGCGAGCCGAGCTGGAACTCGCTCGGACGGAACACCGTGAAGTTCTCGAAGTCGGCGAAGAGCGACAGCGCCACCTGGCCGCGCACGTCGGCCATCTGCAGCTCGCCGGCGACCAGGCGCAGGTGCTCGACGGCGCGCGTGCCGCCGGCCGCGCCGTAGCTGACGAACCCGACGGCCTTGTTGTTCCACTCGGCGTGCAGGAAGTCGATCGCGTTCTTCAGCGCGCCCGACGTCGAGTGGTTGTACTCGGGCGTCACCATGACGAACCCGTCGAACGAGTCGATCTTGCTCGCCCACCGCAGGGTGTGCGGCTGGGCGTACTGCCCCATGGACGGCGGCAACGCCTCGTCCAGATGCGGCAGCCGGTAGTCGAGCAGGTCGACGAGCTCGAACTCCGCGTCGGTGCGCCGCGCGGCGACCTCCCACACCCAGTGGGCGACGGCCTCGCCGACGCGCCCCGGACGGGTGCTGCCCAGGATGATGCCGATGCTGGTCATTGGTGTAACCGGCCTTTCGTCGATAAGTGCTTGCTTCGTCAAGCAAGGACCAAGCTAGCGCGAGGAACTTGCTTCGCGAAGCAAGTAGACTGTGGCCATGACAACAGAACGTCCGGCGCGGCCCCTCACCCCCGACGAGGACGCGCTGGTCCGCGCGCTGCCCCGGCTGATGTACGCGCTGCCCCGCGCCATCGACGCGGATCTCGTCCGCGAGCAGCAGCTCTCGCTCAGCGAATGGACGGCGCTGAGCCGACTGTCCGAGGCGCCGCAGCGCCGGATGCGCATGGGCGAGCTGGCGGCCGCCTGCGAGCTCTCGCTCAGCGGGATGACCCGCATCGTCGGCCGGCTGGAGGGCCAGGGCGCGGTCGAACGCGTCAGGAGCGACGACGACGCGCGCGGGTGGAGCGCGGTGCTCACCGACGCCGGGGCCGCCCGCCTGGAGCGGGCCTGGCCGAGCAACCTGGCCAGCGTGCGCCGGCACTTCCTCGACCACCTCGAAGGCGTCGACGTGGGCCGGCTCGCCGCCGCAATCCAGCGGGTCGCGGCCGGCCACTGACCGGTCAGGCGGGGAAGTCGACCTCGACCGTGAGGCCGCCGCCGCTGCGGGCCCGAGCGGACGCCGCGGCGCCGTGCGCGATCGCAATGGCCCGCACGATCGACAGGCCGAGGCCGTGGTGGCCGTCGTCGGCGACGCGGCGCAGCCGCTGGAACGGCTCGAAGAGGCGGTCGACCTGCTCGGGCGGCACCTCGGGGCCGGTGTTGGACAGCACCAGGCGGGCGCGGCCGGCCTCGGTGCGGGTGCTCACCTCGACCGTGCCGCCCGGCTCGTTGTAGTGCACGGCGTTGTCGAGCAGGTTGGCCACCAGGCGGGCGACGAGCCGGGGCTCCCCGACGATCCGGGCCGGCCTGATCGTGGCCGCGAGGCGCAGTCCGCGCTCGCGCAGCGGCGCCTCGCGCTCGCGCAGGGCCGCGGACACGATCTCGTCGAGGTCCACCGGTTCGCCGCCCTCGCGGGCCGACTCGCTGGCCGCCAGGGTGAGCAGGGACTCCAGCAGCGCCCCACGATGGCGGTTGACGGCCAGCAGCTGCTCGAAGTTCGCCCGGTACGACTCGACGGTGGCGCCGGGGTCGATGAGCGGCTCCTCCAGCAGGGCGTGCTCGACGGTGAGCGGGGTGCGCAGCTCGTGCGCGGCGTTGGCGACGAACCGCTTGTGCCCGTCGAGGGCCAGTTCCAGGCGGCCGAGCAGCCCGTCGATGGTGTCGGCGAGGTCCTTGAACTCGTCGCGCGGCCCGGCCACGGCGAGGCGCTCGTGCACGTTGCGGCCGGAGATCTGCTGCAGCGACCCGGTCATCCGCCGGACCGGGCGCAGCATGCGCCCGGCGATGAGCCAGCCGAGGGCGAGCGAGATCGGCACCATGATGAGCAGCGCGATCGCGGGGACCAGCAGCACCCGGTCGCGGAAGGTCTCGGTGCTGTTGGGGGGCAGTTTCACCATTCGGGGTCCCGGCGGCAGCACCGAGTCGGGGGTCGCGCTGACGTCGCCGGACAGGCTCATGGAGACCGCGGCGACGAGGGCCAGCAGCACGACGCCGGACAGCACCGCCACGATGCAGTACAGCAGCGTCAGCCGCCACCGCAGCCGGTTGGACGGGGTCATGCGCTCAGATCCGGTAGCCGGCACGGGCGACGGTCTCGATGAGCGGCGGGTCGCCGAGCTTGGCCCGCAGCCGGTTGACGGTGGCCTTCACGGTCGTGGTGAACGGGTCGGCGGCCTCGTCCCAGACCCGCTCGAGCAGCTCCTCGGCCGAGATGACCCGCCCGGCGCCGGTGAGCAGGTACTCCAGCACCGCGAACTCCTTCGGGCTGAGCGGCAGGCGGGCGCCGGCACGGGTGGCGACCCGCTGGGCCGGGTCGAGGCGCAGGTCGGGGCGGGTGCGCCGGGCCACGGCCCGGATGCGGGCGACGAGCTCGGCGTAGGCGAAGGGCTTCGGCAGGTAGTCGTCGGCGCCGAGGCCGAGGCCCTCGACCCGCTGCGCGACGGTGCCGGAGGCGGTCAGCATCAGCACGCGGGTGGCCGCCTCGCGCTCGACGAGGGCGCGGCACACATCGTCGCCGTGCACGCCGGGCAGGTCGCGGTCGAGCACGACCACGTCGTACTCCACCACGTCCGTGCGCTCGAGCGCGGCACCGCCGTCGTAGGCGACGTCGACGGCCATGCCCTCGCGGCGCAGCACCCGCGCGACCGAGTCGGCCAGCTGCCGCTGGTCCTCCACCACGAGCACCCTCACCGGCCGAGCGTAACGGCGCCGCGGTCACAGGGCGGTCACAGCGGCGCGGACCGTGCTGTGACCGCCCGGGGCCTAGAACTGCGTCGAAACCTGCAGACGGGAGACACCAATGACGCCAGTCATCGAGACGGCGGCCCTGAGCAAACGGTACGGCCGGAAGACGGCGCTGGACGACTGCACCATCCGCATCCCGGCCGGGCGGATCGTGGGGCTCGTCGGGCCCAACGGCGCCGGCAAGTCGACGCTGCTGGGCCTCGCCTGCGGCCTGATCGCGCCGAGCGGCGGGCGCATCGAGGTGCTGGGCCGCCAGCCCGCGGCGAGCGCCGCCCAGCTGGCCCGGGTCGGGTTCGTGGCGCAGGACGCGCCCGTGTACTCCGGCCTGTCGGTCGCCGACCACCTGCGGCTCGGCGCCCGGCTCAACCCGGGCTGGGACGCGGGCCTGGCGCAGCGCCGGGTCGAGCGGCTCGGCCTCGACCCGGCGCAGAAGGCCGGCCGGCTCTCCGGCGGCCAGCGCGCCCAGCTCGCCCTGACCGTCGCCGCGGCCAAGCGCGGCGAGCTGCTCATCCTCGACGAGCCGGTCGCCTCGCTCGACCCGATCGCCCGGCGCGCGTTCCTGCACGACCTGCTGGAGTTCACCGACGAGCTCGGCGTGAGCGTCGTGCTCTCCTCGCACCTGCTGGGCGACCTGGCCCAGGTGTGCGACCACCTGATCGTGCTGGCCGGCGGGCGGGTGCAGATCGACGGCGCCGTGGCCGACCTCGTCGCCGTGCACCACCGGCTGCGCCTCGACGGGCCCGGCGACGGTGCCCTGGACGCGCTGCCGGCCGCGGCGCGGGTCGTCCACACCGAGCGCACGGCTTCCGGGCGGACGGCAATCGTGCGGTGCGCCGACCCGGTACCGGGCGCCGAGCGCGCCGACCTCGAGGACGTGGGGCTGGCCTACATGATGGCGACGGAGGCACACCGATGATCTGGCTCACCTGGCGGCAGTTCCGCACGCAGGCGTTCGTCGCCGTGGCCGGGCTGGTCGTGGTCGGCGCTTACCTGGTGTACCTCGGCCTGCGCATCCGCCACGACTACACCGCCGGCATCGTCAACTGCCTGCCGTCGGACTGCTCCACGACCCGGCGGACGTTCTCGGAGCGCTACGAGGGCCCGGTGGCGCTGGCCGGGGCGCTGCTGATCGGCGTGCCGGGGCTCATCGGCATCTTCTGGGGCGCGCCGCTGGCCGCCCGGGAGCTGGAGACGAAGACCGACCGCCTCGTGTGGAACCAGAGCGTCACGCGGGTGCGCTGGCTCGCGGTGAAGCTGGCCGTGCTCGGCGCGGCCGCGATCGCGGTCACCGGGGCGTACAGCCTGCTGCTCACGTGGAGCGCCAGCCGCTACGACCAGTTCGCCGGCGACCGGTTCGCGGCGATGAACTTCGCGGCGCGCAACGTCACTCCGCTGGGGTACGCCGCGTTCGCGTTCGCCCTCGGCACCGTCGTCGGGCTGCTGGTGCGCCGCACGGTGGCGAGCATGGCGATCGTCGCCGGCGTGTTCGCCGTGGTCCAGATCGTCGTGCCGGCGGTGGCGCGCGACCACTTCATGCCGCCGGTCACCACGAACGTGGCGTTCGCCGCCGACGTGATGGAGCACGCCGACGGCTTCGGCATGAACCCCACCTCGGCGCACCTCATCGGCTACACGATGCCGGGCACGTGGCCGATGCAGGGTGTGAGCCAGGTGTACAACGCCGACGGAACGCCTTACACGGCCGCGCAGGCGCGGGAGTGCATGAAGGGCGACCCGGCCGAGGACATGGCGTGCACGGCCGAGCAGAACCTGCACTTCTCGTACACGTACCAGCCCGGGCACCGCTACTGGCCCTTCCAGTGGATCGAGACGGCGGCGTACACCGTCCTCGCCGCACTGCTGGCCGCCTTCGGCCTGTGGTGGGTGCGCCGCCGGATCACACTTCGCTGAGCTCGACGCCGAACTCGGCGGCGAGCGCGCCCGCCTGCTCGGGGGTGAGCAGCAGGTAGTGGTCGTCGCCGGGTTCGTCCTTCTCGACGTGGAAGAACCGCCGCGGGTCGCCCCCGGGCGGGTTGAGGCACGAGATCTGCTCCCACACCGCCATCGGGTTCAGGTAGTCGTCGTCGGGGCCTTCGGCGTCCAGCCACCAGGACGCCGGCACGCCGTTGACCTTGAAGGTGAGCTGGTCGGCGCCGGGCTCGTCGAAGTGGAACGCGACGTCGGTGACGACGACCGACCCGCCGCTGAGCGCCGCCGCCTCCTCGAGAATCCCCCGGTATGCGGGCTCGACCGCATCGACGTCCTCGCCGTGCACGGCCACCGCCACGCCCAGGTCGGCGAAGACCCCGCCGTCGAACTCCTCGACCGGCGTGTCGATCCACGCGTCGGTCAGCTCCTGCCGGCGCTCGGCCGGCGCCACCCCGAGCTCGATGAGCCGGTCCAGCACATCCCCGTAGGTCGTCATGCCTGGCATCGTGCCAGTCATCGTTCGGCCATGTGGCCCCGTGTTGCGCCCGATTTAAACCATTTGACGGCACCGATAATCTGATCCTCCGTACCTCGCGAGGTCGAGGGGGCCCCGTCCCCTCGCACCTCAGGAGCTACGATGCGCCGGGCACCCGCCCTCTCCTTCCTCCTCGTCACCGTCTTCGTCGACATGCTCGGCCTCGGCCTGGTCGTGCCGATCGTGCCGGCCCTGATGACGGCCGTCACCGGCCACGCCGCGGACGCCGCCCGCTGGTCCGGCGTCATCGGCTCGAGCTACGGCGTCCTGCAGTTCCTCTCCGCGCCGCTGCTGGGCCGGATCTCGGACCGCTACGGCCGCCGCCCCGTGCTGCTGGCGTCGCTGGCCTGCCTCGGCGTCGACTACGTCGGGCACGCGATCGCCCCGACGGCCTGGCTGCTGCTGCTCTTCCACGCCTTCGCGGGCGCCTGCGCGGGCACCAACACCGTCGTCAACGCCTACATCGCCGACGTCACCGAGCCGGACCGGCGCGCCCGCGCGTTCGGCCTGGTCGGCTCGGCCTTCGGGCTCGGCTTCGTCGCGGGACCGACGGTCGGCGGCCTGCTCGGCGCCGTGGACGTGCGCCTGCCGTTCTACGCCGCGGCGGGCCTCGCGTTCGCCAACGTCGCGTACGGGTACCTCATCCTGCCCGAGTCGCGCCGCGGCGACCGCACCACGCCGCTGACGCTGCGCCACGCGAACCCGTTCGGCTCGCTCGCCGCCGTGCTGCGCCGCCCGGTGCTCGGCCGGCTCGCCTCCGCCCGCTTCTGCGCCGACGTCGCCCGGATGACCAACCAGTCGGTGTGGACGTTCTTCGTCGCGTACCAGTTCGCCTGGGGCACGGCACACGTCGGCATCACGATGGCCGCCGCCGCTCTGGCGGGTGCGGCGTTCCAGGCCCGCCTCGTCGCCCCGGCGGTGCGACGGCTCGGCGACAAGCGCGCCGCGGTCCTCGGCGGCGCGCTGGGCGTGGCCGCGGTCGGCGGCACCGCGTTCGCGTCCGCGCCGTGGGCGCTCTACGCGCTGCAGGCCGTCGGCGTGCTCAGCTCGGTCGGCGCCGCCGCGGCGCAGTCGTGGCTGTCCGGCGCCACCGGCCCGGAGGAGCAGGGCACGGTCCAGGGCGCGCTGACCGGGATCGGCGCCATCGCGGAGGCGGCGGTCCCGGCCGCGGCCGGCGCGCTGTTCGCCTGGTCGCTGGCGTCCTCGAGGCCCGGCCTGGTGTTCCTCGCCGCGGCCGCCTTCGCCGCCGCGTCGACCCTGCTGCTGGCCACGACGCCCAGCCGGGCCGCGATTTCCCCCGAACGTTCGCCGTGCGCTGGGTAGAGAACCTTCCGGCCATCCAACCAGCGAGAGCGCGGGAGCCCACCATGTCGCATCACCTTGATACGCCGCTCGCGGCGCAGGACGGGCAGCTGTTCATCGACGACCTCTACGTCTTCGGCGGGCGCGGGAGCACCGTGTTCGTGCTCGACGTCAACTCCGACGTCACGGGGGCGTTCGCGCGGCCGGGGTTTCACCCGGAGGCGCGCTACGAGTTCAAGGTGCACGTCGACGGGGGCGAGTTCGAGGAGCTGACCTTCCGGGTGGCCTTCGGCGAGCCGGAGGCGGACGGGCGGCAGCCGCTGCAGCTGTACACGCTGACGGGCGCGGACGCGCGCGACGACGGGGCCGGCGGGACGCTGGTGCTGCAGGGGCGCACCGGCGAGGCGGCCGCGTCGCCGCTCGCGCGGATCTGGGCCGGGCGCGTGCACGACCCGTTCTACATCGACCTGGGGCTGCTGTCGAAGATCAACGCGGCGATGCGCGACGGTACCGCGCCCGACCTGTCGTCGTGGCGCCCGGGCGAGGCGCGCAACAGCTTCAGCGGTACCACCGTGGAATCGATCGTGCTGGAGATCCCGCACGCGCATCCGGTGCTGCGCCCGGGCGAACGCATCGGGGTGTGGGCCGCCACGCGGCTGGCCACCGACGCCGGCGGGTGGCGGCAGGTCAACCGCGGCGGGCATCCGATGATGTGGCCGATCTTCTGGCCAGACGACGTCCGCTTCGACGACCCGGCCAACACCCGCCACCCGGCCGACGACCTGGCGGACGACGGCAAGCACCTCGCCGACCACGTCGCCGCCGTCGTCGCGGCCGGCGGCACGGCGCAGGACCCGCACGGCTACGGCACGGCGGTGGCCTGGCGGCTGTACCCCGACGTCCTGCCGTACGTCGTGGGCACGCCGGCGTCCTACGGATTCTCCGGGTTCAACGGCCGCACCCTGGCCGACAACGCACCGGAGGTCATGCTCTCGCTCGTCACCAACACGGCAGTGCCGAGCGGGCTCGGGCCCTCGGTGTCGGCGCACCTGCGCCCGGCCGAGTTCCCGTACCTCGTGCCGGCCTGACCGCCGTGCGGCCCCGGCAGGTCCGCCCGCCGGGGCCGCTCATGCCTCAGGAGGGCAGGGTCCAGCGCTGATCGGTCGCCCCGCGGCAGGGTACGAGCTGCTGCCGCACACCGCCGACGTGATGCTCACGGCGTGGGCACCGACCGCCGAGGCGTGCATCGGGGAGGCGGTACGGGCACTCGTCGCCTGCTTCGCCGACGTCGGTGCGGCCCGCCCGGCACGCATGGTCGGGTTCGCCTGCGAGCCGGCACTCGACGACGAGCTCCTCGTGCAGGTGCTGGAGGAGGCCATCTACCTGCTCGACACCGAGGACGTGGTGCCGGTCCAGGTGGCCGTCGCCCGGACCGCGCGGGGCGGCCTGGTCGGTGACTTCGGCGTCGTCGCGCGCTCGGACGTCCCGCTGGTGGGCCCGTTACCGAAGGCGGTCACCCGGCACGGCCTGCGTTTCGCACGACACGGCGGGCAGTGGCGGTGCCAGACCGTCATCGACGTGTGAACCGGCCAGAGACCGGCACCGGCCGGCTCAGCCCTTCACGACGCCGACCGGCACGAGCCGGGCCACCGGGTCGGCGAGGCGAGCCCGCCGGCAGGTGTCGACCACCTCGTCCACGTCCTTGTAGGCCTCCGGCGCCTCCTCGGCCAGCCCACGCGCGCTCGCGCCGCGGACCAGGACGCCGGCCGCGGCCAGCTCGCGATGGACCGCCTCGATGGGCGCCTGCCGGACGGCGGCATGACGGCTGAGGGTGCGTCCGGCGCCGTGGCACGCGGAGTGGAACACCTGCCCGTCGGTCACGCCGACGAGCACATACGAGGCGGTGCCCATCGAGCCGGGAACCAGCACCGGCTGGCCCACCGCCCGGATCGGGTCCGGCAGGTCGGGGTGGCCGGGCGGGAAGGCCCGCGTGGCACCCTTCCGGTGTACGCACAGGTCCCGCGCCGCCCCGTCGACGGTGTGCCGCTCCAGCTTGGCGAGGTTGTGCGACACGTCGTACAGCAGCCGCAGCTCCCCCAGGCCGGCATTGCGGAAGCAGCGCCGGGCGGCGTGGGTGAGCAGTTGCCGGTTCGCGCGGCCGTAGTTGGCCGCCGCGGCCATCGCGGCCAGGTAGCGCCGGCCCTCCGGGGACCTCACCGGCGCGCAGGCCAACTGCGGATCGGGCACCTGGATGCCGTACCGCTTCATCGCGGACAGCATGACGCGGACATGGTCGGAGCAGATCTGGTGCCCCAGTCCCCGCGACCCACAGTGGATCATCAGGCAGAGCAGGCCCGGCCGCAGGCCGAGCGCGCCGGCCACCCGCTCGTCGTAGATCCGGTCGACGGCCTGGAGCTCCAGGAAGTGGTTGCCCGAGCCGAGGCTGCCCACCTGGCCCTTGCCCCGGGCCAGCGCACGCGCACTCAGAGCGCCGGGGTCGGCACCGGCCACCGCGCCACCGTCCTCGCAGAAGGCCAGGTCCCCCGGTTCTCCGAATCCACGTTCGACCGTGTACGCGGAGCCACCGAGCAGGATCTCGTCCAGCTCGGCCGGCTGGACGGCCGGCAGGACGCCGCCGCGGCCCATCCCCCGCGGCGTCGCCGCCCCGAGCAGGTCCATCAGGTGTCCCAATTGCGGCGCCGCCTCGGCACGGGTCACGGTCGAGGTGTGCAGCCGCACGCCGCATGAGATGTCGAAGCCCACTCCACCCGGGGAGATCACCCCGCCATGGGCCGGGTCGGTGGCCGCCACCCCACCGATCGGGAACCCGTACCCCCAGTGGACGTCCGGCATGGCGTACGACGCCTCGACGATGCCGGGCAGCGTCGCCACGTTCGCCACCTGCTGCAACGCCTGATCGCCCGGCGCGTCCGGCAGCAGGCCCGCGGTGGCGAAGACCACCCCGGGCACCCGCATCGCCCCGGCCGGCTCGATACGCCACCGGCATTCCCCGTCCGCCACGACACTGACCATGACGTTCTCCTGACACTCGGGTCTGTCCCGGTTGTCTCTCTTCATTCTGGTCGGCACGGGCGGTTGCGTCCGCGGAAACTACCGGGCAAACGGAAATGGGCGGCCGTGCGGCCCCGGCGGGCGAGCGCCCGCCGGGGCCGTCGACGGGTCAGGAGGGCAGGGTCCAGCGCTGGGCGTTGGTCGCGTTGCAGTCGTAGATCTGCAGCTGCGTGCCGTCCGTGGTGCTGGAGTTCGGCACGTCGAGGCATCGGGCCGACTGGGGGTTGCGCAGCGCGCCCGTCCCGGTGTCGTATGTCCACTGCTGAGCGCCGCTGCTGTTGCAGTCCCACAGCTGCACGAGGGAGCCGTTCGCGGTACCGCTGTTGGACACGTCCAGGCACTTGCCGAGCGCCTGCAGCGTGCCGTTCACCGGCGTCCACGACTGCGCGAGCGAGCCGTTGCACGACCACAGCTGCACCTTGGTCCCGTCGGCGGTGCCGGAGTGGTCGACGTCGACGCACTTGCCCGCGATCGCCGACGTGATCGGGCCGGTCGCGCCGCCCGGGTTGGTGGGCGGCTGGCTGCCTCCGTTGCCGTTGTACGACGGCGGCGCCGACGCGGCGGCCGTCGCCCACGACGTGTTGGCGGCGGTGCCGAGCACGAAGTCCAGCGTCCCGCCGCCCAGCGCGAACGACGCCGGCAGGTAGGCGTTGTTCCACGCCGCGCCGTTGAGCGTAGTAGCCGGCGATGATCCCGTCGGCGGGGTCGCCGACCATCACGTAGGTCTCGCCGTTGTAGAACGACCACTTCGGCAGCATGCCGCCCTGCGCGTAGTCGTTGACTATCGACTGGGCGCTGTCGGACATCTGCTGCGGCGCTTACGCCGAGCCGCAGAAGCCGCCCGCGGTGACCGACCGGCGCGAGATTCGCCCTCAACGCCGTGAGTTTTTGTTGATATTTAGCGAAACGGTGTGCCCCGCCGGTACGCGACGGCGACCGCGCAGAAGAGCACGCCGCCGAGCAGGAAGTAGAGGTCGATCGCGCTGGTCGACCACAGGGTGTATGCCGTCGGATGCGCGTCGCCGAGCTCCTGCTCGTACGTCAGGCCGGTCAACCCCCGGCCGGCGACGCCGGTGGCGCGCAGCAGCGTGTCGAGCAGGCCGGACAGCCCACGCAGGCCCAGGAGCACGCCGCCGATCCAGGAGCAGGCGGCCAGCGGCCACGCGGGAATCCTTGCGCCCCAACGTTGGTACAGCGCGAGCGGCACCACTGCACCGACGACGAACATGACGGCGAGGACGCCGGTGAAGACCCGCGCCCCCGTGCTGTCGGCCGCCGGCGTGGTCCTGCTCGCGTTGCCAAAGCCGAACTGCCCACCGAAGGCCCAATAGACGTGCATCGCCGCAAACAGCACAACCCAACCGAACGCGACTCGCCCGATCCCCCGTGTCGTCACGCCCTCAGGGTGTCCGCCCCGCACTGTGGGCAAGCTGAGCGACACTGATAGCCATCTCAGCCGGGCGTGCGCGTTGGACGGCAGGGCGGCTGACCGGCGGACTCGGGGCTCGGCCGCGCGGGTGATGGCCGCGGAGGCGCGGCTCGGCGATCATCGCTTCGCGCGCCTTGCGGCGCAGGCCCGGAGGGGAGCATGAAAGCTGAGGAGCTCGGCGAGTTATTCGGCTGCGCCCTGCTGTGCCTGTGCCCGGTGGCGATTCTGATCGTCCTCGCCGTGGTGCTCAGGGGCCGGGGCGGGACTACGAACACCGCCGGCGCGCCGCCCGCGACGCCGACCACTCCGAGTTATACGGCCGCGCCGCAGCGCTCGCGCTGTAGCTGCAACTACGGCAGTGTGCCGTGCATGTGCGGGAACGGCTACGAGTACGTCGACGGGCAGCCGCGCAATCATGGGCTCTGCGGCGGCAGCGGGAAGCTGCCGTGCCAGATGTGCGGCGGCAGCGGGTACCGCTCCTACTGAGCCCGCGGCGGCGGCGCGGTCGAGGCGCGCGGGACCAAGGCCGGGGCCTCGGCGGCGTGCGAGGGCGGGTCGAGGTGGCGCATGACGTCGAACAGGGTCTGTGTGACGTCGGCGCCGAACGAGTAGATGTCGTGGCGCATGGCCGACAGGGTGGGCCGGGTCAGCTGGCACAGCTGGGAGTCGTCCCACGCCAGCAGTGACAGGTCCCGTGGTACCTCGAGGCCGAACTCGGCGGCGACGCCCAGCGCGGTCACGGCCATGATGTCGTTGTCGAAGACGATGGCGGTCGGGCGCTCGGGCGACAGCAGCAGCGTGCGGCAGGCTCGGCCGCCCTGGTCGGCGGAGAAGTCGGCGACGACGGTCTGCGACGCGACGCCCAGCTCGCCACAGGCCCGCGCGAACGCGGTGGTGCGGATGGCGCTGTGGCCGAGGTCGGCGGGGCCGCTGACGCGGGCGATGCGGCGGTGGCCGAGCGCCGCGAGGTACCGCACGGCCTCGGTGACGGCGGCCGCGTCGTCGGTCCAGACGGCGGTGAACGGGCCGGCGAGGGACGGGTGTCCGACGACGACGGCGGGCAGGCCGATCGCGGCGAGCGCGGGCACCCGCGGGTCGTCGACGCGCAGGTCGACGAGGATGCTGCCGTTGACGCGGTTGCCCTGCCACCACTCGCGGTGCACGGCGATCTCCTCGTCCGGCTCGATCAGGCGCAGCAGCAGCGAGCAGGAGTGGCGGCCCAGGACGCTCTCAATGCCGGAGATGAACTCCATGTAGAACGGCTCCAGGCCGAGCATCCGGGCCGGGCGGGCGATGGCCAGGCCGACGGTGTGCAGGGCCTGGCTTGACAGCGAGCGGGCCGCCTGGTTCGGGCTCCAGCCGAGGTCGGACGCGGCCTGCAGGATGC
>Ga0310811_10006894_pt1 | contig 14519 bp, 10 predicted proteins | sample YCmetagenome_FD_207642 | JGI IMG/M metagenome (GOLD analysis project Ga0310811, IMG submission 207642) | Soil microbial communities from experimental microcosm in Duke University, North Carolina, United States - YC | ecosystem: Engineered > Artificial ecosystem > Soil microcosm > Unclassified ...
CCGTGTTTCCTTCAGCATTCAGTGAGCAGGCAGTAACACCTGGCGTGTTGTTTACATGTTCTTCAATTTTTTTCTTCTCTTCGGCAGAGAGATTTCCTTTTAAAAGAAAGGAAGCCAGGTTTACCTTTTTTAGTTTTTCAGTAGGAGAGAGTGTTCTCAGATTTGCATAACATAGAATACTGAGAGCTCCTATCGAAAAAACGATGGTAGTAATTTTTAAGACTCGCATGGGAATTTGTTTTTCAGCATCTACGAAGTGATTCATAGCATTGGATCTCTGATAAATCTGATTTTTTTTCGCTTACTTGGAGGTATGACAAGAATTAGAAGTTGGTTGCGGGTGGTTTTGGGGTTTTCGAGAACAGAGTCAAACGGATTTATTATTCTTTTGCCGTTACTCATAATTTTTGTTTCTGCGGAACCGTTTACCCGCTGGGTAGTGAGCAATCGTGAAGATGATTTTTCGAAGGAAAGCGCTTCACTGGATAGCTTGTCAAAATTATGGGTTGCATCAGAATCTGTTCATACAAATGCCGCAGCTGGCATTGTTAATAATGAAAAGAATTTAACTTTTGCTTTCGATCCTAACACTGCCACAGAAAAAGAATTAAAATCATTGGGCTTTCCGGATCGAATAAGAACAGGTTTAATTCATTATCGAGAACGTGGTGGGAAACTTCGCGTTAAATCTGATTTGATGAAAATTTATGGGATGGACTCTTCGTTGTATGCCAGGCTCTCACCCTTTATTCAGTTACCAGGTAAACATGAAACAAAGTCATACGTTACTTCTGAGTCATCCAAAAAGGATTTGAAAGTAAAGTTTGATTTAAACACTGCAGATACTACACAACTTAAAAGTATTTATGGAATTGGATCTAAACTGTCAGCCAGGATTGTGAAATACAGAAACCGTTTAGGTGGCTTTGTGCATATTAACCAGCTCCATGAAGTATATGGACTTGATACAGTTGTTATTCATGAACTGCTAAAACTGACTTATCTGGATGAACATTTCCAGCCGAATAGAATTAATATCAATCAACTAACGGGAAATGAGTTAAACATTCATCCTTACCTGGATAAGAAACTGGCGAAGGCGCTTGCAACTTACCGATTTCAACATGGCGACTTCAAACAAGTAGAGGACATTCGGAGTTTACATTTCATTACTAAAGAAGCTGCCGATAAGATTATCCCATATTTGAAGGTCGATTAGATCAGAAAGATTTATATATATAATTGAACAACACTAAGAACAATATTTTACAAACCTTTCTTCGGAGGCTTACAAACCTTTCGGGTAACAACAGATCGTTGTTGTTACTGCGATTGCATGCCGAACAGTTGATGGACATTCACCTTGCGAGTCAATTAAATGGTGAACGATCTTTTAGTTTGATCAATGCACTGATTGCCGGAAAGGAAAAGAAAATTTGCCAGGTATTAGACAGTAGGTTAGAAGCTAACAATGAAGTAAGTAAACGACTCAAAAAACTTCAACGTATTGATCGATTCTTGTTTGAAGAACGAGGCTCAAACGATCTTCATGTTGGGTGGCCTTTTCTTCGGGGTAAATTTTCAGATGGAACACTGGTACGATGCCCGCTGTTATTTTTTCCTGTTACACTTGAAATTCAAAACAACAACTGGATTTTAAAACCCAGAGAAGAAGCAGGCATCACCATTAATAAATCGTTTTTACTGGCTTACTCTTTTTATAATAAAGTAAAGATTGATGAAGATTTGCTTGAAGCAAGTTTTGAAGATTTCAATACTGACAGCACTGTATTTAGAACAGAAGTTTATCAATTGTTAAAAGACAAGCTTGAGATTAATTTCAATGCTGATAATTTCAGAGACGAGTTAACAACCTTTGAAGAATTTAAGAAGGATGCATTTGATGAAGCTCAGCGCAACGGAGAGATTAAACTTTTTCCAGAAGCAGTGCTAGGCATCTTTCCACAAGCAGGCTCTCAGTTGGTGCCTGACTATCTTGAATTAATAGATAAGGATTCATTTCAGGATCTTGAGGATCTATTTTCCGGGAAGATCAATAACGAAGCGACAATTAATATTAATCAACCCATACGGGAAGAAAAATTATTTACACCATTCACACTTGACGCTTATCAGGAGCACGCCATACAGGCTATTAAGAAAGGTCATTCTATTGTAGTGCAAGGTCCGCCGGGCACAGGTAAATCTCAGCTCATTTGTAATCTCATGGCCGATGCTATCGCTTCAGGTAAACGAGCATTGCTGGTTTGCCAAAAGCGTGCAGCCTTAGATGTTGTGTATAACAGATTAAATGCAACAGGGCTTGGTGACTTTCTAGGACTCGTGCACGATTTTCGTAACGACAGGAAAGAAATATTTTTGAAGATAGCTCAACAGGTTGATCATATTGAAGAATACAGAGCTCAGAACAGAAGCATTGATGCTATACAATTAGAGAGAAGATTTTTTCAGGTTTGTCGTACAATCGATCAATTAACAGAAGATCTTGAAGAATTCAAGAAAGCATTGTTTGATGACTCGGAGTGTGGTTTGTCTGTTAAAGAATTATACCTCACATCAGATTTACATGCAGCTTCCATTAATGTAAAGCAGGAGTATCAATATTTCACATTTCAAACTTTGCATGAGTTTGTAAGAAAATTGAAAGTGTATTCCAATTATGCGTCATGGTTCGAGGGAGATGATTATCATTGGCGGGAACGAAAATCATTTGCATCACTTCAGTTTACAGACTTAAAAACGATTGAAAGTGTAGTGAGTGAGATACCACATTTTCAAAAGAAAGTGATTGAACATGTTGAACAATTAATCTCAGCCAGACTTACGTTTGAACAATGTGAATCATTTTTAAAACGAGAAAGTGAAATACTAGGTCTTCTCTCGGTTTTACACGATGATGAAACATATCATTATTTTCAGGCGATGGTCAGCGAGCCTGATGAAGAAACCAGTTTGTTATGGTTGTCAAATACTGAACGCGTATTGCTAAATTGTTTCAACGGTGAAGGGCTTGAATCAGCAACATCAGCTGACCAGTTGGGTGAAGTACAGACTGCTTTACAGCAACGAATTGAATCAAGAAAGAATTTTTTCAGAAGAGTTAAGTGGGATTTTTTTTCAGACAGTAAATTTTTGATCAAACGCACACTTGTTGCTAACGACCTGTTATATACAAAAGCAGGATTGAAAACACTTGAAGGTCGCCTGGATAATCGACTTAACTTTGAACATTATCTCACTTCTATAAAAACTAAGCCCTGGCTTAAAGGTTTGCCATCAGGTTATAGTTATCGCGAGTATGTTGCCTGGTTTGAAAAGCAAAAGCTCGCTATAAGGGCAAAAATATCTTTTACAAGTTTGCGCGAAGTACAAGAGCATATTCATGTTCAGAAATTATCACGCACAGATTTTGGAGTGCTGCTGCGCGGATTATTAGAGGGTGTAAAAGATATTGCCGAGAAGAGATTAAGCTGGTTATCATGGCTGTCACCATTTCAGGTTAGAGTGTTAACAAGTGAGCCAGCGTTGGCGACTGTTTTTGTAAAGACTCTAAAGAAAGATTTTGATAATCTCTGTGAGTTTGATAAGCTGAAAGAAGAATTATTGCCTTACGAGCGTGATGTCATCATACGCGCTCATGACTACCTGCATGTTTGGGGTGCCACTCAGATCGAGTCGCTTTTCCAAAATAGTTTAAGGTTGGCATGGATCGATCATATTGAAACCAAGTATCCTATCCTGCGATCAGTATCGTCTATGAAGATGGAAAACATCCAGCAGGAGTTACAGCAACTTGTAGCAGAGAAGAAAAAGCTTAGTATAGAAATTCTCATGATCAAAGCGCGTGATCGGGTTTCTGAAAATATAGAATATAACAGACTTAATAATAGAGTTACCTATCGTGATCTGTATCACCAGGTAACGAAAAAGAAAAAGATCTGGCCGGTTAGAAAAGTAATCAGTGAATTTGAACATGAAATCTTCAATCTGGTTCCTTGCTGGATGGCCTCACCAGAATCAGTCTCCGCTATCTTTGGCATGCACGAAATATTTGATCTCGTGATTTTCGATGAAGCCTCACAATGTTTTTCAGAACGTGGTGTGCCTGCAATGGTTAGGGGTAGACAATTGTTAATTGCAGGTGATAACAAACAGCTCCGCCCCAGTGAGCTATATCAGGTACGGTGGGATGAGGAAGGTGAACATCCCGATCAGGAAGTTGACTCATTATTGGAATTGGCTGAACGTTATCTCTCTACCGTTCATCTTCAGGGACATTATCGCAGTCAGCGAATGGAGTTGATTGATTTCTCGAACAAACATTTTTACGAAGGCAGACTAAGACTCTTACCAGATCGTCACGTGATCAATTTGCAAGAGGCGGGTATTGAATACTGCAAAGTTGATGGCGTGTGGGAAGATCAAACTAATCTTGTAGAAGCAACGGAGGTTGTGACGAAGGTGCTTGCGATATCTCAGGAAAATCCTGAAAAAGAAATTGGTGTTGTTACCTTCAATGCTCCTCAGCAAGTTCTCATCCTGGATTTGTTGGAAGAAGCATTTGATGCAGCAGGATTAGCTTTCCCGACGACATTGTTTGTTAAGAACATTGAAAATGTTCAAGGCGATGAGAAAGATATTATCATTTTCTCAGTAGGCTATGCGCCGGATAAAAATAAAAAGATAAACATGCAGTTCGGGAGCCTTAATCAGGCAGGAGGGGAGAACAGATTAAATGTAGCTGTAACGCGTGCACGCGAGAAAATTATTTTGATCACCAGTATTTTTCCTGAGCAGTTAAAAATTGATGACATTAAAAACGAAGGCCCGAAACTGCTTCGTCAATACCTGGAGTTTGCCCGAGAGGTGGACCGAAAAAATTTCAAGCCTTATATAAACAACGCAGGACGTTGGGAAGCTTCATGGTATTTGAATAGCAAGATTAAACAATGGGGTGAAGACAAATTTTCAAATCTTTCTTTCGAGCCCGATACATTACCCTTTTCTGATTTGAACTTTAAAAAACCTGGCAACTATCTGGGTGTAATACTAACAGATGACTCACGTTATTTTGAAAGTCTTTCCGCTAAAGACATTCATGCTTACACGCAGGCACTGTTGGTTAAGAAGAACTGGCATTACAAAATGATTTTCAGTCGTAACTACTGGCAGGATAGAATAAAGCTGGAGGATGAACTCATGCGATTCATTGGTACTCAGAATCAATAACAGAACAGTTTTATTGCATAATCATTGTTTGTACCTTGCCGCTAAAATTATGATTGCATTGTGACTGAAAAGAAGGTTTTAATCATAGCTTACTATTGGCCGCCAAGCGGAGGAAGTGGTGTACAACGCTGGTTGAAGTTTGTAAAGTATTTACCGCAGACAGGTTTCAAGCCGTACGTCTTTACGCCAGAGAATCCGTCTTTTGCAGTTCAAGATCAATCCTTATTAAAAGATGTTCCTGCGGAAGCGGAGGTTATTCATTTTCCGATATGGGAACCGTACGAAGCTTTTTTTAAACTGTCATCTCTTTTTGGAGACAAGTCTAAATCAGCAAAGCCAACGGCACTTGTTTCGGGTAAAAAGAAATCACTCTTTCAAAACATCAGCACGTGGATTCGTGGTAATTTTTTTATTCCAGATCCAAGAGTATTCTGGGTTAAGCCATCCGTTAAATTTCTTGAAAAGTATCTTACTGAAAATAATATCAGTACCATCATTACAACCGGCCCGCCGCATAGTGTTCATTTAATTGGTTATCGGCTTCGTAAAAAAAACAAATCACTCCGTTGGCTGGCAGACTTTCGTGATCCATGGACGGAGTGGGGTTTCTTAGATAGCCTCATGGTGGGAAAGATTGCGCGCAAACTTCACAAGCGACTTGAGAATAAAATCCTTTCAACTGCTGATGAAATAATAACCATCACACCGTTTTATGTTCGTCGTTTTGAAGCACTGGCAAAACGTAAAGTTCAATTATTAACGAATGGATTTGACGAAGATGATTTTAAAAACATTGTCTATCGCAAAAATGAAAAGTTTTTAATAAGGCATGTTGGAATAATAAATGAAAAATGTGATCCTCGTCCGTTCATGCAGGCGATCCTTGCGTTGATGGAAAAGAATCAAGATTTTAAATCCAATGTAGTTATTGAATTTATTGGAGAGGTTCATCCTGAAATTAAAGCGTTCGTTCAAAACTCACCTGCGTTATCGTCCATCATTCGTTATACCGGAAATATTCCGCACAAAGAACTTATCAGTCGTTATGGTGAGTCATCATTATTACTTTTGATTTTAACCGGTTATAAAGATGCTGAAGGTTTTATGCCGGGCAAGCTTTTTGAATACCTCGCTACCAGCCTTCCTGTTTTTGCGGTAGGCCCAACGTATGGCGATGCAGCTGCACTATTAAAAGAAACCAATGCAGGTCACATGCTTGACAGCAATGACCATCAGGGAATGCTTGACAGGTTGGCAATTGAATTTAGTAATTGGAAATCTTCTGATCAGCGAGTTGCGAAACAATCAACTTCATCTGCCTACTCACGCCGGGCAATCACCCAAAAGCTTACTGAATTGTTCTGATTTAGAATTGAATTAAAGATTTCTCACGTTCACCTGTCGGTTTTTTTAACCGATTAAAGTAGAATGAAGATTTAATACCTCTATTGATAACATTTCATGCACACGATTTCAGCTCCCTAGACTTAATTTTCAGTATTAAAGAATATTGTTTTTAAAATTCTGGTATGAAAGAAGTTGTTGGGCTTGGAAAGGTTCTCACTATCGTTGTTCTTATCGTCACGGCGAGCTGTGTTTCAGCTCAAGCTCCTTTTCATAAAGGTGTTAATTTTACCAATTGGTTTCAGGCTCCTTCAGCCGCCAAAATAAAATTCTCAAAGTTTACGAAGAAAGATTTCGAAGATGTAAAGAGTCTGGGATGCGATGTGGTCAGACTTCCTATCAATCTTCATTTCATGACCAGTGGTGCACCCAATTATATTTTAGATCCTGTATTTCTAGGTTATCTCGATCAGGCTGTAACATGGGCTGAAGATCTTAAAATTCATTTGATACTTGATAACCACACATTTGACCCTGCAGTTGGTACCGATCCAAATATTGGAGGTGTGTTAATAAAAGTGTGGTCGCAAATGGCGCAGCATTATAAGGATAAATCAGCACTTATTTATTATGAAGTACTCAATGAACCTCATGGTATTCAAGATGCAGTCTGGCAGCCCATTCAGCAAACTGTTATTGATGCTATTCGGGCAGTGGATAAAACTCATTACATTATTGTAGGAGGTGCTGACTGGAATAACTATAAAAACCTTGCTAACATTCCGGCGTTAACGGATGATAAAATAATTTATACTTTTCATTTCTACGATCCTTTTGTATTTACTCATCAAGGGGCGAGTTGGGTGGAGCCTAAACTAGTTCCACTTTCAGGTGTGCCTTTTCCTTACCAGGCAGATAAGATGCCTGCTACTCCACCTTCATTGGAAGGAAAGTGGCCCGGACAAGCGCTGGCTAACTATAAAAATGATGGAACAGCCGAGCATGTTAAAAAGCTTATTGACTTTGCCGTAGCATTTAAAGAGCAACGTAAGGCTAAAGTTTTTTGCGGCGAATTTGGTGTATTTATTCCCAACAGCAACAGTGCAGACCGAACTCAATGGTATAAACTGGTTTGTGATTATCTCAACGAAAAAGAAATTCCCTGGACCATCTGGGACTACCGAGGTACGTTCGGTCTTTTTAATAAAGGCTCAGCTGAATCATTCGAAACAGATCTGGATGTGCCGTTGCTTGAAGCGCTTCATTTTAATGTGCCAGCACAATACAAGAAGTAGATTACACCTAATGTTAGTATTAATTCAAAAAGATATAGTTATATGAGATCGAGATTTACAATTTTAGTTTTTCTTTTTATCAGCACGCAACTGTGGGCTCAGGTTACAGTAACAGTTGATGCAACAGTAACGCCAACACCAATCTCAAAATATATTTACGGAAGGAACAACTCATTGTCGGGCGATCCGGGAAGTTCATTTACACCTGAGTGGACACGACTTAAAGATGCCGGTGTTAATATGTTTAGAGAAAGTGGTGGTAATAACAGCACCAAATATAATTGGAAACGAAAAATTTCAAGTCATCCTGATTGGTACAACAATGTTTATGCTAACGACTGGAGTGTGGCAGCAACATCGCTTCAAACAAATATTCCAGGAGCGCATGGCATGTGGGCCTTTCAATTATTAGGCAAAGCTGCGATGACAAATGCTGCGAACTTCAATGACTATGGATATAACGGCTCGCAATGGTGGACGGGTGTCAATCAAAACCTCGCTGGTGGAGGCACACCAAACACTGCAGGTGGTAACAAGGCATTAAAAGAAGGAGACATCAATCTTTATCTTGAAGACTGGACAGCTGATTCTACAACTTCTATTCTTGATCATTGGTTTAATGATCTGAGTTTGAATAAAGAAAATTTCAAGTACTGGAATATGGATAACGAAGTTGAGATCTGGAGTGGCACACATGATGATGCCATGCCAATCCAGCTATCACCTGAAGAATTTATGCAAAAGTATTTTGCTGTGGCTAAGATGGCGCGTGCAAAATATCCTGATATTAAATTAGTGGGACCGGTTACAGCCAATGAATGGCAATGGTATAACTGGAATGGTAATATTATAAATGTAGGCGGAACTAACTATGCCTGGATTGAATACTTTATCAAACGCATAGGAGAGGAACAAGCAGCAAGTGGTGTCAGATTACTTGATGTTCTTGATCTTCACTTTTATCCTGGCAGCACAGATGTTAGCCAGGTAGTACAAATGCATCGTGTTTATTTTGATGAGACTTATGATTTCCCAGAGGCAAATGGACTTAAAAAGATTAATGGCGGTTACGACAACACGTTAACAAAAGAATATATTTTTGGCAAGATTAAAACATGGCTTGATAAATATTTGCCAGCCAATCATGGTGTAACGTTAGGCGTAACAGAAACAGGTGTTAATATCACAAACGCAAATGGTGTGGCAGTTTGGTACGCCGGAACCATGGGTGAGTTTATGAAACATCCTCAAGTTGAAATTTTTACGCCATGGTCATGGAGTGTTGGTATGTGGGAAACACTTCACTTATATAGTCGTTATAACAAACCTTCATTTATACCTGCTGCTTCTACAGATGAGACAAATGTTTCGGCTTATCCTTCTATCAATGCCGCTGGTGATTCTATAACGGTTATGTTGGTGAATCGATCCACAACAGCATCGAAAACAGTTAATGTTTCTTTTAAAGGTTTTACATTGGATGCTGGTGCGTTCGCTACATTAAAGTTAAGCAGTCTTCCATCAACTGAAACATTTAATTCACACACCAGTAATGCACTTAAAAAATCAACGGTTACGGCAGCAAGCAATGCTGTTAGTGTTTCTCTTCCGGCGTTATCAATCATGGCTGTACAATTTAAAGGTGCCAAATCTGAGTACGTTACAGGAACGGAAACAGATTTTGATCTTGGATTGATGCAGGCTTTTCCAAATCCCACCATGTCAGAAAAGAGTTTACACATTGTGATTAATCAACCTGGATCTGCAACGCTTGATTTATTGGATACAAATGGCAGCGTTGTTCAAAATGTTTTTCATGGTGAGATCAAGTCTGTTCCATTTAAAAAAGACATAGAGGTGTCCACACTTTCGAAAGGCATTCATTTCTTGCGATTGAATCTTGATGGAAAAATTGTAGTGAGAAAAGTTTTAACGTACTAGTTTTAGATTTACGCTCTAACTTGTTTTGCGTTTAGTCTTCGTACCAGTTTTTAGCTTAGTCATCGTTTCGCGTACAGCAATTTTGGGCAGCGTATCCTGATTAACCTTCAGATAATCGGCAACAACTTTTTTGTGGTGTTTAATCATTGTGCGGAGAACCCACGAAATAGCTTTGGTAATAAGAACATCGTCTTCATGTTTAAGACGATCGATATTCACCAGGGCTAATTCAGCTAAACGTTTATCATTTGTTTTTCTTAGCGGTACACAGAGAACAACAATAGACGCACGGCGCTTGGTGATGTCTTTGCTTTTGGAAAACGAAATGAGCTGAGGTTCCCAGATATCCCATTGGTTGAGCACTTCCGTTGCCGTGTATTTACTTGTGCAAAGCGAATCAATTTCTGCCCATCCTTTTATATGGTTGAGCCAGGAGTTAAAAAGCTTAGGACTAAACGAGCGTTGTTCTTTAGTTGCATAATCTAACAGTATGCCACCAGTAGTTTTCTCAGTTGACGACTTTCCTTCCATTAAACTACTAATCAAACTGGCAAATTCCTTGGCACTTAGATCGAGGTTGTCTTTCATCCAGGCACTGGCCAATTTTCTGAGCGTGGGAATGTTTATAGGATAACGAGGATGGTCATTTCCCAGATAATCATCCAGATAGGTATGCTTTGTTGGTGTGCCTGAATGTTTAACAATCAGATCGAGAATTTCGGTATGATGCTGATTCATAAGGATTCATTGTTAGAAATGACAAATTAGCCCTTAAACCTGATCTTAATCATAGTTTTATCAAATTTCTTGCTTTAGATTTGAGCCATGATTAAAAAATTCCTGAGCATAGTTATCATCATTAGCATGGTACTGCACTGCAGCAGCAGGCTCGGGGTTATTTCATTCCTTTATAAAAGCCGTTATGACATTGCAGCATCCATTGGAATTATAAAAGAGAAGCCAATTGCTTCCTGTGATAGTCACTACTTTGCTGAAAAGGATATTAAAATTGTCGACAATTCTAAAGCTGAAGCACCAGCAAATCTAATTCAGGCACAAGAAATTAATCTTGCAGAGCCATCCCTTGTGTTCTTTACTTTTGAAATCCCATTTCAACATCTAAACAAAATGAGTGTTCCTGTTCAGATAGGATTAACCATTTCTTACAGTACCAACATTTTCCATCCGCCCCTTTCTTAAAATTATTCTGCAGTCTGCTTCATGCAGACTCCTTTTCTCATGCTGATATTTTCAGTCGTTGAGATATTTAAATCAATTAACTATTTAATGAATATGACGATGCAGTATTGCTGCGTCTAATATTCCCACATCGTTGCTAGCAATCATACTTGGTAGCCTGAAGCTTTTTAAAAATGAAAAATCTATATATCTATTTAGTCCTTTTGATAATTGTTGCTTCATCGTGTTCAAGCAATGATTCAGAAATTAAACCAAATGAAAAAGGTACACTAACCTTGCATTTTGATAATGTAGTTGGCGATAAAGACCTGACACTAACAAGCGGTGTTTATACCAATTCAAGCAGTGAGTCATTTTCAGTTACTACACTAAAGTATTTTATCAGCAACATAAAACTGAAGACAACTGACAATAAAGAATTCGTTGTGCCCCAGGATTCAAGCTATTTTTTGGTAGATGAAAGTGTAGAAGAAAGTCAGGATCTTTTACTGAAGGATATTCCTGCAGCAGATTATAATGAAGTAACATTCACGATTGGCGTTGATAGTGCGCGCAGTGTTTCTGATGTAAGTAAAAGAAAAGGTGTTTTAGACCCGGCAGAAACTGATATGTACTGGAGCTGGAACTCCGGTTATATTTTCTTTAAAATGGAAGGTACATCAACAGCTATTGATGATAGTTTCTATTATCACATAGGTGGATACGGCGGTTATAGCAGCGATGCGAAAACGTTTAACAACATTAAAACAATATCAATCCATTTTGGAGGAGATAAAGCCACCGTTAGAAGTACAATTGAACCTGAAGCACATTTCTATGTCGACGTTCTTAAAGTTTTCAATGGAGAGACAACACTCAGCATAAAGGATCATCCCATGGTTATGTTCTCTGACTATTCAGTAAACATTGCAACAAACTACGCTTCTATTATTGAATATGGACATGTTCACAACGATCCTAAAAAATAGATTTGATTGTAGCTGTGATATGAGAATTTTAAAATTCATAGGATGCATTATTATTGCCATGCTTCTGACTTGCTGTGATGGGGAGCCGGAACCAGAAATGCGTATAGATGCACCTGTGAATTTTCCATCCATTACATATAATACTCAGAAGAACCCGGTAACGACAAAAGGTTTTGAACTAGGTCGTTCATTATTTTATGATGGTATACTTTCTCGCGATGGAACAATAAGTTGTGGGAGTTGCCATCAACAAGGTGCTGCCTTTAGCCATCGGGGTCATATTGTAAGTCATGGCATTGACGATAAGTTAGGTACGCGAAATGCTCCTCCTATTATGAACCTGGCATGGCAAAAATATTTTTTATGGGATGGCGGTGTGCATGATCTGGATCTTCAACCTGTTGCACCAATACAAAATCCCGTTGAGATGGATGAGAAGCTGGAACGAGTATTGGATAAATTACGAAACCATGAATCATACCCTGATAAGTTTGATCAGGCTTTTGGGAGTAATGAAATTAATACGGAAAGATTATTAAAAGCGTTATCGCAATTTATGGTGACACTTGTCTCTGGTAATTCGCGCTATGATAAATATAAAAGAGGAGAGGGTGAAGTATTAACGTCAGATGAGATTGAGGGACTGAACCTCGTTCAGCAAAAATGTGCCTCATGTCATAGCACTGATTTGTTTACAGACTTAAGCTTCAGAGACAATGGCCTGGACGAAACCACAAAAACAGATTATGGCCGATATGCTATTACATTGAAAGAGACTGACCGTTTCAAATTCAAAGTTCCGAGTCTTCGCAATGTGGAGGTAACGGCTCCTTACATGCACGATGGCAGATTTAGAAACCTTGACATGGTGCTTGATCATTATGCTGAGGGTGTTCATAACAATGCCAACCTTGATCCATTATTAAAACAAGGTGATGTGTTAGGCATATCGCTTACAAAAGATGATAAAGCCAGAATTATCGCATTTATTAAAACACTTACAGATCGGCAGTTTTTGAGAGATACCCGATTTTCTGAAGCAAGCAAATGAGTAGATGTATTTTCAATATAAAAAATATGAAAGCAAAACTTGTACTTATAACATTAGCGTGGGTAGCTACCTACTCATCAGCATCGGCATGTGCCATCTGCGGATGTGGTGTTGGTAATTACTACTTTGGAATTATGCCTCAGTTTCATAAAAATTTTGTGGGCTTGCGTTATCGTAATTATAGTTACACGTCGCATATTGGTGCGGGCTACAAACCTTTTGAGGCCACGCACGAAACCTTTAGTAGCGCAGAGCTTTGGGCAAGGTTTTATCCAACCAAACGAATTCAGCTCGTTACCATTCTATCCTACAGCTTCAATACACAAGTTGATCAAGGTGTAACAAAAGATATTCAAGGTGTAGGTGACATACCAATATTTGTGAACTACAATATTCTGAACACTAACAACCAGCCACTGTCTGAAGCACGTGTTCTTAATCATAATTTATTAGTGGGTGGAGGAATAAAATTACCTACAGGAAAGTATAAATACACAGAAGACCCAACGCAGGTAGCCAATGCAAATTTTCAACTTGGTACTGGGAGTGTAGATTTTATGACGAACCTGTTATATACCTTGCGTTTTAAACGTTTTGGTTTATCAGTTGATGCTACTTATAAGATGAATACGGCGAATTCAAATAAGTATCAGTTTGGTAATCGTGCTAGTGGCACTGCTTCTGTTTTCTATGTGCAGCAGATTAAGAAATTTGGTGTGATGCCTAATGCCGGTATTTATGCTGAAGACTCTGGCAAGAACAAGCAATATGATATTAAGATTGATAACACCGGAGGCGCGGCTACTTTTGCTTCTGCAGGTGTGGAGACCTATTATAAAAATTTATCAATAGGTTTTAACTATCAATCACCTATGGTTCAGCACCTGGCCAGTAATCATAGTAAGGCACATGACAAAGTTATGGTACATGTAACTTTTATGTTTTAATAAAAATTAATTAAGTGATAGCTTAGAATTGAAGGTTCATCAGAAAATAGAAGAGTCCCAGGATAATCTTGAGACTCTTCTATTTTTAGTGGCGGAACAATTCTTACCTATCATTACCTATTCCTCCCATAAGCACAACTTTAAAAAGAATACGTTACACCCAATACAATTCTGGATTGCAGCTTAGTCTGGCCATCATACATATTCTGAGCAACTGGAATAGAGGCCATTGCATTAACGCCAACTTTTTTATGGAGTACATTAACACCAACTGTTGAATTGAAATTATACCCATTGCTTCCATCTACCTCGGCACCTTTGAATTTATTAATGGCATTGCTCTGATAGCTCACACCAACATTAGGTTTAATTTTTGTTTCGCCTGCAGTGAGTGTATAGTAGTATGCTAAATTAACATACGATCTGTTTCCAAATCTATAGTCTTGTTTGTTAGCTGTATTGAATCGGTAAGCTACATTGGTAACAATACCGCTTTTGTTCCACGCCAGGTTATGCGTAAGGT
>Ga0310811_10006896_pt1 | contig 14518 bp, 18 predicted proteins | sample YCmetagenome_FD_207642 | JGI IMG/M metagenome (GOLD analysis project Ga0310811, IMG submission 207642) | Soil microbial communities from experimental microcosm in Duke University, North Carolina, United States - YC | ecosystem: Engineered > Artificial ecosystem > Soil microcosm > Unclassified ...
GTCCTCCGCTGCGCTCCGGCCGCAAGCGGTGCCGGCCCGGCCGGCCTGCCGTCGGAGTGATCGCCACGAAGGCCGCGATGGGCGCGGCCGATCCGACAAAGGACATCATCATGGCGACCGACCGCGACACCGAATTCGAGCCCGTGCACGCATCCTCCCCGACCGATCACGTCCTCACCGAGCTGCAGCTCCATGGCCACCGTCCCTTCGAGGACGAGCCCGATCCCCGGCCACTGCCGGAAGCCAACGCCATCACCGGCGCCGTGGTCGACATCTTCGACGCGTTCGTCGCGACGCTGACCGACACCCGCCTCGAGCCCGATCTCGAGGGCCTGCTGTGGTCGACCGTCAACCTGTTCCACCGCGCCGTCGACCGCATCGAGCGTGAGCTCGACAATAACGAGCGGGACCAGCAGCGCAGTCAGCGCGAGCAGAACGGCTCGGAGGTCCGCTCGGTCGAGCTGGAGCGGCTCACCGCCCAGGGGCTGACGCTGATCGAACGCCGCAACGCCATTGAGCTCTTTCGCGACCAGGCGGCCGAGCGCTTCGAAGCCCACACTGGCTCAGCCTGGCGGCCGCGCACCGGGTCGATGGTCAATCACCGGGCTCTCACCGCCGCGATGATCGACAGCCGGGAATTCCTCGCCGCTCGCCGCCGGGCAGAGAGCGAGCTGCTGGTGCCGGCCGGACCCAAGATCGCCTTCACGGGCGGCGCCGACTTCAACGATCATCGCCTGATCTGGGGCACCTTGGACAAGGTCCGCGCCAAGCATCCCGACATGGTCCTGCTGCACGGTGGCTCTCCGACCGGCGCCGAACGCATCGCCGCCCGCTGGGCCGATACCCGCAAGGTGACGCACATCCCGTTCAAGCCGGATTGGACGCGCCACGCCAAGGCAGCTCCCTTCAAGCGCAACGACCAGATCCTGGAGGTCCTGCCGATCGGCGTCATCGTGTTCCCGGGCTCCGGCATCCAAGAGAACCTCGCCGACAAGGCGCGCAAGCTCGGCATTCCGGTCTGGCGCTTCGGTTCGGGTGGCGCGTGAGCGCCACCTCTTCTCCTTGCCGACGGCGGATCGCCGGGCTCGCAAGAGCAAGAGGCGGGCCCCGAGCGGGTGAGCCGTTGGGTCTTCAGAGAGAGCGGGCCGGCGGCTCGCCCCTTCCTGCTCTCCGGAACAAGATCCATGTCCGCATCATCTTTGCCTTCTGCATCCGCGTCGCCGCGCCAAGAGCCAATCATGAGTGGCAATCTTGCCGTTTTGCCGTCGGCAGAGACGGCAGAGCAGGACCTGCTCGCTGGATTGCTGGCGTCACCGCAAAGCAAAGCGTGCGCGTCCGCCCTCTTGCAGCACTTTCCCAGCATCGGGCACGTAGTCACCGCCGAAGCAGTGCAGCTTCGCGCATTCGGATTGACAGGCCACGACATCGCCGCGTTTCGCTTGGTCCGCGAGATCGCCTGCCGCATGGCCAGAGCCGAGGTGTGCCGCCGTCCCGTCCTCACCAATTGGCAGGCGCTGATTGCCTACCTGCAGACGGCAATGGCTTACGAGCAGGTCGAGCAGTTCCGAATTCTGTTCCTTGATCGCAAGAACAGTCTCATCGCCGACGAGGTGCAGCAGCGCGGCACCGTCAATCACGCGCCGGTTTACCCGCGTGAGGTCATCAAGCGCGCCTTGATCCTCAATGCCTCCGCTCTCATCGTTGTCCACAATCATCCGTCCGGCGATCCCAAGCCGTCCCGGGACGACATCGCGATGACGCGCGAACTGAAAGCGGCCTCGAATGTTCTCGAGATTGAACTGCACGACCATGTCGTGATCGGGCACGGGGCCCATGCCTCCTTCCGGTCACTTGGACTGCTCTAGTCTAGACCGGAGTCAGGGACGGCGGCGCTCTCGCTTCAGCTCGGGCGGCGCCTGAAGCGCCGCCCGTTCATCGGGACAACCCTCTTTCGTGCCGGCCTACAGCATTCCCGGACGGAACTGTGACCTGCGGCTGATGATCTTGCCGGAGACCATGAACACGCCGTCACCGGTATAGTGCAGCGTCTCGGGATGCTTCGGCGAAGCCGCCACATGGGCCTTCACGACCTCGAAGATAAAGAAATTGTACTTCGAGATCAGGCTGCCGTCCGCCAGCCGGCATTCGAAGTTGGCATGGCATTCGGCGATCAGCGACGCATTGACCTCCTGCGCCTTTTGCGGGGTCAGCTTGAACGTCTCGAACTTGTCGATCTCCGCTCCTGACGTGTTGCCGACACCGACCACCTGGTCGGTGAGCGCCGTGGTTGGAAGGTTGATCACGCACCCCTTGCTGCGTCGGATCAGGCCGAAACTGTGATTGCCGCTGGCGATCACGCATCCGACCAGGGAAGGCGTGAATTCCATCACCGTGTGCCAGCCCATGGTCATGATATTGCGCTCGTCATCATGCGCCGATGTGACCAGCACGATCGGTCCAGGTTCCAGGTAGCGCCGGATCTCCGAAACCGGCAGGTCAGTCTTGCGACGGGGCCTCGCCATCTTCTCTCCCTGGGCTGGAATGCGGTTACTTGAAGTCAATGAGGTTTAGCGTCTCTCATTTGCAACCCAAAGTCTCTCTTCGACCACTTTCAATCCTGATAAGATCCGGTGGCGCCATGGTGGTGGTGGAAGGCGCGACCGTTCGACCTTGGTCACGGAGACTCACCAATGCTTGCTGTCGGTGTCGCTCTCAGCATTGTCGGCCTCGGCTTCTTCTGCTGGCTGCTGTTCACGCTCGCGATCTACGCGCTTCCTACCTTTGCTGGGTTGACCGCGGGGTTGGAGGCGTTTCACAGCGGGGCCGGTGTCATTGGTGCGCTCGTTGTCGGATTAGTGGCGGGCGGCGCAGCCTTGGCGCTTGGACAGTTCGCCTTCGCTGCCACCCGCACTCCGCTAATCCGCTCCGTTATCGGTCTGGTGTACGGCGTGCCAGCAGCCATCGCCGGCTATCAGGTGTCGTTTGCCTTGGCCGGCATCGGCATGCCCGGCAGCGGATGGCAGGCGGCATTCGCCGTGGTCGGCGCCGTTCTCTCTGGCTGCACTGCCTTCTCGCGTATGGCGTTGTTTGTCCTGCCGCCGGACGGGCAGGGCACCGGGGGCGCCTGCTCGCCTGCTGACGGGCAGCTGCGCGACCAGAGTCACTGACGCTCTCTGCGTCCCCCAACCATCGAAACAGGCTGGCAAAGATCGGGTTCGTGAAGCTCGGATCGTCCAACTTGAGCGAGAGGTAATCGCGGCCCTCGCTGGAACGCTTTGACCAAGCGGCCCCGATTTCGGCCCTGCCGACATAGACCCGGTGGCTGGGCGCGTTATCGTTCGATCGGTCGGGCTGAGACGATGCCGTCCTTTTTCTACGCTGTGGCCGCCATCTCTTCGCCCGTGATGCCGGTTCTCTTGCGCAGGACCCTTCAGATTGGCCACGACTTCTCCCGAGGTTGCTGTTCGGCGCGCGACCCACGGCCTCTCGTTGGCTGATCTGGCCAGAGGACGGCTGCGCCTCGATCGCCTGAGCCGCAACGGCGTCGGTTCGACTTTCTTCCCCTGGGCTTCGCCCATTCCTCGCGAGGCAAGAAAGTCGTCCCGCCGCCATCCTCCGCTCTGCTCCGGCCCGCAAGCGGGTGCGGCGTCGATCGCCTCCGGCCTGCAGATCGCCATCGAGGCCGCGATGGTCGCGGGGCTCGAAACAGCAAGGAGAAGTCACATGGCTAACATCGGTTCCTTCAAGAAGTCCGGCAACGAATACCAGGGCGAGATCGTGACGTTCAGCGTCCAGGCCAGGGGCGTGCGCATCGTCCCCGAGGCCAACCGGTCGAACGACAACGCGCCCAGCCACCGGGTCTATGTCGGCCGGGCTGAAATCGGGGCCGCCTGGTCAAAGCGCTCCAGCGAGGGCCGCGACTACCTCTCGCTCAAGTTGGACGACCCGAGCTTCGCGAACCCGATCTTCGCCAACCTGTTCGACGACGAGGACGGCGAGGGCTTCACCCTGATCTGGTCGCGCAGCCGCAAGAAGAACGGCGAGTAAGCCGACGCCCCCGAGGCCCCGCCCGGTTCGCCGGGCGGGGCCTTCTTTGCCCGCCAAGCGCGAGAGGGCCATGAAGCCAGAGAGAACGGCGCCGACCACGGCGAATGCCGTCTGCCATCCGCTGCTGGCCATGCCGATGCCAGCCAACGCAACGACACCTGATAGTTGGCGACCGCGGCTGAGCGAACGCCTGCTCCAGGCAAATGAGGGCGGTCTACGAGACGGCCCGACGCGCACAAGCATCTCGAAGGTGCCGCCACTCGCCTCTTTCACAAAACACAGTGCCTTCGGATCACCTGACCACAATCCCTATGGATTGACTCTGGCATCACATGTTCTCATTTTGTTCTAGTCGCTGGCAGTCAAATTCCCGCCCAGGAGCTCGATGCGAAGTGATCTCTCCATCCGCGGACCTTCACGACGTTTGGAAATCCCATCAGCCGCTGGGTGTCTCCTGCAGGCATTGCTGGCATCGGGCGCTTGTCGCACGGGAGTGCATCGGTGCTCGCCAAGGCAACCTGCGATGCGTCGATACGCTGAGATTCCGCTGCACCAGATGCCGGCGGCACGATGTCGAGCTTCACCTGTTCCCTGATCGTCGAAGTGCCAAGCGTTTCATCGCGGAGTACCGATGATGGAGTGGTTGGTCGAAGGTGCGCACTGTGGCTACCTCCCATTGATCAGCGGCGAGTGCTGTCATCCCATCAGGATTGCGCGGATCGCTCGCGGTGACCTCACCCCTGCCGAGAAGAGCAGGATCAATGAACGCGCCGCGCGCATCGAAGCGCAATGGCGCGGCGGCTACTTCAACGGTCTCGAGTATTTCCACTTCCGGCTTCCGGAGCAGGGTGTTGCCATGGCCGCGTTCATCTTGAAGGAACGCCTGCACCGGCTTGTGCCGGGCAGCACCTGCGCCCCGACGGCTGGGGAAGTCGAGGCCGCATGGCATCGGATGGCCGAACAGCGCGAGGCCATTCTTGTCTGGGCGAGAGGCAACAAGGCGCTCATGGAAATCGTGCAGACCTATCGCTTCGAGCGGCGGCAGGGCGCCTGTTCTCTCGACGCGCATGCTGCTGCCGCCAGGACGGTCGAGCAGATCGATCGCTCCATCACCGACGCCAGGACTTACGCGGGCGTGTGCATCGAATGGGCCGAGTGCGAGTACCGGCAATGGTTCTGGCGCTGTGCGCCGAACCATCAGGTGCTGTAGCCGGGCCAACGCAGGACACTCACGATGGACCTTCCCAGGGACCGCTTCATCGATCAGTTCGCGATAACCTTCGGCGTGCATTGCCTGCGGCACTGGTCGATGCGCCACAAGGCGGCGCCGACCTACCTCTCGCCGTGCTTCTACGGATGGATCAAGACGAACGGCGGCCTGATCGGGCTCTCTCCGGCAGAATTCGCCGAACTGGCGGAGCCCGTCATAGAGGCCGTGCATCGCCTCACGCCAAAGGGTCAGCGGCCGGACGCAAGGCTGCTCGCGGGCCGGCTCTATGATGCGCTGGACGCGGCAAAGGTCGAGGTCACGCTCAAGCCATTCGCAATGGTGACAGCCGCGCGGTAGGACGGCCGCGTCGGGCGCTGTGCCCGGTGAAGCGCCTGCGCTAACCTCGCGAGGAATGGTGTGGGTCTGACGGCATGCGGCGCAAGACCAGGTCGAGAGCGCCAGGTTGCGACGCAGCTCATCCGCCGACATGGATCGAGCCTCAGTTGACGCGCCTCGTCGAGGACGCGCCCAGCGGCTCAGACTGGCTGCACGAGATCAAGTTGGACGGCTATCGAATGCACGCTCGACTGGATCGCGGACAGATTCGGCTGCTGACCCGCACGGGCCTCGACTGGTCGCAAAGATATCGGCACACGGTCGAAGCTCTTCGTAAACTGCCAGTGAAGACGGCCTATTTGGATGGCGAGCTTTGTGCGGTCCGGCCGGACGGGATCACCTCATTCAGCCGCCTGCAGGCGGCCATGGACGAAGGGCCCACCGACGGTCTGGTCTTCTTTGTCTTCGACCTTCTCTACTTTGAGGGTGAGAACACGAGCATGCTGCCGCTCGTCCAGCGCAAGGAGCGGCTGGAGGCGCTGTTCGTGCGCGACGTCCCGGGCGTCCGCTTCACCGAGCATGTTGTCGGCGACGGTCCGCGCTTTCGCCAGCATGCCTGCCAGCTGTCTCTCGAAGGCGTCATCTCCAAGCGCGTCGACAGGCCGTATGCTCCAGGAAACCGGGGCCTCTGGGTCAAGTCGAAGTGCCTGAACCGCGAAGAGTTCGTGGTCGTGGGGTGGACCGACCCAACCGGAAGCCGGCCGGAGATCGGCTCGCTCCTCCTCGGCTACTATACCGACGACGGGCGGCTGCACTATGCGGGGCGTGCCGGTACCGGCATCACGGTACCGGAGCTCAGGCGTCTGGCGAGGCGGCTCAATGCGTTGCAGACGGCGAAGATGCCTCTCGACCAACCACCGCCGCGCGACAACCGGTTTGGCTCACCGCTCGAGCTGGCGCGCGTCCACTGGGTGCGGCCTGACATGGTGGTGGAAGTGACCTACCTGAGCTGGACCGAGGACAACCTGCTGCGCCAAGTCTCCTACCACGGCGAGCGCGAAGACAAGCCGGCGAAGCAGGTGGTTCGGTCCATTCCCCATCCACCTCGGCCGACGCGCGCAACGAACAGACGTTGAGGGTGCGTCGATCGGGCGGTCACTCATCCTCCGAGGTACCACCCGCTCTGTAGACGGCTTTGGCGATTTCAGGTTCAGCCGACTTGCTCCACTGCGAGCGACCCGGCGGGCAACGGCTTCAGCAGCGATCGCGCCGACACCGAAGGGTCGAGCCAGTCGGCCCATTGAGCACGGTTCAGGATCGCGACCTGCCGGTCATGATAGGGCGCGATGTCCGGCCCGGGCGGCAGGGTCAACATGGTGAAGGCCTCGCCAACGTCGGCGGTGTTTCGCCAGATGCCGGCGATGCAGAACCAGGGCTCGTGTTTCTTCGTGAACAGCCACTTGTCCTTGCGTTTCTTCTTCTTGTCCTTCGGATCGGTGAATTCGTAGAAGCCGTCGGCGATGATCAGGCAGCGGCCCGACGCGAACTCGCGCCCGTCCGACCGGAAATTGTAGACAGGCCGCTTGTTCTGTCCCGGCCAGCTCCAGCGGCGCTGAACAAGATCGCCTGCTTCCCGGTCGCCGTCGACCGTGCGGACGATCGGCGCGGTGTCGGTGATTTTGATGTCATCCCGCGCCTCGATGTTGGGCGTGCCCTCAGGGAAGCGGATCTTGATTTTGATGTTGGAGAAGTCGTCGGCGATCGTCCCGGCGCCGACATGGAGGCGATAGTCGTTGCACATCTTGCTTCACCAGCCCGTTGCGCTTTGTTGATGTTCCTATTATGTTCTCTGCCATGAAGGCAGCCGCTTTCGATATGGACGTCCCGCTGGACGAGCGCCGCATCATCGTACGGTACGGCGACGACGGCGTGGAGATGGTCGAGTTGCCGTGGGGCCTGAAGCCGAAGGAGCCTGGCGGACGGCCGTTCAATCTGGTGCGCGGCGAAGCGCGGACGTTTCCCACCCATCGCTGCCTGGTGCCGGCATCGGAGTTCCGGCTCGTCCATCGAGGGCAGCGCTACGCATTCTCGCTTGCTGACGGCGACTGGTTTTATTTCGCCGGGATCTGGCGGCCTGCGTCAGCACACTGGCCGGAGGCCTACGCCATCCTGACCGTGGCGGCCAATGCCGAGGTGGCGCGCTACCAAGGCCGGCAGATGGCGGTGCTGCGACGCCTGCAGCGGATGGATTGGCTGGATCTCTCGCGCCCGGAGGACGAGCTGCTGAAGCCGCTACCCCGAGGGGCGTTCCGTGTCGAGCGGGTGTTCACTGCCAAATCCTCTGCACATGGTCACGAGGTTCAACGGACGGCTTAGGCGTGGCAGTCCGACGAACGCAGGCGTTCATCGCTCTCAACCAACTTGATGGTAGAATCGACGCAAGTGAACGGCTTCACTGGCGCGATCTGCTTAGGCGACAGGACTCTGCTAGGCGGTTGGCGACCGCATGAAGCCGCCCTGGATCGAAGCGAAGGAGGGGTGTCTTCGCTTCCCTCGCGCTATGAGGCTTTCGCCCTAGACACGCTTTCTTCGAGCAATGCGGAGGGTCGCACGCTCAGTGCCTCCGATATCTGCAGGATCGTGATGAGAGTTGCGTTCTGCAGGCCGCGCTCGATCGCACTTACATGTGCTCGGTCAACACCCATCCGCTCCGCCAGGGCCGCCTGGCTGAGATCAGCCGCTAGCCGATAACGCCGAACGTTTGCCCCGAAGACCCTGCGGATGTCCATCCGCAGGATAGGAAGCGCTCGCGTATTTTAGTGCGACGTATTATAATACGCGGCCCGTCGATCGAGGGATCTCGCCATGTCTCAGCAGCGGCATGCATTAGGCGCAGACGTGCCATCGATCGGAGCTTTACAGCTTATGGTGATGCACAGCAGCGACCCACGCGATGCCTCGTGCGCATCGATATTGCAATCCCAATTGCTTAGAATCGCTTGGCATGACCATACCGGCCTTCGATGACAGCCCTCCGATGAGCGCGAAACTCACGCCGTACGATGAGCGGCATCTCGTGACCTATCTCCGCCTGCTCGATGCCGCAGAAGAAGGTGCCGATTGGCGCGAAGCAGTGAGAATTATTTTTGGCCTCGATCCGGAGCGTGAAGCAGAACGTGCTCGCGTCGTTCATGACAGCCACCTGGCGCGAGCTCGCTGGATGACAGAGACCGGGTATCGCCATCTCCTGCGTCCTCCCCTGAACTGATCAGCATCGTCACGAATCTGTCGTCTCACTTAAACGCACTCCGGCGCGCTTGGCGCATCGCGTGTTCTAAGTCCGAGGACTTCCGCGCCCACTGCGATGTGAATATGTCGGCGATCTCTACCGTGTAGCGTTTTGGATGAGGTCGCACATGCCAAGGAGACAGGATTGGAGATCAGTCGCCACCATTGAAACCTTGAACCGCATCGACCGGGGTGGGTTCGCGTGGGAATTCTTGCGACGAAATCCCCGTTACCGGCGAGAGTACGACCAGATTTCCAAGCAGGTCCCGAACGCGGCCTCGGTCAGAGAAGCCGTTGGTCAACGTTGGGGGCTTTGTTTTCGCCTGCGATCCAAAGCTGGCGACCTCCGCCGCTCCGGTGGTCTGGCGACCGGAGCTTGTGCCTCACAGCGTGATCCTGGCCTCGGCACCGACTAACTTCGAGGACGCGCATCGACTCGTTTCCGCCGACCTCGCTGGTCAGCTGATCGCCTATGATGGAGGCGACGGCCGTCACGTCGTCCTGCGAGACCTGTTGGGCTATCATCGAGTATGGCTGCGGGACCTGCGGGCGGGAGTAGGGATGGCGGCCATCATTCCCTTGGATGAAAGCATGCTGCTCCGTGTTGCAGGCCTGCTGCGCCTTCAGCGTCGATTCGCTGGCAAAGCACCAGGACCTGTACCCCGAGGATGGGACCTGACCGCACGCCTTCGTCAGCGCCTCATCCTGATGGTTCGCGCCCTTGACGGCCACCAGGCTCAAGCCAGCTATCGCGAGATTGCCCTGGCCCTTTATGGGCCGGCTGCCGTGGCCAGGTATCCCTGGAAGACGTCTTCCATACGCGGCCAGACGATCCGGCTCGTCAAAGACGCCGTCGCCACCATGGAAGGTGGCTATCGCAAACTACTCCGCGGCCGCTAGCACAGAAAAAGAGCGCCTCCGATTGGCCGTCGGAGGGGTGCCGCTAACCAGGCCACCCCACTCCGTCATCCGTCTACGCAGGCGTTCTTCGCCACCGTGGTCCCCGACCCGCCGTCGCCGTCGACGGCTCTCGCCAGGACCACGGAGCCTCTCGCATGCCCGATCCGACAGCCGGTCTTCCTCCACGCTATCTCCGTACGCCCGAAGCGGCGCGCTTCCTCAGCCTGTCTGGGCGCACGCTCGAGAAGCATCGCACCTATGGCACTGGCCCTGCCTACCGGAAGATCGGCGGGCGCGTCGTCTACGCGATTGACGACCTGAAGGCGTGGGCAGACCGCGGCACCAAGATGTCAACGTCGGACCCTGGGACAGGGACCGTGCTGCCGGCCAAACGGCACGTCGCCGTCTCGCCCGCGTACGCCGATCGGATTCGGCGCTGACGTGTGCCGGCACTGCCAATGCGCCGCAAACCTCCATCTGAACGCGACCAGCTCGACTTATTTCGGGCGTTGCCCGGCGATCTGGCGCCTCGCGATTCGCAGGACCTCATGGCCTATCCGTTCTTCTCACTGGCCAAGTCAAAGCGCCTCGTGCCGATCGACTTCCGCGTTGGGGGCATTCAGATACGCGTCGAAGCCGTTCCGGAACACGGCATGGCCACCATTTGGGACGCAGACGTCCTAATTTGGGCCGCCTCACAAATCATCGAGGCGCGCGATGCTGGCTTGAAGACGTCCCGTCTCATGGCTGCCACGCCGTATGAGATTCTGACGTTCGTCGGGCGTGGTACTAGCGTGCGTGACTATGATCGTCTGAAGGCTGCGCTCGACCGTCTGCAGTCGACGACGGTGCTGACGTCCATCCGCCAGCCGGCGGAGCGCCGACGACACCGCTTCTCCTGGATCAATGAATGGAAAGAGACAGCCGATGCACACGGTCGACCGCTTGGCCTTGAACTGATCCTGCCCGATTGGTTCTACGCGGGCGTGCTGGATGAAGCACTGGTGTTGACTATCGACCGCGCGTATTTCGAGCTGACGGGCGGGCTTGAGCGCTGGCTCTACCGCGTGGTGCGCAAGCATGGCGGGCACCAGGTCGGCGGCTGGAGCTTCGATATTCTGCACCTGCATCGTAAATCGGGCAGCCTCTCACCGCCCAAGCACTTCGCGTACGACCTGCGCGAGATTGTGCGCCGACAGACCCTGCCGGGCTACCAGCTGGTCATCCAGCGCGACTCGCGCGGGATCGAACGACTCATTTTCTCGCCCATGGTCGTTCGCCCTGGGGATAAGCTGTGACTCGGCTCGTGCTGTCGGGGACCCCGACTATCGTGCCATCGGGGACCCGATCCTCGTGCTATCGGGGACCCGATTTAGCGATTTGTCCTTGGTGCTCAGCGACTTGGACCGCCCTTAACTTCCCTAACTCAGATTCCTTCGGAATCTGTCTAACGGACGACGTGCATCCACAACTGGGGATAGCCGGTGGGCCGGGACGGGAGCAGCTGGTGCGTCCGCTTGGCGTCGGTCGTGCAGCATGAGCGATCTCACCCGCGTCGAGCTCCTGTGGCTCGAGAAGCACATCGAGCACTGGATCCGCTTCGGCCGACCGGCGGCCGAACAGATCCTCGATCGCCGACGGCGTGTCCTGTCGTTCACGCCCGGCAGCATCTTTGCCTTCGTCCGCTGGGCCGCCAACGATTTCGGCACCATCGTGTCCCGCATCGACATCCTACGCACGGTACCGGCCGGTGCGTCGTGCGCCACCGTCCCCTACGTGCGCCCTGGAGGCGACATCCTGCTGCGGATCTCCGGCTGGGCGAAGGTCCAGCAGGTACTGCAGATGATCGATACCGTTGAAGCAATTGGTGTCGATCCTGCTGACGCGGCGCCGGACTACTGGCGGCATGTCCATAACCGTCTGTCTGCCGGCGAGACGCCGCGATGGTACACGCGCTCGCGTCATCAGGCCTGGCTGCAGCGTCAACGGATCGAGCCGTGACCCCGCGCAGAGCGATCCTGGTCTGCGCTCTGGGTAGCACTGGCGTGCTGGCTCTGGCCTGTGGCCACGGGCATACACCGCTTTACATATGGAACGCCTCGGCGAGCGTTCCGCTCGGCCTATACAGCTTGCACCCAAGCAAGGTTCGGCATGTCGGCGAGCTTGTCGCTGTGCTGCCGCCGGACCCGCTCGCAAGCTTCCTCGCCGATCGTAGCTATCTGCCGCGCGGTGTCCCCATGCTGAAACATGTTTTGGCCCTCCCTGGACAAGTCGTTTGCAGGGTAAGGCTCTCGATCTTCGTCGATGCCGTCGCCGTGGGCGTTGCGCGAGAGCGAGACAGTCGCGGCCGACCGCTGCCGGTCTGGCAAGGATGTCGCGTCATAGCTGCCGACGAAGTCTTCCTCATGAATTGGCAATCAGCCGATTCGTTTGACGGCCGATACTTTGGACCGATCTCGTCCTCTGCCGTTCTCGCGCGCGCACAGCCCGTTTGGATCGAGAAGGAATGACCATGCACTCCTTTTGTGTTCGAACTGCCAACCGCTTCCCCGCCAAGCATCTCAACCTTGCTCCCTTCCCGGTCATGAACCGGCGAGGTGTTGGTCGGCTTGGCGCGGTGCTGGCCATGGTTCTTCTGCCTTTGCTGACCGCGGCAGTAGCTTGCCCCACGCATGCCGAACCATTCGTCGTCAATCAGTCGAAGAGGGAAGCTGCTGCGGATCCATTTGCCGACTTCGTTGCTGAGGCTGCGCGGCGCTTCGATGTGCCGATCCCTTGGATCAATGCTGTCATGATGCTGGAAAGCGGTGGAGATGCGCGCGCCGTCTCGCCGGGGGGCGCGATGGGTCTCATGCAGATTATGCCTGATACGTGGACCGACTTGCGGTCCCGCCATGGCTTCGGCGTCGATCCCTTTGACCCGCGCGACAACATTCTTGCTGGCGCCGCATACCTGCGGGAGATGCATGACCGCTACGGGTCACCTGGATTTCTGGCGGCCTACAATGCAGGTCCCCAACGCTACGAGAAATACTTGGCGTCTGGTCGGGAGCTGCCGAACGAGACGCAGCTCTACGTCGCAACAATCGCCCCGATGATCGGCGAGACGCAGCGTGGAGGTGCCCTCGCTATCACCCGGCGTGCGATCCCTTGGCAAGAAGCGGCGCTATTCGCGTCGCGTAGTCCTGGCGGTTCGCGGGCAGGATCATTGTCACCGCTACCACCATCCGGCCGCGCTTCCGTTGGCCGTTCCCTTGCCGGCGAGTTTGCGCTGCAGCCCCGGGCCGAGGGACTGTTCGTCGGCCGGACAGGTGCAGCGCGGTTCGAATGATGCGACATGTCGACAGCGGCCCCTGTTCCTGCATTCTCCCGATTGCCCGAGTGAGCTGGAGGCCTCAGGAAAGCCCAATCCACGGACGGCAAGATAAAAGCGCCGACCGCGGTCGGGCGCATGTGGTTGGTGGGATTGAGGTTTCTGCCAATCCTTCGCGTCGCGATGCCGGCGCTCGCGCGAGAAAAGCCAGTGATATCAACGGCCCAAGCGCCATCTCTCCTATCAATGCCAAGGGACGAAGGCCGTGAGAAGGGGCGACGACGACCTCCGGGTTCGGCCTGGCCGTATTCGCGACGGAGGTCGCTGGGCAGCCAGGCCCAAGAGTTTCGTCGCGCAGGTCATGCGGGCCGCGAAGAAAGCGGGCCATACCGGGCCGGCCTTCGGCCGCGCCAGGGGCGGGGCGGGGTCCCGCTTCGGCCGCGGCCGCCGCGCCGCCCTCGCTCTTTCCCTGCGATCTCCCGGTCGGCGGGTCGTCATCATGACCCGGGTGGTTCGCCATCAGGGAAAGCAGTTCCGTTCGGCGCCTCTGGCCAAGCATGTCGCCTATTTGAAGCGCGACGGCGTGACCCGTGATGGCGCTGACGCGCGGATGTTCGATGCGAGATCGGAAGATGCGGACAGCCAGGCCTTTGCCGAGCGGTGCGAGCAGGACCGCCATCACTTCCGCTTCACCATTTCGCCAGAAGATGCCGCCCGGATGTCGGACTTGCAGGCCTTTACCCGAGAGCTGATGGCGGAGGCCGAAGGGGACCTTGGAACCAAGCTGGACTGGATCGCCGTCGATCACTGGAACACCGACAATCCGCACGTCCACGTGCTGGTGCGTGGGCGGGCCGATGATGGCAAGGACCTCGTCATCAGTCGTGACTACATCAGCCGCGGTATGCGGGCACGAGCGGCCGACCGGGTTACACTCGAGCTCGGCCCACGCAGCGATCGCGAGATCAGTTCAGCTCTTGAAAGAGAGGTCGAGGCTGAACGGTGGACCGGCCTTGATCGGGCGCTCCGTGCCGCCGCGGACGAAGGGGGAGGGGTCGCCGATCTTCGTCCGGGGTCGCCTGATGAGGACCCCGAGCTACGCCGTCTGATGGTCGGTCGGATAGCGAAGCTCGAGCGGCTTGGGCTTGGCGACCAGGTCGCCCCGGGTCGCTGGACCTTCAAGCCCGGGCTGGAGCAGACGCTGCGCGATCTCTCCATTCGGGGAGACATCATCAAGACCATGCACCGTGCCATGGTCGCGGCCGGGCGTGAGGCGGATGTTTCTGGCTTTGCACTCCATGGTGATCGGGTGACCGACCAGGTGCTGGGCCGCCTTGTCGAGCGCGGACTGCACGATGAACTCAGAGGATCTGCCTATGCCATCGTCGATGGGATTGATGGTCGCACGCACCATCTCCAGTTCT
>Ga0310811_10006897_pt1 | contig 14511 bp, 12 predicted proteins | sample YCmetagenome_FD_207642 | JGI IMG/M metagenome (GOLD analysis project Ga0310811, IMG submission 207642) | Soil microbial communities from experimental microcosm in Duke University, North Carolina, United States - YC | ecosystem: Engineered > Artificial ecosystem > Soil microcosm > Unclassified ...
CCGATCAACCCATGCCGCTCGCAGATGGCACGCTTCTGCGCGCCAATTCCACGGGCGTCCGGAAGGAAGACCTCGGGGCCGGCAAGGTAAATGCGCTTGGTCATGGTCATCGATCATACCAGCATCATGGCCTGAGTTGGCGTGCCAACAGTCGCCGAGGACGTCGGCAAGCCTCGCCGCATCGGATTCTATGGTATCTGACAGGGAGAACGCTCGATCTGGTGGTCGTCGATGCCGGCGCATCCAACGGTCAGAACGAAATAGTCGTCGATGTCTTGACAGAAGAGTTTACCCGCATGATAGCGGCGAGTGCGTTGAGCCCGTGGGTGCAACAGCAACGGTAAGGAGAGTTCGCTTCAGCGCACCGTGCAGCTGTAATGGAGCCGTCTCAACCCGGATCGGATCTGACCGAAGGCAAACCTTGGCGAGGCGGTCGCATTCTGCCATGGCAAATCGCTTCAATGGACAACAGAGAGAGACGTCTTATGTCTCGACCGCATGTCATCATCCTCAACGGCGTAGGCAGCGTGGGCGGTCACGTGGAGACCGAGCACGAGGCCTCGCGCGGTGGCAATATGATCGTGTCCATCGCGGCATGACTTACGACCTCGAGATCGATACCACCTCGACAACACCGTTGGAGAATGCTCAGAAAATCCGCGACACGTTCGGGCTCTGACCAGCCTTAGAGTTGACGCGCACCGTTTGGGCGCATGTCGACTCCCACATCCATTGCCATCCCTTTGTCCCGAGTGCAGACGACCACCGACCAATGCACGGTCGGAGTGTCCAATCGCGCCGAGTGTAGCGAGCCTGCCCGGCAACGCCGGCGTGACGATTGGCGGCGGCGCGTGGTTGGTGACCGCCCTCGAACGGATCGATGATCAACCCACCTCGTCGCGCTCAAAGCCGCCGCACGAGCCGGCATCATTTCGACTTTCGCGGCCAGGCCGTTCGCTGGTAATCCATCAGGCTAACCCTCTCCATTGGAGGCGACCATGCCTGATCATGATCTCGTCGCGCTTTGGGAAGCTCACACCCGCGCAGAGTTCGAAACGCGGGACGTGGATGGCACGATGGCCACGATGGTCGAGCAGCCCTATGTCAACCACATACCCACGATGACCGGCGGTGTCGGACACGACCAGTTGAAGCGCTTCTACAAATATCACTTCATCGGCGGCAATCCCCCGGACACGAGCCTGAAGCTGATCAGCCGCACTGTCGGCGCCGACAGCCTGGTTGATGAAATGGTGGTCTCGTTTACCCATACATCCGAGATTGACTGGATGCTGCCGGGTATCGCGCCGACGGGCCGCAAGGTCGAGATTCCACTGGTGGCGATCGTGCGGTTCAGTGGCGACAAGCTGGTGCACGAACATATCTACTGGGATCAGGCGTCCGTGCTGGTGCAGATCGGTGTGCTGAATCCCACCGGATTGCCGGTTTCCGGTGCCGAGAGCGCGCGCAAGGCTGTCGACCGAAATCTTCCCAGCAATACCCTGATGGCACGCTGGCGCAGCAGCGAGGGCAAGCCGATATAGCTGGGCGCTGCTTCACTGTTGTCGATCTCATTGTCGCCCCGAGATTGTCCGTTATGCGCAGGCGGCATCAGAGCCGATCGCGCGTCGCGCCTGTCTTGCGATGATGGAGGAACGGAACGCGGAACTGATAGAGGCTCGCTATGCGCCCGTCACGCGCCAGATCACGTCGCCCACGTCGTCTGCCATCAGGACGGAACCGTCGGGGCCGATTGTCACTCCCACCGGCCGTCCATAGGACTCCCGCTCATCCGGCGCTAGGAAGCCGGACAAGATGTCGCGTGCAGGTCCGGACGGGCGTCCGTTCTCGAACGGGATGAACACCAGTTTATATCCACTCAGCGTGCTGCGATTCCAGGAGCCGTGCTGTCCGATCGCCATGCCATCCGGGAAGCCAGGCAGCGTGCCCGCCGGGAGCCAGCAAAGTCCCAGCGATGCGGTGTGTCCGCCCAACGCGTAGTCCGGCGTGAGGGCCTTCGCGACCATGGCCGGATCTTGCGGCACCCGGTCATCCACCGTCTGCCCCCAATAGCAATAAGGCCAGCCGTAGAACCCCCCATCGCGCACCGACGTCAGATAATCGGGCGGCGTCTCGTCGCCCAGCCCATCGCGCTCATTGACCACTGTCCACAGCACGCCGGTCTGCGGTTCCCATGCCATGCCCACTGGGTTGCGCAGACCTGACGCGAAGGTGCGACCTGCACCGCTTTCGACATCCAGTTCATAGATGAGGGCGCGGCCCTCCTCGGCTTCCATGCCATTATCGGCAATGTTGCTGGACGAGCCGACGCCGACATAGAGCTTCCGGCCGTCCGGACTTGGCAGCAGGCTGCGCGTCCAATGGCCGCCGGGCTTGAAGGTTGCCAGTGTCCGCCCCGGTGCAGTAATCCGCCGGGCACCCGTCTCGTAGGGAAAGGTGACCACGCCGTCGGTGTTGCCGACGTAGAACGTGTTGCCGAGCAGTGCCATGCCGAACGGCTGGTTCAGTTCCTCCAGGAACACCTCCTGGATTTCGGCCACGCCGTCGCCATCGGCGTCGCGCAACAGTGTGATCTGGTTCGCGCTGACGCCCGCGGCGCCGGCGCGCCGCATCGTGCTGACCATGGCGTACTCAAAAATGTTCCGCATGACAGCTTTGGGCACACTGGTGGATTCAGCGATCAGCACGTCGCCATTTGGCAGCACGTTGATCCAACGCGGATGTTTGAGTCCCTTGGCGAATGCGTTGACCTTGAGGCCTGGCGCCGCAATCGGCGTCTGTCCCTCCGACCATCCCCTCGCCGTCGGCATCTTGAGTGTCGGGATGGAGCCTTGCGGCCTTGCCACGGGAATCACAGGACTGCTGCCCCAGGCCGGCTCGTGCGAGCCTTGCGATAGCCGGCGCAATTGCAGTGCTGTGCCGCCAACCACCGCAACCATGCGCGAGAAAACCGCCGAAAAACTCAATTCGCTATCTCCCCAATGATCCTTACGTCTGCGACGCAGAGCTCACGATCGGGACAATTTGCCATTGTCTGCGCAGTCCTGTCGAATTGCGGCTGACCGCTGCGACATATACAATTGGGGATAGCGCAGGGGCGCCTGCGCCATCGTCACCTGCGCCATTGTCAAGGGGGGTGAGGCTCGAGGAGGAATGTCATGGTCGATCTGCCGAAGCGGCAACTGGGGCGTACCGGATTGCAGGTTACGATGCTTGGCTACGGCGCCATGGAACTGCGCGGTGCGCCCCGCGCACGTCCCACGACCGAGCAACAGGCTGAAACGATTCTCAACGCAGTGCTCGACGCCGGCATCAACTACATCGATACCTCGATCGACTACGGTGTGAGTGAGGAGCGGATCGGCCGCCATATCGCCCACCGGCGATCCGAGTACTATCTGGCAAGCAAGTGCGGCTGTCTCGTTGGTGCGGCGACGGCTCCCGTTGGCCAGGTCAGCCCGCACGTCTACACGCGCGGCAACATCATCGCCGGTGTGGAACAGAGCCTGGTGCGAATGAAGACCGACTATCTCGACCTGGTTCAGTTCCATATCTCTCCGTCGAAGCAGGTATTGGAAGCGAATGGCTCGGTGGATGCGCTGATGGAGTTGAAGCAAGCCGGCAAGGTGCGATTCGTCGGCATGTCCGGCACGTTGCCTCACTTGCGTGACCACATTGCCATGGGCGTGTTCGACGTGTTTCAGATTCCCTATTCCGCCATGGAACGCGAACACGAGGTGGCGATCACCGAGGCGTCCGCGGCCGGGGCGGGTATTGTCATCCGTGGCGGTGCCGCGAAGGGTGCGCCCTCGGAGGGAAAGCAGCGTGGCGTGCAATGGGATCGGTGGCAGCGCGCGAAACTGGACGATCTGCTTGGCGAGATGACCGCTATGGAGTTCATCCTGCGCTTCACCTTCACCAACCCTGATCTGGACACCACGATCGTCGGCACCGCCAACCCGGTGCACCTGCACGACAATGTCGTGATCCTGCAAAAGGGCCCGCTCCCGGCTGAGCTGTACGCCGAAGCCAAACGACGCCTTGCCTGGGCCGGCTCTGTGCCAGTGGGTGCATGATCGTCAATCATCGGCCTGATCTCACGGTTGATCCGCATTTGCCAAACTATACGAAGCCGGCAACGGCGTGCGGGACATATGGTTCTTCGAGCGCCGCGATCTCGCCGGCGGACGGTCGCACCTCCACCGACGCGATCGCATCGTCCAGGTGGTGCAGTTGGGTCGCACCGACGATTGGCGCGGTGATCACCGGCTTCGACAGAACCCAGGCCAGCGCGACCTGGGCGCGAGGGATACCGCGAGACCTGGCGACCTCAGCGACACGGTCGACGACTTTTTTGTCGGCTTCCTGAGTCTTTGCGAACAGCCGGGTCATCGCCTCGTCGGTCTCAGTGCGGATGCTGGTGTAATCCCAATCGCGGCTCAGCTTTCCCCGCGTCTGTGGACTCCATGGAATGACACCGATGCCTTCCGCGGCGCATAGCGGCAGCATCTCGCGCTCCTCCTCGCGATAAAGCAGGTTGACGAGGTTCTGCATACTGACAAAGCGGCTCCAGCCATGTCGCTCCGACACGGCGAGCGCGCGAGCGAATTGCCACGCATGCATCGAGGATGCGCCGATATAGCGGACCTTCCCTGCCTTCACGACATCGTTTAGGGTTTCGAGCGTCTCCTCGATTGGCGTTTCGTAGTCCCAGCGGTGGATCTGATATAGGTCCACGTAATCTGTGCCGAGGCGGCGCAGGCTGGCACCAAGCTCGCCCATGATCGCCTTGCGCGACAGACCAGCTCCGTTTGGCCCCGGCCGCATTCGGCCATAGACCTTAGTCGCGATAACTACGTCATCTCGACGCGCACAGTCCTTTAATGCGCGACCTAGGATCTCCTCGCTGCTGCCGAGTGAATAGCGATTGGCTGTGTCGAAAAAATTGATTCCGGCTTCGAGGGCACGCTTGATGAATGGACGACTTTCATTCTCGCCGAGGCTCCAGGCGTGATTTCCCTCGCCGGGCGTGCCGTAGCTCATGCAGCCAAGGCAGATCCTTGAGACCTCGAGGCCAGTCTTGCCGAGCTTGACGTACTCCATGCTTCTGCTCCGTCAGTCGCCGCATGTGGACCGGTTGTTCACGACTGTAGGATTCGTCCGACGAACGAAGCTTGAGAGAAGGTAACAGAAGTGTCACCCTCGTCATTCCCATCTGAATATTACGATCCACCGTCACGCTGTCCAAAATGTCCGCGTGACTGGCCTGCGCCTCTATGCCAGCGATGGCGATCATGCGGGGGAGCGGTACGTTCGCTCTGGCGGGACTTTGTCTAACGCGGCGAGATACCGGGGGCCTGCCGGGCGACGCTCACCCATCCAGCAACGCCATACGAAGACAACGCGACACTCGGCAGAAGATCGCCAGCGTTTCCTTCGGTTCCGGACGGGGAGTGTTGTCGGAGCCAGTTTCGATCCCGACCATTGCCAGCCATTCGCCAGCGGAATCCGCCGCCCGCTACCGCCGTCCAGTCCACGTGCGAACTTCGTGGAGCAGAGCGGCCATGTCCTGCGTCGATCCCTTCAGGATCTGAAGTGGCGACTGATCGCCGAAGAACGGGCCCGGCTTGGACGTCGACAGCCAACGCGGAATGCCGCCTCGGGGGTCGAGCCTCGGCAGAGCCCTTTCCAACTCCGTCAGGTGGGTAATCCGCGCAAGCCGCTCGTCTGTCCACTCGATGGTCGAGAAATCGGTGGCGGATGTGCGAATGAGCGCCATCGCGTCCGACCAATCAAGTTCCCACGCCCGCGCGATCCGGCGCAGGGCACTGGCCGCTTCGTCCGGGGATAGAACTGCGGGCGCTTCGGGCATGATCCATTTGGCCGCAATCAGACCCGGCCCGGAAGACGTGGCGCCGGACAACTATCTGCGAGCACCGGCAGGCTCGCCCGAGACTCCCCCCGGCCAGACCTCTGCTCACAGTTGGGTCCAACGCAATGTTCGCTATACGTTCCTGATCGCGGAGGTCGTGGCGCGATCCTCCTGGCGGCGCGGCGAAAGAGCCCCAATCTGCTGTGGGATACAGCAGCTACCAGCGGCGTGCCTGCAGCGTCTCTTCAAGTTGTTCGATCATCCCGCGGAGCTCGTGCGCACCTCGTTCGTCCCGTGCAACTACATCCGTGACGACTGGCGCGGCGCCGTCGCGCGGAGCATAGCCAATGGTGCGTTTCGTCAGCTCGATGTCCCAGCGCATGCCCGGATTGTCGCTCATCAGGTTGAGCACGGCGAATCCGACGCCTTCCGCCAGCACCGCGCGTTCCATGGCCTGGCAGAGATCGCGATTGGAGAGCCACATCGCCTGACCCCAGGTGCTCCAGCCCATATGTGGACCTGGCTGGTTATCGTCGCGTTGCAGGTAACCAATACGGAAGCAGATCACCGACACGCCGCGCCGCGCATGCAAGGCATGACCCATCCGCTCGCCTACCAGCTTTGAGACACCGTACGGGTTGATGGGGTAGGGCGCCATGTCTGTCGTCAGCGTCCCTTGGGCCGGCCGATGCCCTGCCATGACCCAATTCGAGCTGGCGAACACGACGCGGCACACACCATGTCGCACCGCGGCTTCATAGACGTTGGCTGTCAGGTCGATGTTCAGCCGCTGCGCCGATTCCCACGATGTTTGCGGGCTGGGGTTGCCGGCCAGATGGATCACCGCATCGACGCCGGCGAACCGCGCAACCCAGGCCTCGTTCCATTCGGCCAGATCCGCTGCCTCGATCGCGGCATCGCCACGCGGGTCCGCGTCCAGCAGGCACAACTGCCAGCCAAGGGTCGTGAAATGCGCGCGCAGTTTGCTGCCGATGTTGCCGGCGGCACCCGTGATGAGAACAGTCCGCGTCACTCCGGCAGCTCGGCGGTCACATCAACCTCCACCAGCCATTCCGGTCGCGCCAGAGCGACCACCACGAGGCCGGTGAAGGCAGGAAACACGCCTTTCATCCAGCGGCCGAGCACCTGGTACACGGCCTGGCGGTAGCGGATATCGGTGACGTAGACCGTGACCTTGCAGATGCACTCAAGCGAAGCGCCGCATTCGCGCAGCAACTGGTCGATGTTCTTCATCACCTGCTCGGCCTGGCTGGCCGGATCGCCGATGGCGACGCTTTCGCTGGTATCGAGATCCTGCGCGACCTGGCCGCGCAGATAGATCGTGCGGCCGGCGACCACTGCCTGGCAGAGATCGTTGTCGAGCTTCTGCTCGGGATAGGTGTCGCGCGTATTGAAGCGGCGAATGCGCGTGTGGAGCATGATCAGCGTTTCCCTTGCCGTACACGGTCGGACAAACCGGCGGATTTCTGCGCTACGCGCAACGGTTCATCCCAGTTGAAGTTGCGATACACCGCGGCGAGATTGGCATAGGGCGGCGACTGCGCGAACAACTGGAACGTCAGGCGGTGGCCAGCATAATCCGAATTCAGCAGATCTCGGGCAAAGGCCAGCAGTTTCCGACGATCTTCTGCCTGCCAGTTCTCGTTGACCGAGTAGTATTTCTCCAGCCATGGCGCGGTTTCCGGATCGCGGAATGTGGCCGCGTCGGGAGTGACGCAGATCTGGCCGCCGCAGAGTTCGCGCGCGAGGTGCATCATGTGGTGAAGCTGCGATGATGCCAGCACACGGCCGGTCATGAGCAGCGATTGCTCTGGCATCAGCAGGCCGGCGGGGCTGCGCTTGGCGCAGGCGATCGAGGCGGTGAGGTGGGCGTTGATGCCCTCACGGTAACACGCGAGCTCTGCGAGTTTTTCCTGCACCGCCTGTTGATGGTCGAGGCCGGTCTGGCGTGCGTTGAACAGGGCGGCGCCGATCATGAGGTCGGCGATGCGGACATTGCGCTGAACGAAGGCAAAGGCGCTGTAGCGATGCAGTGTGGCGCGGATGAACGTGGCGGCCCGGGTGTGACGATAGAAGAGAACGTCCTCCCACGGGATCAGCACATTGTCGAACACCAGCAGCGTGTCCACTTCATCGAAACGATTGGACAGCGGGTAGTCTTCGGCCGGCGTGCGGCCGGCGAAACCGGTGCGGCAGATGAATTTCAAGTTCGGTGCGCCGAGGTTGCTGATGAAACCAACCGCATAGTCGGAGAGCTGCGAATCGCCCCAGTTGGCGATGGTGGGCTTAGTGAAGGCCTGGTTGGCGTACGCGGCAGCGGTCTCGTACTTGGCACCGCGCACGATGATGCCGGCATCGGTTTCCTTCACCACGTGCAACAGCATATCGGGGTCCTGATCCTGCGGGCGCTTCGAGCGATCTCCCTTCGGATCGGTGTTGGCGGAAACGTGGAACGGATCCTCGCGTACCACGCGATCGACGTGGCGGCGGATGTTCTCCGAGAATTGCGGGTTGACTTCGTTGAGCACATCCTGTCCGTCGTAGAGCGACCACATCTCACCCACGGTTTCGTCGCCGACGCGGGTGACGACGCCGCCGACTTCGTCCAGCACCGCATCCACCGCCGCGCGCTTGGCATGCCAGTCTTCGGGTGTGAGCGGCAGCTTGGTGCTGACCGCATTCGTTTCACCATCATCAGCCTGGTAGGACATTGCGGCGGCATGAGCGGCCTCGTGCGCCATGTCGTGGATACGCGCACGAATATCGACGAGTGGCTGGAACATCGGGTGCGTGGTGACGTCGCGCACACGTTCTCCATTGATCCAGATCTGACGACCGTCACGGATGGAATCGCGGTATTGCTGACCGGTGCGGATCATGTCTTGGCCCTGGCTGAGGTTGTGGGAGCTTACGACGCGACGGCCGGGGCGTCACTCGGCTGCGAGGTCTGTCGCGCTGGCATGGCGACTGGCGGGGCGCGGCAGTTCGAGATGGTCCCGTAACGTGTGGCCGGTGTAGTCCTCGCGAAACAAGCCGCGCCGCTGCAGTTCAGGTACGACAAGGTTGATGAAATCGTCCAGGCCGGCTGGCACCAGCGAGAAGGTCAGCATGAAACCGTCGGCCGCCTCGCCGCGGAACCACGCCTCCATGTAATCGGCGATCTGCGACGGTGTGCCGCGCACCACATCTCCACCGCGCGCGGCACCGTAGCGCAGATAGAGCTGGCGCAGGGTGAGGCGCTCTTCGTCGATCAGGCGCAGGATCTGTTCGAAGAACTGCTTGTGACGATTTGCTGTGGCCGGGATGCGATCGCGCGGGATCTGCTGGTCGAGCGGCAGATCGGCAAGTTGGATGCCCTCCAGGTCCTCGGACAGCAGTTCCAGGCCGACCTCAGGGTGGATCATCGATTGCAGTTGCTGGAACTTTTCTTCGGCCTCGGTGGCGGTTCGGCCGACGATGGAGGTGAACCCGCAGAGAATCTTCAGGTGATCGGTGGGGCGGCCGAAGCGCGCCATGCGGCCTTTCACATCGGCATAGAATTGTTGCGCGCGCTGGAGTGACGCGTCACGCGTGAAGATAACCTCTGCCGTTTCGGCGGCAAGCTCCTTGCCTGCTTCAGAGCCGCCTGCCTGGATGATCACCGGGCGGCCCTGCGGCGGGCGGGCAATGTTCAACGGGCCACGGACCGAGAAGTATTTCCCCTTGTGATGCAGATAGTGCATCTTGTCGGGATCGAAATAGATGCCGCTCGCGCGATCGAGCACGAACGCGTCGTCGTCCCAACTGTCCCACAGGCCGAAGCAGACCTCCACGAACTCACGGGCACGTTCGTAGCGCAGTGCGTGGTCCTCCAGTCCGTCGCGGCCGAAATTGTAGCCGCCGGCCGGATGCGCTGATGTGACCACGTTCCAGCCGGCGCGGCCATTGCTGAGGTGATCGAGCGAGGCGAACTGACGTGCGAGGTTGTATGGCTCGTAGTAGCTGGTGGACATCGTCCCGCACAGGCCGATGCGCTCCGTGGTGGAGACAAGCGCCGAGAGCAGGCTCAAGGGCTCCCAGATATTCATGAAGCGTGGCGCGCGACTCAGGGCACGCATGTTGCCGTCGCGCGCGCCGGCGGCATCGGCCTGGAAAACGAAGTCGAACTTCGCGGCTTCGCATTTCCGCGCCAGGTTGACGTAGTGGCGGAAGTTGTTGGCGCCATGCAGCTCTGCGCCTGGATGCAGCCAGGCGGCGGGATGGTTCCCGGCGGGGCTCATCAGCCAGCCTAGTTTCATCTGATCCCTTCGATTGGCCTGCATAGATGGCTCCGTCTATTGCTGGTACCGGCTCGGCGGGCGCGGCAGGCCGAGCTGATCGCGGAGTGTAGGGCCCTCATATTCAGTACGGAACAGGCCGCGTTCCTGCAGTTCCGGGATGACCAGTGAAATGAAATCGCGCAGTCCGCCGGGCAGATGCGATGGCTGAATCAGGAAACCATCGACACCGCGTTTGACGAACCATTCTTCCATCTGATCGACAATCTGTGTGGGCGAGCCGATCACCGTGCGCTGGCCGCGGGCGCCGGCAAAACGCTGGTAAAGTTGGCGGATGGTCAGGTGTTCTTCGCGCGCCCAGCGCAGCACGTTGCGAAAAGAGGTGGTGCTGCCTTTTGGAACGACGCTGAACGCGGCTTCTGGCAGGGGTCCATCGAGGTCGTAGGGCCGAAGATCGAAATCCGCGAGCGCATTGGACAGCAGCTCCAGCCCGACGTCGGGATGGATCAGCGATTGCAGATACCGATGCTTTTCGTGCGCTTCCTGTTCTGTGCGGCCAACGATGGGATTGAGGCCGGGCATGACCTTCAGGTGCCCAGGCGAGCGGCCATATTTCGCCATGCGGCCTTTCAGGTCGCGGTAGAATTCCTGCGCGCCATCCAGCGAGTGCTGCGGGGTGAACACAGCCTCGGCGGTCCGTGCGGCAAGCTCGCGGCCGACATCGGATGAGCCGGCTTGGAAAATCACCGGATGGCCTTGCGGCGGGCGCGCGACATTCAGCGGGCCACGCACCGAGAAATGCTCGCCCTTATGGTTGAGCGTGTGGAGCTTGGTGGGATCGAAATAGCGACCGGTGGCGCGGTCGCGCAGGAACGCATCATCCTCCCAACTGTCCCACAGGCCGAACACCACTTCGGTGAATTCCAGTGCGCGGTCGTAGCGCTCGCCGTGTTCGTAGTGCGCTTCCCTGCCGAAGTTGAAGGCCTCGGACAAGTTGGCGGATGTCACCACGTTCCAGCCGGCGCGGCCGCCACTGATATGATCCAGCGAACCGAATTTGCGCGCGACGTTATACGGTTCGTTATAGCTGGTCGTTGCGGTCGCAACCAATCCGATGCGGCTGGTCTGGCTGGCGATGGCGGAGAGCAGCGTGATCGGCTCGAAATATGCCATGTATTGCGGCCAGCGGCTCAGCGCCTCCAGATTGCCATCGCGCACGGCCAGGGCATCGGCGAGGAACATCAGGTCGAACTTCGCGGCCTCGCTCATTTGCGCGAGTTCGAGGTAGTGGCGGAAGTTGGTGCCGGCGTCGGCCTGCGCATCCGGGTGCAGCCAGGATGCGACATGATGCCCGGTTGGATGAAAGAACGCGCCCAGTTTCATCTGGCCGCGCGTCGGATCACGTGGCATCCTGGCCATCACTCAACCTGCCAGCTGCCATTCCTTGAAGCGCTGCACGGTCTTCTCGAGGTTGGCGGCCCACCACGCATCGTCCTTGATGAAAACCTTGTGCTGCAACGCAGGGTTGGTGGGCAGGATAGCCTCAATCTCCTTCGGGACCAACGAAAGTGCGGCGGTGTTGGGGATTGCGTAGGCGGTCGATGCCATGTAGGCGGCGGCGCCCTCATTGTCCGTCAGCATGAAATTCAGGAACTGCATGGCCTGCTTCTTATTGGCCGATGCCGCGCTGACGCAGTAGTAGTTGCCGCTGACCGCTGCGTAATCGGGCGTGAAACCGAGATTGGCTCCCGCCTTGTTGGCGAGCAGTACGCGGCCATCGAACGCCGCGGCCAGGCTGACCGCGCCAGATGTCAATTGCTGGATCGGCTCCTGGTTGGTGTTATACCAGATGATGTTGTTGCGTCCCAGCTTGTCGAGGCTCCTGAGCGCACGCTCGACATCGAGCGGGAAGAGCTTGTTGAGCGGGACGCCGTCGGCGAGGAGGGCCTGTTCTAGCGTGCTGCCGTCAGAGATGTTCGCATCGAGCGATCGTTTGCCCGGCCAGCGCCTGGTATCCCAGAACTCCGCCCAGGTCTTCGGTGCCTTGTCGTCGGAGATCTTCTTGCGATCCCAACACATGGCGAACAGGTAGAGCGAGAACTTGATGCCGTATTCCTGTTTGTATTCCGGCGGCACGTGCGTGGTGTTGATGATGCTGTAGTCATACGGGACGATCAGCTTGTCCTTCACGGCGCTGACGTATTCACCGCCCGTGAGATTGATCAGGTCCCATTGTGCGGGGCCGCCCGATGTGGTCTGCAATTTGGCCAGTGCCAACGAGGCGCCGGAGCCGAAGTTCACCTTGATGCCGGTCTTCTGCTCGAAGGGCACGGCGAAGTCCTTGGTGAGAAAGTCGTTCAGCGCACCGCCATAGCCTGCGACGTTCAGCACCTTCGGGTCCGCCTCGGCGCGCGTGGCTATTGCGGTCGCCATGGCGCCCGCGATAAGACCGCGCCGCGTGGTTTCAGGTGCTCCCATTTCCGTCTCCTGAGCTGTCGTCGAGAAGCTGCGCGTCTTCGTCCTTCCAGCCAATATGGAGCGCCGTGCCAGGCGCCGGAGTGACGAGATCTGTCGTGCTGACGATGATCGGTTGCCCCATCGCCTGGACGACAGTGCGTGCATGGCGACCAAGGAATGCGTGCGTGGATACGACCGCTTCGATAGGTCCGCTGAAGCTGATGCGTTCGGGGCGCAGCGATACCAGCGCGCGGTCGCCGACGCGCGGCGGTCGCACGATGTGAGGCATTCTTGCATGGCCAATCGTACCATCGGCATACCGTACGACGGCCTGCGCGCCCTGCTGCCCCTCGAAACTGACGGGCAGCAGATTGGTTTCCCCGAGGAAACCGGCGACGAACGGTGTATCGGGGTGCAGATAGACCTCGGACGGCGGACCTATCTGGGCGATGGCGCCGTTGGCCATTACCGCGATCCGATCGGACATCATCATCGCCTCGTCCTGGTCATGCGTAACGTAGAGGATGGAAATGCCCACGCGGCGCTGGATGTCCTTGATCTCGACCTGGAGCTGCTCACGGAGCTTGCGGTCCAACGCGCCAAGCGGTTCGTCCAGCAGCAGAGCGTCCGGCTCGAACACCAGCGCGCGCGCCAGCGCAACGCGTTGCTGCTGGCCGCCGGACAGTTCGCGTGGGCGACGCGCGGCGAAGTCGGCCAGGCCGACCCGATCGAGCATCTCCATTGCCATGCTGCGCCGTCGTGCCCGCGCGACACGCTTCATGCTGAGGGGGAATTCAATGTTGGCCAGCACGCTCATATGCGGAAAGAGCGCGTAACCCTGGAAGACCACGCCAAAATTGCGCCGCTCCGGCGGGAGATTGGCAACGTCCTTCCCGTCAACGCAGATCTGCCCCTCGGTCGGCACTTCGAAGCCGGCAACCATCATGAGCGTCGATGTCTTGCCGGAACCACTCGGGCCGAGCAGTGTCAGAAATTCGCCAGGCTGCAGGGTGAACGTGACATCGCGAACGACAAACGCACCAGGCGTATAGGCCTTCCAGATGTGCTGCACATCGACGTGGCGCCCGGTTGCGTGGCCTGCGCCGAGCGCAAGCGCGCTGGAAACGCCGGCATCCATCAGCGAACCGGCCGGCGGCCCGTCAGCAGCGCCTGCGCGATCAGTGCCAGCGTTGCCAGCATGATGAAAATCGATGCACTGGCTGCGACTTTTGGGGTCAGTTCGAATTGGATCGCGGTGAACATTCGCACGGGCAGGGTTACCGTGTCCGGGCCTTGCAGGAACAATGCCACCACCACTTCATCGAACGACACAGCGAAGCCCAGGATGGCGCCGCTGAGCACGCCGGGTCGGATTGCGGGCCAATAGACATGGCGGAAGACGCTCAATGGTCGCGCGCCGAGACTGCGTGCAGAGCGGATCAACGCTGGGTTGAGTTCGGCTGTGAGGCTGGTTTGCACTGAGATGAACACGTAGGGCGTTACCAACATCGCATGCACGAGGCTGATGGCGATCCAGCTTCCAATCATCCGTGCCTGAGCGAACAGCAGGTACTCTCCGAGCGCCAGCACGATCAGCGGCACGACGATAGGCGCGAGGATGACGCTGGTGACCAGGCCCTTGCCGGCGAAACGCTTGTTGTGCAGCGCAATCGCCGCGGCGCTGCCAGTGAGGCATCCCAGGATCACCGCCAGCGCCGCAACCTGGAAGGACAGCAGCGTCGACTGCAGCCATTGTGTGTCCGACAAATAGTCGGCAAATGCGTGGATCGAGATCCCTTCGGGTGGGAACTGGATCAACTCGCCCTTGGTCAGGGCCATCGGGATGATGATCAGTGATGGCAGAAGCAGGAACAGCACGATTGG
>Ga0310811_10006899_pt1 | contig 14509 bp, 7 predicted proteins | sample YCmetagenome_FD_207642 | JGI IMG/M metagenome (GOLD analysis project Ga0310811, IMG submission 207642) | Soil microbial communities from experimental microcosm in Duke University, North Carolina, United States - YC | ecosystem: Engineered > Artificial ecosystem > Soil microcosm > Unclassified ...
CTGAAAGCCCGATGCCGCCATCAGCGTCTCGGTGTAATTCAGGTCCATCACATCCAGCAGCGCATCAACCACGATCGGGTGCGATGCCCTGATGAACGACTCGCTGCAGCAGGTGCACTCCTGAAAGTGCATCCAGATGACTGCGGGTTTTTCCTTCTTGTCAAACGCCGACACCACCTGCGCTACGCCGCTCTGTGCCAATCCGGCCGCTGCTGCCGCCGCGGTACAGAACTGCAGAAATTCCCTGCGGCTGTACCCCTTCTTTTCCATCGATTGCCAAATCGATAATCCCATGCCCACCTCGCTCGCTTTGCGGGCACCGGAAATCTCCCAGGCTGCTCTATCAAGCCAGTTGCATCTCTGGAAGTCCGGTGAATGATGGCACGTTAAGGATTTGCAATAACGATGGGATGTGAGCGTCATCACAGGTGTTGTAAATCACGCATCTGCCGCGTCACGCAAACTTGTTTGTGACGGGGCTCACGTTTCCCGCAACCGGCTAGCTGATGGGTAGGGGCGTCAGCCCGTACATCCATCGCCCCCAAAGAACCCGGCCTTTAACCCCTTAGGGATAGTGAATATGGGACGCATATCGAGTACCCTGCGCAGGACCGCCCTGGCCTATGGGGCACCCGTTGACTGGAACCGTCGCCGTTCATACGACTGGAGTACTTTCAGCGACCGGAGCGTGTTCCACCGACTGGGCTCTTCCGCCTATTCGCCGAACGGGCCCGTAACACATTCTGAAAATCTCAGATCATGCGAACAAAGACGATACGATGGTATTCGAAGTCAAAAGAGTGGTGTCTGGACTCACATCACTGGTAGTTTTGACACTATCGAACGAATGACGTTGCGATGACCTAGAGTTTCCCACTTGAAGCTACGTATTTGGGCTTGCATCAAGTTTGGGCCTTTATCGAGCTAACAGGAGCGACCGTGAATCCTCAGCAGATCGTCGTTCTTACGTTGCAGGTGAGTATCATTCTCACGGTCTTCGGTTTTGGACTGGGAGCGACTCCCGACGATCTTTTATACGTGCTTCGAAGACCTCGGATTCTGGCGCGATCACTGGCAGCGATGTTTGTGATTATGCCGTTGTTCGCAATCCCGTTGACAGCCATATTCCATTTCCAGCGACCGGTTGCCATTGCGCTTGTCGCCTTGTCGATCTCACCGATCCCTCCTCTGCTGCCTCGCAGGGTAACGAGAGCCGGAGGGCTTGCGCCTTACGGACTCGGCCTAATGGTTACAGCGGCATCCCTTTCGATCGTTTTCATTCCACTGGCCATCGAAATCATCGGGCAATGTTTTCACAAGCCGTTTGCTATGGGACCAGGACCAGTGGCAAAGCTGATCGGCATATCAATATTTCTGCCCCTCGCTGCCGGCATGACATTTAAGAAGCTTGCGCCCGGTTTCGCCGCGCGTATCGCAAAGCCATCGAGCCTGGTGGCAACAGGACTGCTGATAGTGGGCCTCATCGCAATTCTTGTCTTTGCTCTTCCGAAGATGTTGGCGCTCATCGGCAACGGGACGTTAGCGGCTCTCATCGCGTTCATCGTCGTTGGCTTGATTGTCGGTCACTTTCTTGGCGGACCTCATCCAGACGAGCGGGTCACGCTTGCGCTCTGCACGGCATGCCGTCATCCAGGCCTCGTGCTCGCGATGGCAGCCGCCAACGTACCCGAGGAGCAAAACGTGGTCAGTGCCGTTCTGCTTTACCTCATTCTGAGCGCTCTACTGACGATACCGTACGTCTCCTGGCAACGTCGCAAGATCAATCAGCAGCCGATGGCACCCGCTCAATCACCAGTGCAGTAGAAGGGGCTGAATCCCCCGGCTTGGTCAGATCTATATTTCGGCAGGTTCAAAAGAATTAGGCAGATCCACGCCGTTTCAACGGTCCGACTTTCTTTCGTCTACTAGGAACATTCACCCTCGCTTCGCTCGAATTTGTCGGGTCGCAAAAGATTCGGGCCAGATTGGCAAACACCTGCCTTGCTGCCGTGGAGGTATCTTGATTCTCGCCCTTATGCCATGACATGATCGCGACATTCACGCAGGTTATGGTCAAGCCGGCTAGCAAGCGTGGTTTCAGGTCTTCTTTTGCTGCGTTTTTGAGACGTGCCGCAAACGCCTGGGCGACTCTTTCTTCCACCTCCATCAGGCGTGATAAATGTGCCTGCCTGGCCGATGCACTGCGCTCAGATATATCGATAACTTGGCGCGTTCGTGGATGTGCAACCGACTGTTTAGCGACTGACAGGACCGTCTCTCGAACGATTTCGAGAGGCGTGAATGTTGCCGGGCACGCCGTGATCGCCGCGGTGAGCGCAACTCCATAGTGCACGACGTTCTGAGCGAGCAAGTCATCCTTGCTGGCAAAATAGCGAAAGAACGAACGCCTGGATACGCCTGCGGCCTGAGCCACTTCTTCGACGGTGGTTTCGTCGAAACCCTTTGTTGCGAACAAATCTATTGCGGCTTCAAAGATGGTATTGCGCACCAGTTGCTGCTTGAGAACTTGAAGGTTTTCTTTGGTCACGACGACTCCCCCGATAGTCTAACCCAAGCGAGGTGTCATGGATTGCACCAGGTGACAAGACCGGCACGACATCCTCTCCCCCGCTATAATCTTCGCATCGAATGTTGACTATGGCACACAGTGCCGCATATACTCCCATCCAAATGGCACTCAGTGCCAAATCTACTCCAAAAAGGATTAATCCCATATGAGAACACTGCTTCTGTCCGCGCTATTGGCCTCTGCGGCCATCGCCTCTCTCGCGGCTGACAATGCTTCCGTTACCGGAAAATGGAAGATCCACAGCAGCATCGCCGGCAATGAAAGTGACAGCGAATGCACTCTGAGCCAGACGGACAATGACGTTACGGGAACCTGCAAGATAGCTGAAGGCAACGACGCCAAAGTCACAGGCAAAGTTGACGGCGCTAAGGTCGCCTGGTCTTTCGAATCCGAATACAACGGCACACCTCTCACACTGAAGTACAACGGGACATTGGATTCGGCAGCGGGCAAGATCGCTGGTTCGATGAGCGTCGATCCATTCGGCGTTGAGGGCGACTTCACGGCCACTGCAGTGAAATAGGGAAGTGATACGACCCTTCGCGAAGGGCAGCCTCAGAACGAACCGCGCGCCATTACAATCTATTCGGGCTTGGCTTTCGGGTATTGCTGTTAAGAAATTTCCCTGGTCATGTTTTGAATGTAGCAGGAGCTGGTATGAACAGATTGTCCGATCGACTCGCAAGGGCGATACGTCCACTTGTGATTGCAACGTTGGTGCTGGCGACGTTGCACCTTTCCGCAAAAACGGCCTCGCAGCCCCGCCTGGGTCTCTCGGCAGATGCAGATTGGAAATTCTTCCTTGGGGACCCGGCGGGTGCGGAGTTACCCGAATTCAACGACCACTCATGGCGCACGGTCACGGTTCCTCACGATTGGAGCATCGAAGGAACGCCTGAAGAGAAAAACCCGACTGGAACCGGTGGCGGGTACTTCCCCGCGGGAATAGGCTGGTATCGAAAGACCTTCACGGCGCCATCAAGTTGGAAAGGGAAGCAGGTCAGTCTCGAGTTTGACGGTGTTTCCTCTGACGCGACGCTCTATCTGAACGGCCACAAACTTGGCACGCATCCCTATGCTTATACCAGTTTTCGTTTCGACGTAACTTCCCAGTTAAATCCTTCCGCGACGAATGTGGTGGCCGTGCGGGTTGACAACTCGATGCAGCCAAACAGTCGTTGGTATAGCGGATCGGGCATCTACCGGCACGTTCGCGTCGTGGTCTCGGAGCCGATTCATGTTGCTCCTTGGGGTATCTTCGTCAGCTCACCGGATGCCTCCGCGGCATCGGCCAAAATCGTTGTCAAGACCCAGTTGCAGAACGACACAGCGGATGCCGGCGAAGTTACGATCAAGACGGTGCTCGTGGGGCCGTCGGGTACAAAGTCGCGCCCAACGGAGCGGCAAGTCTCGGTCCCAGCGGGGCAGTCGATTGAAACTACGCAAGAGATAATGCTCGAACATCCATCTCTTTGGTCGCCCGAAATTCCCAGTCTTTACCGTGCTATCAATCAGATCGTGAAGAACGGAAAGGTGATCGACGAGGTTGAGACTTCGTTCGGTGTCCGCTCGTTAGCATGGTCTGTCGAAAAGGGACTGCTCCTGAATGGCGCGCCGATCAAGCTCGCTGGCGGCAGTGTCCACCACGACAATGGACCTCTTGGAGCAGCTGCGTTCGACCGGGCTGAGGAGAGAAGAGTTCAATTGCTGAAGGCGGCGGGCTTCAACGCCGTCCGCACGGCGCATAATCCTCCGTCGCCCGCATTTCTTGACGCTTGTGATCGGCTCGGGCTGTTGGTGCTCGACGAACCATTCGATGTCTGGACAAAGAGCAAAGCGAAGTACGATTATGCGCGCTTCTTCAACGATTGGTGGCAGCGGGACATCGATTCGATGGTACTGCGTGATCGCAACCACCCATCGATAATCGTGTGGGGCATTGGCAATGAGATTCCCGAGGCCTGGACGAAAGATGGCGCGCCGATCGCTCAGAAGCTTGCCGCGCGAATACGTTCCCTTGACTCAACGCGACCAGTGACGGAGGCTTTTCCAGGTGCCACATACACGCCTGCTACCGACGCCGTCTTTGCCCAGCTCGACATCGGTGGATACAACTACAACCTGGCCCAGAATCAGGCAAAGGACCACATGAGGGTACCCAGCCGCATCATGATGACAACGGAGTCGATGGCCCCAGCCGCATTCGAGAATTGGCAACTCGTGAAAGATAAACCCTACATAGTTGGCGAGTTTGTGTGGACAGCTATGGATTACCTGGGCGAGTCCGGCATCGGTGCATGGTCATATGCAACTCCGGAGGAAGCGGCGCAGGCGGCAGGAATCGGGAAGATGATGCAGCAGGCGATGTCAACCATGGGCGCCGACGGGAAGAATCCGTTCGAGGGCATGGCAGCCGCAAACGACAAGCCCAACCCGATCATGAAGCTTCTCTTTGCTGGTTATCCGTGGCATGCAGCCTACTCAGGCGATCTAGACCTGACAGGCTTTCGAAAGCCGTCATCCTACTATCGCGATATTCTCTGGAATGGAGGAGATCGGGTCTTTGCAACCGTCCGGTTGCCCGTGCCAGAAGGAAAGACGATCATCGCAATGGGCTGGAGCGTCTATCCCACTCTGCCGACCTGGACATGGCCTGGACAGGAGGGAAGATCGCTCGCCGTTGATGTGTATTCCGGCGCAGAGAGAGTCCGCCTTTATCTCAACGACAAATTGATTGGCGAAAAGCCGACAGGCCGCGATCAGGCATTCAAGGCCGAATTCGAGGTCCCATACGCTCCGGGGACACTCAAAGCAGAAGGCGTTCGCGGAGGCAAAGTCGTAGCGGATAGCGTTTTGCAGACGACGGGTGATCCCGTTCGATTGAAGCTCACTCCGGATCGAACAGAGATCAACGCAGACGGGCAAGATCTTGCCTTTGTCACTGTCGAGGCGGTCGATGAGAAGGGCAGGGCTCAATTGAACAGCGACCTGAAAGTTCATTTCTCGGTCAGCGGGGCGGGGACCCTTGCCGCTGTTGGAAATGGTAACGGCCAATCCCTGGACCCGTACTCGGGTGATAAGTGCAGCCTCTTCCACGGACGTGCCCTTGTCATTCTGCGCACCACCCGCAAAGCAGGCCAGATCAAACTCAATGCCAGCGGAGAAGGGTTGCCGGTGTCCACGGTGGTCGTAGATTCGAAGGCCGCTAAATCTTTGCCTGAACTTCAATAATTGCTCGCATCACACCGGTGCAGAATTAACTCGTCGAAAGAGCGCATGGGGTTGACGAATAGGATTAAGCCCGGCAGTGCTAATAGGAAGAAGGCCGTATGAAATTTGCTCGTTGCATCTGCATCTACCTGCTCACGGTTGTTCTGCAAATCGCGTGGTCGCAGCAGAAGGCTCAGCCGATCTATCAGAACGCGAAGGCGCCAATTCCCGAGCGCGTTCGCGATTTGATCGGCAGGATGACTCTCGAGGAGAAGGTTGCCCAATTGCAGTCTGGGATGAATATGCCAGCCATTGGCCCGAATTTTCCGAGTCTCTTCAGCAAGGACGAACTGAACGAAGCGCTTGTAAAGCAGACGCTTGGCAATGGACTTGGTACCTACGCCTTTCTCGACGAGTTTCTTAGCATGAACAAGGGCCCTAAAGACGGCGTCATGAAGAGAAACCTGCTGCAGACGTGGGTCATGAAGAACACGCGACTCGGGATTCCGATCCTCTTTCACGGAGAGGCGCTTCACGGATCCGCCGTCAAAGGAGCAACTTCATTTCCCCAGGCAGTTGGGCTCGGTAGCACCTGGGATCCGGATTTGCTGAAGCAGATGTTTTCGACCGTCGCGTTGGAAGTTCGTGCGACCGGCAATGCCATGGTCCTCGCGCCCGTTCTCGACCTCAGCCGCGATCCCCGCTATGGACGTGTGGAGGAGATGTATTCCGAAGACCCATACCTTGTCGGACAATTGGGCGTGGCAGCAGTCCAGGGTCTTCAAGGCGACTCGAACCTGATCGACCAGGATCACGTACTCGCAACAGCGAAGCACTTCGTGCATGGTCAGCCCGAGAATGGCACAAATGTTGGGCCAAATGATTTTTCGGAACGCACCATGCGTTCGGTGTTCCTTTACCCGTTCCAGCAGGCCGTTGAGAAGGGCCACATCGAAGCGGTGATGCCCTCCTACAACGAAAATGACGGTGGCGTCCCATCGCACGAGAATCCCTGGCTTCTCAAGCAGATTCTGCGCAAGGAGTGGGGATTTAAGGGGCTCACTGTTTCGGACTATTTTGCGGTAGAGCAGCTCGCCACCTTGCAGCATGTTGCAATCGATAAGCCTGCTGCAGGCGTTCTGGCATTTAACTCCGGTCTGGATGTCGAGCTGCCGTCGCCATCAGGCTTTCCTGAGCTTGTAGCCGCCGTGCGAGCAGGCAAGGTATCCGCAAAGGATCTTGATCTGGCAGTCGGACGAATGTTGACTGCAAAATTCAAGGCTGGTGTCTTCGAACATCCTTATGCTGACCCCGATCGCGCCACGGAGGTCGTCGGCAGCAAAAAGCATGTAGAGCTTGCCCGCAAGGTCGCAGACGAGGCAATTGTCCTGCTGAAGAATAAAGACAATGCTCTCCCGCTTGATCCCGCCAAGATTAAAACCCTGGCAGTGATAGGTCCCAACGCCAAGAAGATGCGACTCGGCACATACGCCGGCATTCCCTCGTACTACGTCACAATGCTGGATGGCATACGCAATCGAGTTGGCAGCGCTACGAGCGTTGTCTATGCCGAAGGCTGCAGAATCTCGGAACCGGATACCGCTCCGAACCTGAACGACATATTCGCCTACAAAGCGCCCGACGAAGAAGCGGATCGAAAGCTCATCAAAGAAGCCGTTTCAGCGGCGAGTTCAGCGGATGTCATCGTGCTCGCGTTGGGCGGCAACGAGGTTGTTTCGCGGGAGTCGATCGGGATTATGGGGCCAGGGATGGCACCCTCCTACGGCGACTCGGATACTCTCGAACTTCCCGGCCGTCAAAACGAGCTGGTAAGTGAGATCGTCAAGCTGGGAAAGCCTGTCGTGGCCGTGCTCCTCAACGGAAAAGCCTACTCCATCGGTAAGCTTGCCGATCAGGTTCCCGCAATTGTGGAAGGCTGGTATCTCGGGCAGGAAACCGGCAATGCAATCGCCGATGTCCTGTTTGGAGACGTCAATCCATCCGGGCACCTTCCAGTTACCATTGCTCGCAATGTCGGGCAACTGCCGACGTACTACTACAAGACACCGGCGGCCCGCCGCGGTTACGTCTTTAACGACAATACGCCCCTTTTCCCGTTCGGATTCGGGCTTAGCTACACAACGTTCACCTTCGGCAAGCCAACAGTCGACCGCGCAAAGATCACTGCTCAGGAAAAGGCCAAAGTTTCAGTAACAGTTACGAATACCGGTTCGCGTGCCGGAGACGAAGTTGTACAGATGTATGTTCATCATGCAGTCAGCAGCGTAGTGCAACCAGTGATTGCGTTACGAGGTTTCAAGCGAGTCCATCTTGAAGCCGGCAAAGCGACGACTGTCACTTTCGAGGTCGGCGCAGATGAGCTGTCGATTCTCAATGCGGAGATGAAGCGGGTAGTCGAACCGGGAAGTGTAGACATCCTGGTTGGTGCGAACTCGGTCGATACATCCCCGGTTCAGTTGACGATCGTCCAGTGATCGGAACGCTGTTTCTCGTAGCAATGAACCGACCAGATGGGGGCTTGAGTCCGCTCCCATGACCCATCTGGTTGATTTCTTTTTCGAGTAAGATCACGGTCATTTCTTAAGAGCCGTGAAGCCAACGAGTTTGCCGCTGAGGCACCGACAAGATAGAGGTTACACGACCGATCTTGATCCCGGGCACTTCGCTGTGCTGTAAACTCTCCAAGTCGCTACGAATGTGGGTGATCATTGCTCTAGCGCAGTGATTCTCGTCACATAATCTGCGCAACTATGGAGGGATTCCAATTTTCTACATCTCAGGTTCAACTGGATCTGTATTCGTAAGGATCTCTCACCGCTCTTGGCGGCGATTCCAGGATTGAATGAGAATCGCGCAGGTGCAGTTTCCGTTGAGTTTGAGGTGCGCCAGTGAAGCCTGCACAATCTGCATTGCGGCGAAGGCCACAGGGAGAGTCCTCTTCCTTGAGTCCGTCAGCAGGCGGCGAGAATGGATTGGAACTCGTTCGCAGTGCCGCGGAGCAGATTCCCTGGACTAAGGAGCGGAGGCGTTCTACCGGGAAACTCGACGATAGCAAGAACAAATACCGCGCGTTGTTTGAGGATTCGGCGGAGGCGTGCTGGTTGCTTGACGACAAGGGATTCGTTGATTGCAATCCGGCCGCGCTTGCGATGTTCGGATTCTCGACCAAGGCTGACTTCAGACATCCGGCCGACATATCCCCTCCAAATCAATCGGATGGCACGCCATCGCGGCTCGCAGCCGAACAAAGAATCGCGACCGCGCTGGTAAACGGCAAAGACAGTTTTGAATGGTTGCACCGCCGCAAGAATGGCGAGGTCTTTCCTGCAGAGGTATGCTTGGCAGCGTTGAAGCTCGAAGGGCGTCCGATGCTGATGGCTACGGTCAGAGATATCACAAAGCGGAAACAGTCCGAGGAAGCCTTGTTGTTTAGGACGGCGCTGATGGAGGCGCAAGCCGAAACAACCATTGATGGCATACTGGTCGTCGACGACTCCAATCAGATTGTTTTGGTGAACAAACAATTTGGGCGCCATTTCGGAGTGCCGGAGGAGTTGTTGAGCAAGCCTAATCACCTCTTCCTGCGCAAACTTGCGTCGGAGAAGATGGAGGATCCAGAGGCATTCTTCGAAGAGATCGCGCACGCCGATAACCGGCGCAATAAGAAGAGTCGGGGTGAGGTCAGGCTTAAAAATGGCAAGACCTTTGATCGGTATTCTGCGCCCCTTAGGGACTCAAATGGAAAACATCGAGGCAGGATCTGGTACTTTCGCGACATTACCGACCGGGTCAAGGCGGAAGTCGCGGTTCGACAGGCGGAGGAAAAGTACCGATCGATTTTCGAAGATTCCGTGATTGGGATTTTTCAAGTCACTCCAGAAGGGCGCCCCATCAGCGTTAACCGTGCCCTTGCCGAGTTGTACGGCTACAGTTCAGCGGAAGAATTGGTCTCTGAAGTTCAAAATATGGCCGAACAACTATTTGTTGATCCCGGCCAAATGATTATTTTGGCAAAACTCGTGGCAAAGCACGAGACAGTGCGTGGGGCAGAAGTGCAGGTTTACCGCAAGGATCGCACCAGAAAATGGGTGCTGATGAACCTACGCGCGGTACATGACGTCTACAACGATATCGTGCACTATGAAGGAACTGTCGAGGACATCACGGATCGCAAAATAGCCGAGGAGAAGGTCGAGCGGCTGGCTTACTTCGATGCTCTCACCGGATTGCCAAATCGTGCCTTCCTCAAGGATCGTCTTCAGGAGGCCATAATCGGAGCGCACTTGATCGAGGAGCAATTTGCGCTGCTGCATCTCGATCTTGACCGGTTCAAAATTATCAACGATTCGCTGGGGCACTCCCTTGGGGATCTTCTGCTAAAGGATGTGGCCAGACGGCTTAAGAGATGCACTCGCAAAGAGGATACAGTTGCTCGCGTCGGCGGAGACGGATTTCTGATTCTGCTGAGAAACGTGAGCGGCCCTGTTGATGTAACAACCGCTGCAGAGAAAGTGGTAAAGGAACTCGGGAGAGATTTCCCCATCCAGGGTCATACACTCAGCGCGACCTGTAGCCTCGGCGTCAGCGTGTTTCCCACGCACGGCACAGACTGCGAGACCCTGATTAAAAATGCCGATGCGGCGATGTATTGCGCAAAAGAACGTGGACGCAATCGGTTCCAGGTGTTCACTGACGATCTGAACATCCAGGCAATGGAACGATTAACCCTCGAGAATGGCCTGCGATTGGCGTTGGAACGAGAGGAGTTCTTCCTTGTTTACCAGCCCCAGATGGACATAGCCAGCGGCAAGATCGTTGGCCTTGAAGCCTTGATTCGCTGGCAGCATCCCGAGCGTGGACTTATTCCTCCGGACAAGTTCATCGCAGTCGCAGAGAACTGCGGATTGATTCTGCCAATCGGAGAATGGGTGCTCAGGGCCGCTTGCAGTCAGGCGCGAAGGTGGCGGGACGATGGACTCTCAGTTCCCGTGGCAGTCAATGTTTCCGCGGTCCAGTTCCGCCAGGGAGGCTTCTGCGAGCTGATCAAGAGGGTCCTTTTGGAAACAGGGCTGCCGCCGCAACTCCTGGAACTGGAACTTACCGAGAGTCTCCTGCTGTCGAGTGCGGACATGACATTCTCGGTCCTGCAGGAACTGAAGGAAATGGGAGTGAAGCTGGCGATTGACGACTTCGGGACTGGCTATTCCAGCCTCAGCTACCTGAAGAAGTTCAGGGTAAACAAGCTCAAGATTGACCGTTCTTTTATTCGAGATATAGCGACGGATTCCGATGATGCGGCAATCACCACCGCAATTATCAAGATGGCGAAGAGCTTGAAGCTGAAAGTGATCGCTGAGGGAGTGGAAGATGAAGCCCAAATGTCATTCCTACGCGAGCATCAATGCGATGAGTTCCAGGGCTTCTATTTCAGCAAGCCTCTGCGCGTCAGCGAAATAGGTGAGAAGCTCAAATGCGCACACACCGGAGTTTTGGCCCAAGTCTAACATCCGTTTTTTCTGCAGTATGGGGCTTTTTACCGGATGGAGTGACCAAAGTCGCTGTGGGTGTTGTCTGAACCGTCTACGCTGCGAGTCATGGAGATCGATATGACCGCAACTACACAGACCGTTCGTGAAATCGCACTGGAACAGCCATCTTCAATCAGAGTGTTTGAACATTTTGGAATTGACTATTGCTGCGGTGGCCGCAAGCCACTCTCCGAGGCATGTACCGCTGGAAACCTGGAGATAGACACCGTGATTGCAGCGCTTGAAGCAGCCGCAAAAATCCCGGACGCCACGCCCCGGGACTGGAAAAGCCTGTCTCTGGAGAGTTTGAGTTCGCATATCGTTGAAACGCACCATGCCTATGTAAAGAGAGAACTCCCACGGCTGTCCATGCTCGCGCAAAAAGTTGTGAATCGTCATGGCCCGACCAAAAAGGAATTGCCGCTCATCGCGTCAGCACTGGCACAGCTCGCCGACGAGCTCGTCAGCCACTTGGCGAAAGAAGAGACCGTCTTATTCCCTTACATCGTAGGCTTGGAGCGAGCCATCGTCTCGCACGCTTCGAGGCCTCAGAGCTGCTTTGGGACAGTAGCCAATCCGATCGAAATGATGACGCAAGAGCACGATGCTGCAGGCGCTCTCATTTCCGAAATCCGGAAACTCAGTCATGACTTCACGACACCTGAAGGTGCTTGCCCCACCTTCCACGCATTCTACGACGGACTGAGAGAATTCGAGGAGGATCTCCATCAGCATATTCATCTTGAAAACAACATTCTCTTCCCTTGCGCCATTGACCTCGAAAAAGCCGCAGTCTAAAACGGGTCACGTGCGCGAACTGTAGGAAAACTGAACGGGCTGACATAACGCCTTCTGAAGATGACCAATTGTGGCGCGAGCGGCGCCCGTCACAATTGGTCATTGCCATTCGCCCGAGCAAATGTCAGGAGCAACATTAGCCGCTGGCTCCTATCTCACCAACCTCATCGCCCGTTCAGAGCCTCATCGGACTCGTTCGATGATTTGCCTGCAGGTCACTCTGTCAACCATTCCTCATGTGCCATGGCGATATTGAACCCGCACCTCTCCGTTCCGCGCCATACGATTTATGCTGGACGAGCACTGCTGGTGAACTTGATATCGGCTCCCACTGAGGAAGATATGTCAGCTTTTGAATCGGGCTTGAACCGTCGGCGTTTCTTGAAGGCACTTGGCACTGCGGCTGCGGCCGCGAGCGTTTCCACAAAGGGATTCACTGAGCCGCCGAACGCCGTTTGCATCGTCGTCGACTCGTCCGACGACGTTGCGACGACGCAGCCCGTCAAATGGGCCATAGATTATCTCGCTCAGGCATTGCGCGATCGCGGCGTTGTAGTGACCAAAGGAACGAGACCGGAGGATTCTCCGGAGCGGAGCTTTTGCATTTTTGCAGCCGGCGCAAACAGCGCCACGGGACGACGAATCCTGCGCGAGGCGAACGTTTCAATGCCAGACGCGCCGGAAGCTCTGGGACTTGTCACCACTTCCCATCAAGGGCTGCCCGCATTGCTTGCGTGCGGCCACGACACCCGAGGACTGGTATATGCACTGACGGAACTTGCGGACCTGGTCCAATACACACCCCACCCCGCCGCCGCGCTTGAGAGCGTTGAAACTACCATCGAACAACCGGCTAATCAGGTGAGAAGCATCAATCGCCTCTTTTGCAGCGATGTGGAAGACAAGCCGTGGTACAACGACAGGGCCATGTGGCCGGCCTATTTCGATCTCCTGGTAACGCAACGGTTCAATCGCTTCAACCTGGCATTTGGAATCGGCTATGACTTTATCCGGAAAGTCACAGATGCTTACTTCCTCTTTACCTATCCCTTTCTGCTCAACGTACCTGGGTACCAGGTGCGCGTCCCGCAGTTGCCCGATGAAGAGCGTGATCGCAACCTGGAGATGCTCAGATACATCAGCGAACAGTGCGTGATGCGGGGTCTTGAGTTCTATGTTGGTCTGTGGATGCACGGATACGAGTGGATCGACAGCCCCAATGCCAATTACACGATCGAGGGACTGGACAGGAACTTGCATGGACCATATTGCCGGGATGCCGTCAGGATCCTATTGCAGCAGGTCCCGAATATTCACGGACTCACATTCCGCATTCACGGTGAGAGCGGTGTGGCAGAAGGGAACTTTGAATTTTGGAAGACGGTGTTTGACGGAGTAGCCACTTGCGGCAGGCCAGTACAAATTGATATGCATCCCAAGGGCATGAGTCAACAGATGATTGACGTCGCGCTAGGGACAAAACAGCCTGTGTCCGTGTCTCCCAAATTCTGGGGCGAGCACATGGGCATGACATATCACCAGGCGGATATTCGCAAGATCGAAAAGCCCAGATCTGAGAACAAGCCAGGACTCATGGCGCTAAGCGAGGGCACGAGAAGTTTTCTTCGCTACGGTTACGGCGACCTCCTCAATCAGGATCGCAAGTGGACTGTGGTGCATCGCATCTGGCCAGGAACGCAGCGCATCCTCATTTGGGGCGACCCAGCGTTCGCCGCAGGGTACTCAAAAGCGTTTAGTTTCTGTGGCAGCAACGGCGTTGAGATCATGGAGCCGCTTTCATTCAAGGGGCGTCGTGGATCGGGCCACGCAGGAAGCCGATGCGGCTACGTCGATAAGACCTTAGATCCACGATGGGATTGGCAGAAATTCGACTATTCGACCCGAATCTGGGGTCGTCTGTTGTATAACCCCGAAACGAAACCGATTGTGTGGCAGAGATGGCTGCAACGGCAGTTCGGCCTGGGATCCAAGCCAATCGAAATGGCCCTCGCGAATGTGAGTCGCATTTTGCCCATCGTCACGACAGCTCATGCCCCGTCTGCCGGAAACAATATGTACTGGCCGGAACTCTACTTCAACCAGTCGATGGTTGACGCCGAGCATTTCCAGCCATATTTCGATACTCTTGCGCCGCGCGTCTTTGGCAATGCCAGTCCGTTTGATCCCGAGATGTTTTTGTCAATCAATGAATACGCCGAGGAACTCCTGAACGCCGATGTTAGCGGCAAATACAGTCCCGTCGAAGTAGCGCAATGGATAGAGGATTTAGCGGAGGCTGGACGTAAAGCGCTGGCGCAAGCTGAAGCATCCGCAAGCAGCAGAACAGGTCCAATCTATCGGC
>Ga0310811_10006901_pt1 | contig 14508 bp, 16 predicted proteins | sample YCmetagenome_FD_207642 | JGI IMG/M metagenome (GOLD analysis project Ga0310811, IMG submission 207642) | Soil microbial communities from experimental microcosm in Duke University, North Carolina, United States - YC | ecosystem: Engineered > Artificial ecosystem > Soil microcosm > Unclassified ...
AGGATCAGGCCGGCGATGCCCGGCAGCGTCAGGACGACGGGGATGAGCTTGATCAGGGCGAAGAAGTAGACGCCGTAGACCCCGAGCGCGACGACGGCGATGACGCCGAGCAGCCGGTAGAAGATCAAGAGGAACAGCGCGACGATGATGAAGCCGACGATGCCCGCCGTGAGGCCCTGGTTCAGCGCCTGCTGGCCGAGCGTCGCCGAGACCTGGGAGCTCGAGATGAGCTCGAGCTTCAGCGGCAGGGCGCCGGTCTTCAGGACGTTGGCGAGCGCCTGCGCGGACTTGATCGTGAAGCCGCCCGAGATCTGCGAGCCGGTGCGCCCGTCGATGCCGTCGGGGTTCTGGCGGAAGTCGATGAACGGCGTCGAGACGAGCTCGTCGTCGAGCACGATCGCGAAGTGCTGGTTGGCGCTCGACGCGTCCTGGCCGGGCAGCAGCCCGACGCTCTCGCTGCCGCGCTCGGCGATCCGCCGCGTGACCGTCTGCCAGATCTTGCGGCCCTTGCTCGTGAAGTCGAACGTCACGACCGGTCCGCCGGTGCCGCCGGGGCCGTTGTCGGTGTTCTGCTCGGGGTTCTTGATCTCCGTGCCCTTGAGCGCGACGTCGTCGCGCAGCACGTACCACTGGTCGGTCTTCGTCTTGGCCGTATCGGGCTGCTCGGCGCGGACGATGACCGTCCCCTGCTTGACCTCGTAGACCTTCGCCGTGTCGCGCAGCGCCTTGGGGACGTTCGCCAGGGCGTCGGCCTTCGTGTCCTCGCCGGCGAGCGCGTTGGGGTCCTTGCCGGAGCGGAAGACCTTCTTCGTCTTCGGGTCGACGGCGTAGAACGCGCTGCCCTCGCGCCCGTTGCTCGGCGAGACCCGCAGCGGCTGCTTGGCCGCCCGCAGGACGGCGTCGTACAGCGGGATCGCGCCGACGGTGCCCGCCGAGGGGCCGCCGGTCACGGCCGGGTTGCTCGGATCGATCTTCCCGTCCGGGCCGATGACGTTGACTTCCCAGTCGTAGAACGCGAGCTGGGCGACCGTCCCGACCTGGTCGATCGCCTCCTGGAGGTTCTTGACGGCGGGCAGCGCCACGCTGACCTGGTCGTTGCCGGAGCGCTGCAGCTCGGGCTCGGCGACGCCGAGGCTGTCGACGCGGTCGCGCATGACGTCGATCGAGCGCGTCAGGGCATCGCTCGTCACCGGGGTCTGCTTCGTCGGCTTGGCCTGGTAGACGAGCTCGACGCCTCCCTGCAGGTCGAGACCCTTCTTCGTCGGCTTCGACACGATGACGACCGCCGACGCGATCATCAGACCGAGGACGAGCAGCAGGATGAAGAGGTTGCGGCGGCGTTCGGTCACAGCAGGTCTATCGTCAGGTTACTTCGCGGGCGTGAGGACAAGAAGCAATCCGCCGTCATCGTCATACGCCGGAAAGAGGTCCGCTGTGGCTGTGGCTGGCAGATCGCCCTCGGCATTGACCTGCACGGGCTTGCCCAATGCGCGCACGCCCCACTCGAGAACCGTGCTCACGTGGTCCGTGGCGTCGTCGAAGCGCAGGCCGAGGACGTCGCTGACGTTGCGGCCGATGACGCGCTCGTCGTCGAGGCCCGTGAGCTCGAACGAGCCGCGGCCGCAGCCGATGACGCGCCCCTGCTGGTCGCAGACGAAGAACGCCGCGTTCGGCGCCGGGTAGTAATCGTCGAGCAGCTCGAAGAGGAAGCCGAAGCCGCACTTCGTGCAGCCCTTGGCCTGCCGCGAGAACCCGGCGGTGCGGTCGGTCTCCGAGCTGCGGTTCCCACAGCTCGGGCAGATGAACAAGTGAGCCATGACCCGACCAATCCTAAGCCTATTGCTCGGCCTTCCAGCTCACGAGCCCCGAGTCGCACGTGTCGGTGACGGTCGTGCCGGCCGCGTCGAAGAACGTCACCTTGTAGTTCCAGGTCCCCTTGATCGACCGGCGGTCCTTGCTGCGGCGACCGGTGATCGCGCCCTCGATCTGCGCCGGCGTCCCCGCGGCGTCGATCTTCTGCGGGCCGAAGGTCGCCTTGAAGCGGTTCTTGGAGTTGATCTTCACGTCGGTGAAGCCGTCGGTGGTGCCGAAGTTCTCGTTCGACGTGCACGTCATGTCCAGGCCGATGACGATACGCGCGACCTTCGTCTGCGTCTTGTCGAGGTCCACGACGATCGGCCAGTTCTGCGGCGTGACCCCGCCGTAGACGTGTCCCGCGGAGGCGGTCTTCGTCGCGGCGGCGGTCGGACCGGCTCCCACGGCGGCCACGGCGATGCAGACGCCGGCGACCTTGACGAACTTCCCCTTCGGTCGCAGGGCGACCACCTCCTCTTCGTTGCTAAGGCTCGGCTTCAGAACAGGCTCTCGGCGCCCGCGGGCGGGTCGATCCCGAGATGAGCGTACGCCCGGCGCGTCGCGGCCCGCCCGCGCGGGGTGCGCTTCAGCAGCCCGCACTGCAGCAGGTAGGGCTCGTAGACGTCCTCGACGGTGTCCTGCTCCTCCCCCACCGTCACGGCGAGCGTCGAGAGGCCGACCGGCGCGCCCTCGAAGCGCACGCACAGCGCGCGCAGCAGGTCGCGGTCCAGGCGGTCGAGGCCGAGGTCGTCGATCTCCAGGAGCGCGAGCGCGGTGTCGGCGACGTCGGCCGTGACGATCCCCGCCGAGCGCACCTCGGCGAAGTCGCGCACGCGCTTGAGCAGGCGGTTGGCGACGCGCGGCGTGCCGCGGCTGCGGGTCGCGATCGCATGCGCGCCGTCGGGCTCGAGCGCGACGCCGAGGATCTGCGCCGAGCGCGTGACGATCGTCGCGAGGTCGTCGGTGTCGTAGTGCTCGAGGCGGTGCTGCAGGCCGAAGCGGTCGCGCAGCGGGGCCGTCAGCAGGCCCGTGCGGGTCGTGGCGCCGATGAGCGTGAAGGGCGGCAGGTCGAGCGTCACGACGCGCGCGCCGGCGCCCATCCCGACGGTGATCGGCAGCTGGCGGTCCTCCATCGCGGGATAGAACGTCTCCTCCAGCGCGCGCTGGAGGCGGTGTATCTCGTCGACGAAGAAGACGCTGCCGGGCTCCAGGGCGGTCAGGAAGGCGGCGATGTCGGCCTTGCGCTCGAGCGCCGGGCCCGCGGTCTGCACGAACGGGGCGCCGAGCTCGGCGGCGATGATCTGCGCGAGCGTCGTCTTGCCGAGCCCCGGCGGGCCGGCGAGCAGGACGTGGTCGAGCGCCTCGCCGCGGGCGATCGCGGCCTCGATCGAGATCGCGAGCTGCTCCTTCAGCGACGGCTGGCCGACGAAGTCCTCCAGGCGCCGCGGGCGCAGCGAGCGGTCGAGCTCGAGCTCGTCCGCGAGGCGCTCCGGCGTCTGGATGCGCGCGTGCGTCGTCACGGCAGCGCGCCGTCGTTCGACGATTGGTCGCCGTGGCGGTCGGCGCTTGGCCTCACGACGACGCCTCCTTCATGCGCCGCGACTCGCGCAGGGCCTGGGCGATGAGGACCTCGGGCGCGTCGTCGTCCATGCCGCGCAGCAGCTCGTCGGCCTCGACGATGCTGAAGCCGAGCTCGACGAGGCCGTCGCGGGCCAGGCGCCGCGGGTCGTCGGAGCGCGTGATGACGATCTCCTCGCCCGGGAGCGCCGCGAACGTCGCCTCGACCTTCTCGCGCAGCTCGACGACGATCCGCTCGGCCGTGCGCTTGCCGATGCCCGGCACCGCCTGCAGGCGCGCGACGTCGCCCGAGGCCACGGCCGTCAGCAGCTCGCGCGGGGTGCCGCCGCTGAGGACCGCCAGCGCGACCTTCGGCCCGACGGACTGCACGCCGATGAGCGCGAGGAACAGGTCGCGTTCCTGCTCGGTCGCGAAGCCGTAGAGCGCGAGCGCGTCGTCGCGGACGACGAGGTGGCTGTGGAGCGTCACGGTCCCCCCCACGGCCGGGACCTTGCGCAGCGTCTCCGCCGAGACGGCGAGCCGGTAGCCGACGCCGCCCGCGAGGACGACGACGTGATCGGCGCGGCGGACCGCGACCTCGCCGCGCAGGAGTGCGATCACGCGAGCCTGCGGTAGTCGGCGAGCTCCTCGAGCTCGCGGCTGCCCGGCACGACGCTGCTCTCGGCGACGGCGGCGGCGTGCGGGGCGCCGTTGACGTGGCAGATCGCGATCGCGAGTGCGTCCGCGGCGTGGTCCGGGCGCGGCGGGGCCTCGAGCGACAGGAGCACCTGGACCATGCGCCCGACCTGGTCCTTGTCGGCGCGCCCGGAGCCGCAGACGGCGTGCTTGACCTGCTGGGGCGTGTAGGAGACGCAGCTCATCCGGCGCTGGCCGGCGGCGAGCATCACGACCCCGCGCGCCTGGCCGACGGCGAACGCGCTGCTCGCGTTGCGTCCGAAGTAGATGTCTTCCATCGCGATGACGGTGACGAGGTGCTCGTCGAGGAGCTCGCAGACGCGCCGGTGGATGTTCGCCAGGCGGTTCTGCATCGGAGCTTCCGGCCGGGTCGTGATGACGCCGCCGTCGAGCGCGACGAGGCGCCCGGCACGGCGTTCCACGATCCCGAAGCCGGTGTTGGCGGTGCCGGGGTCGATGCCGAGGACGATCATCCCCGGTGATTCTGCGCGCAGCGCCGGATGCCTCCGACGCCGCGCGCCCTGGGCGGAGCCGTTCAGGCCGGCGCGGCGGGCGCCAGCACGCGCCGCTCGACGACGAAACCGCCGAACGGGATCACCGCGGCGGCGAGCACGCCGAGCGTCATGTTGCCGTTCCAGCCGGCGTCCTCGCGCAGTGACAGGGCGCCGTAGACGTAGGCGAGGAAGAGGATGCCGTGGATCGGCCCGAGGATCGGGGCGAGATCGGGACCGTCGGCGGCGTACTTGGCGATCGTCGCGGTGAGCAGCACGAGCCAGCTGATGGCCTCGGCGATCGCGACGTACCGGAAGTTCTTGATCGACATCGGGGTGGGGCTCCGTTCAGACGGGGGAGCGGGATCCTATGTCGGCGTCCGCGCGACTGCGCGCAGTCGCCGCAGCGCGGGCGTGACGGCATCGGCGAGCGCGTCGATCCGCCTCCGCGCGGCCGGCGCGTAGAGGGCGAGCGAGGCGCCGGTGCCGAGCGCGGCGCCGGCCAGGACGTCGGAGGGGTAGTGCACGCCGATCGCGACCCGGCCGGCCGCCAGCACGGCGGCGAACGCCAGCACGACGGCGCCCACGCGCCGGTTGCGCAGCAGGACGGCCGTGGCGATCGCGAACGCCGCCGTCGCGTGATCGCTCGGGAAGCTCGCGTCGGCGACGTGACGGGCGAAGAGGTGCACCCGGTGCGGGTCGGCGACGAACGGGCGCGGGCGGTCGACGAGCCGCGAGACGATCTGGCCGCAGGCCAGCGCCACCGCGGCGCCGAGGCCGGCCGCGACCCCCGCGCGGCGGCGCCAGCCGCCGTACGCCACGAGGAGCACGACGAGCGCGAGGAACAGCATCTGCGCCGCGTTCTCGTAGAGCGTGACCGGGTCCTCGAGACCGTCGTGGTGGAAGGCGAGCCCGTTGAGGGCGTGCAGCAGCGCGGTGTCCATGACAACAAGCTGACGCAGAGCGCCTGACCGACGCCTGACCGGACCACACGAGAACCTGAACGGCACCTGACTGCGGGGTGGAACCGGCGCCCGCGCCGGTGCATCCTGACAGCGTGAGGCCGACTGTGCTTGTCGTGGAGGACGACGCCGAACTGCGGCGCCTGCTCGCCCGCGGCCTCGGCGAGGAGGGCTTCGACGTCGTCATCGCGGCGACCGCCACCGACGCGATCCGCCACGCCGAGGCGCGGATGGACCTCGCCGTCATCGACGTCGGCCTGCCCGACGCCGACGGGCGCGACCTCTGCCAGGCGCTGCGCGCACGCGGCTTCTCGGCCCCCGTGCTCTTTCTCACCGCCCGCGACGCCGTGACAGACCGCGTCTCCGGCTTCAACGCCGGCGGTGACGATTACGTGACGAAGCCGTTCGCGTTCGTCGAGCTCGTCGCGCGCCTGCGGGCGCTGCTGCGCCGCTCGCCGGCGGGCGAGCCGGCGAACGACCACGCCGACGTCGGCGGCCTCGTCCTGGACCCGGCGGCCCATGCCGCGACCGGTCCCGCCGGGAGCGCGCAGCTCACGCCGACGGAGTTCCGGCTGCTGGCCGCGCTCGCCGGGCGCCCGGGGACGGTCCTGCGCCGCCGCGAGCTCGTCGGGGCCGCCTGGCCCGACGGCGCGGTCGTCTACGACAACACGCTGGATCAGTACATCGTCCGCATGCGACGCAAGCTGCGCGAGATCGCCCCCGACACGGCGATCGTCACCGTGCGCGGGGTGGGCTACCGTCTGGGTTGATGCGCCGGCCGCGGACGCTCCGGACTCGCGTCACGCTGCTGGCAACGCTCGCTGCGGCGGTCGTCGTCGCGCTGCTCGTCGGGGCCTTCAACGTCATCCTCTCGACGTCGCTGAGCCGCGACGTCGACCGCGCCCTGCGCGCCCGCGCGGCGGCGGCGACGACCACGACCACGATCGTGGGCGGCCACATCACCGTGCACGAGTCGCCCGACGACGCGGCGATCGACCGCGACGTCTGGATCTACGAGCGCGGCCGCTCGATCCTGCGGCCGGCTGCTGCGCCGCACCTGCAGCGCGCCGCCGACGCGCTCGCGCGGAAGCCGGGCAGGTACTTCGAGACCTCCGACGACGGCACCCGCCTGCACAGCGTCGCCCTGACCGACAGCGGGCGGACCGTCGGCTCCGTCGTGGCGGGCGAGTCCCTCGGACCGTACGACGAGACGACGGACTTCGCGCTCGCCGGCTCCGTCGCGCTCGGCGGGCTGCTCATCGTGCTCGTCGCCGCGCTGACGTGGCTGGCGACCGGCCGCGCGCTCGATCCCGTGCGCGAGATGACGCGCGCCGCCGCCGAGTGGTCGGCCCATGACCACGCGCGGCGCTTCGGACCCGGTCCGCGGCCCGACGAGCTCGGCGAGCTGGCCGCGACGTTCGACGCCCTGCTCGACCGGCTCGGGGCGAGCCTGCGCCACGAGCAGCGCCTGTCGGCCGAGCTCTCGCACGAGCTGCGCACGCCGCTCGCGCGGATCGCCGCCGAGGCCGAGCTGCTCGGGCGCCGGAGGCGCTCCCCCGAGGAGCTCGCCCAGGGCCTGCACGCGATCAACCTCAACGCGAGCGAGATGGAGTCGATCCTCGACACGCTCATGAAGGCCGCGCGCGCCGACGCCGGCCTCGATCGCGGGCGGGCGCCGCTCGGCCCGCTGCTGGAGCGCGTCGCCGGGCGCTGGCGCCCGGCGCTGGAGGCCGGCGGGATCGCGCTCGACGTCCGCGCGCCGGAGGATCTCGACGTCGGCGTCGACGCCGACGTCGCCGAGCGGATCCTCACCCCGATGCTCCAGAACGCCGAGCGCCATGCGGTCGCGCACGTCCTGCTGAGCGCCGAGCGGGCGGGGACGATGGTCGTCGTCCACCTCGACGACGACGGCCCCGGCATTCCCGAGGAGCTGCGCGAGGCCGTCTTCGAGCCGGGGCGCATCGGAACGAACGGCGACGGCGCGGGCCTCGGGCTGGCGCTCGCGCGCCGCCTCGCCCGTGCGACCGGCGGCGACGTCGCCGTCGACGACAACCCGCGGGGCCACGGGGCGCGCCTGCGCGTCACGCTCCCGGCCTGACGCCGGACGCCCGCGTCTACGCCGGCGGCCGGCGCGCGTGGACGAGCAGGTTGCCGTAGTACATGCCCGTCCGGTCGAGGCGGTCGATGGTGATCCCCGCGACGTTGACCGCCCAGCACGCGAGGGTCCACAGCGGCAGCAGCGGGGCGCTGAGCAGCGTCGCGCGGCGCGTGCGGCGCATCGCGTCGAAGGACCAGCTCAGGGCGATCGCGCCGAGCGTGCTGCCGATCGCGCCATGGGGCTGCAGTGCGACGAGCTCGAGGTCGTGGTCCTCGAGCAGGCGGCGGATCCCGTGCTGGGAGAGGCGGCGGTAGTCGTGCGGCGCGTTGTGCTCGCCGTAGATCCAGGGGACGGTGATGACGGCGTCGGCGCCGGGGCGCAGCGCGCGCCGCAGCTCGCCGACGGTGTGGTGCAGGTCGCCGACGTGCTCGAGGACCTGCGTGCAGAGCACGACGTCGTACTGCGCGTCGCCGACGGGCCAGGGCCTGCCGGGCTCGATCAGCGCGTCGACCTCGGGCCCCGGGAAGACGTCGATGCCGTGGTAGGAGCGCGCGCCGGGCAGCCAGGCGCGGTAGGGCTTGTCGCCGCAGCCGACGTCGAGGACGTCGCCCTGGAGCGTTGCGAGCAGCGGGCGCAGGACGCGGTACAGCGGCGTCCCCGCGAGCCACTGGTGATGCCACGGGCGCAGCTGCGGGTGGCGGCCGACGGCGAGGACGTGCAGGCGGTGCAGGAGCGTCCCCGCGTCGTCACCGCCGCGGCTCAGGGCGCGATTGAGGCCGATGAAGGACACCGCTCTCGAGGATAGGAGCGCCCCGCCGGCGGCCGGCAGCGCACCGGATTTCATGGAGTTGCGGGCCTCGCTCCTCCACGGAGTGCGACGCGCGCGCCCCGCGCCGCGCGGGCGCCCCTAGCGTCGGCGCCCGACATGGCGGCGAGCCTCGAGGACCGGTCGCGCTCGCGCGACAACAACTTCGACCTGCTGCGCCTCGGCGCCGCGACGATGGTGCTCGTCTCGCACGCCTTCCCGCTCAGCGGCGCGCACGAGCCGTTCTTCGGCCTGCCGGGGCACTCGATGGGGGCCTTCGGGGTCGAGATCTTCTTCGCGATCAGCGGCTTTCTCGTCGTGCGCAGCTGGTGTCGCGAGCCGCGCCTGCGGGCCTTCGTCCCCAAGCGCGCGCTGCGGATCCTGCCGGGGCTCATGGTCGCGGCGCTGCTGACGGCGTTCGTCCTCGGGCCGCTGTTGACGAGCCTCTCCGTCGGCGCCTACCTCACGAGCCCCGAGACCTACGGGTTCGTCGCGCGCAACTGGACGCTCTTCACGATCAACGAGCTCCTGCCGGGCGTCTTCGAGCACAACGTCTTCCCGCTCGCCGTCAACGGGTCGCTCTGGACGCTGCCGCTCGAGGTCTTCGCCTACGGCGTCCTCGCGGCGCTCGGGATCGCCGGCCTGCTGCGCCGGCGCGCGGCGGTGCTCGTGCTGCTCGGCGCGCTGTTCGTCGTGACGTCGCCCTACAGCGGGATCGACCTCAACGTCGCCGCCGCGCCCGGCGGCGTCGACGGCGGCAAGATCGACCTGAGCCTGCACCTGCTGGCGATCTTCCTCACGGGCAGCGCGCTCTACCTCTACCGCGAGCGCGTGCCGCTGCACCCCGCGCTCTGCGCCGCCGCCGTCGCCGCGATCGCCGTCAACGGCGTGCTCCCGGACCTCGGCGCGACGCTCACGACCGCCGCGATCCCCTACGCCGTCCTGTTCGCCGCCTGCCGGCCGCCGGCGCGCCTCGGCGTCCTGACGCGCCCCGGCGACGTCTCCTACGGCATCTACGTCTACGCGTTTCCGATCACGCAGGCGGTCGTCGCGGTCATGGGCGGCGAGGGGCCGGTCGGCGCGGTCGTGCTCGTGTCGTTCGCGCTGACGTACGCCCTGGCGTACGCGTCCTGGCGGCTCGTCGAGGCGCCTGCGCTCGCGCTGCGCTCGCGGCGGGCGGCGCAGGCGCCGCGCCAGGCCCCGGTGGCCGCATGACCGCGCGCCATTGCTCGATCAGCGCCCCGGTCGCGCCGGAACGGTCGTCCTCGCGATGACGATCGAGACCGACATCGTCGTCCAGCCGCGCGAGTCGGGCCCCAACGCCCCGTCGCTGTTTCGCGACAGCCCGCTGCGGCGCGCGTTCGACGCCGTTGCCCACTGGGCGGTCGCGCCGCTCGCGCTGTCGTTCGCGCTGCGGCGCCGGATGATCGGGCGCGAGCGCGCCTACCTCGAGCTCAGCGAGCGCGCCGCCCGGTGGCCGGGGATGCGCGGCGAGCGCCTGCGCCGCGCGCTGCACCGGCGGCTCGGGACGCCGATCGGCGAGGCGGCGATGCTGCACTTCGGCGTCATCCTCGAGCGCCCGCCGATCAGCATCGGGCGGATGACCGCGATCGGCCACTACGCGCACATGCAGCACGTCAGCATCGGCGCCGACTGCCTCATCGGCGACTACGTCTGCGTCGTCGACGGGCGCCGCCAGCACCATCTCGACCGCCTCGACGTGCCCGTCAACCAGCAGGGCGGCGACGTCGCGCAGACGCAGATCGGCGACGACGTCCTCATCGGCGCGCACGCGACGATCCTCGCGAACGTCGGCAGCCACTGCGTCGTCGGCGCCGGCAGCGTCGTCCTCGAGCCGGTGCCCGACTACATGATCGTCGCCGGCAACCCTGCGCGCGTCATCGGCGACCGGCGCGCGCGGCGCAGCGGATGAGCCCGGCCCGCGCGGGCGCCCTCGCCCCCGCCCTCGCCATCGCGCCGCCGCCCGCCGCGCCGTGCGAGCCCGCGCTGGAGATCGTCATCGTGTCGGCCGCCGGCGGGCGCGAGGTGCTGCGGGCCTGCCTGCGCTCCGTCGCGCTGCACCCGCCCGCGGGCGGGCCGCCGCGCGTCTGGCTCGTCGACAACGCCAGCGGCGACGGGACCGTCGAGATGGTCGCCGCCGAGTTCCCCTGGGTCGTGCTCGTCGCGCTGGACCACAACGCCGGCTTCTGCGCCGCGAACAACCTCGCGCTGCGCCGGACGACCGCGCCACGCGTGCTGCTGCTGAACCCCGACACCGAGCTCAGCGCGGGCGCGCTGGACCGCGCGCTGGCGACGCTCGCCGAGCGCCCGGACGCGGCCGTCGTCGGCGTCCGCCTCGTGCGCCCCGACGGGACGTTCGACCACGCCGCGAAGCGCTCGTTCCCGACGCTCGCCGGCGCGCTCGGGCACTTTCTCGGGATCGCGCGCCTGGCGCAGTACCGCGCGCCCGACGTCGCCGAGGACGGGCAGGGCGCGGTCGACGCCGTCAACGGCGCGTTCATGCTCGTCCGCCGCGCGGCGATCGACGAGGTCGGGCTGCTCGACGAGGCCTACCGGATGTACGGCGAGGACCTCGACTGGTGCTACCGCTTCAAGCGCGCCGGCTGGGCGGTCCTCTACGACGGGCGCGCGAGCGTCGTGCACGTCAAGGGCGCGGTGTCGGTGCTCCAGCGCGGCCGCGGGCGCCACCGCGGGCTGCGGACGAACATCGCCTTCCACCGCGCGATGGGCCGCTTCTACCGCAAGTTCCACGGTGGGCGGCGGCCGCTGCTGGACCTGCTCGTCTATCTCGCGCTCGGGGCCAAGCTCGCGGTGTCCGTGGCGCGCAGCACGGTCGCGCGGCGCGGGCTGCGGTAGGCGCGCGCATGCGCGTCTCGGCGATCGTCGTGAACCTCGATGCGCGCGAGCTGCTGCTCGCGTGCGTCGCGTCGATCGTGGCGGCGCTCGCGCGCGTCGACGGCGCGACGGAGATCGTCGTCGTCGACAACGGCTCGGCGGACGGCGCGCCGGCGGCGGTGCGCGAGCGCTTCGGGACGCACGTGCGCGTCGTCGAGCTCGGGGCCAACCGCGGCTTCGCGACGGGCGTCAACGAGGGCCTGCGCGCCTCGAGCGGCGAGTGGCTGCTGCTGCTCAACAACGACGCGACCATCGAGCCCGATGCCGTCGTCGCCCTGCTCGCGGCGGCCGCGGCCCGGCCGGACGTCGGCGCGCTCGCGGCGCAGATGCGCTTCGCCCGCGGCGGGGAGATCAACTCCGCGGGCCTCGGGGTGGACCGCGCCGGCACCGCATTCGACCGCCACATCGGCCGCGCGCCGGCCGCGAGCGACGCCGCCGTGACGGAGGTCTTCGGCGCGAGCGCGGGCGCCGCGCTCATGCGCCGCGCGATGCTCGACGACATCGGCGGCTTCGACGACTCGTTCTTCATGTACCTCGACGACGTCGACGTCGCCTGGCGCGCGCGGATGCGCGGCTGGCGCGCGCTCTACGTCCCCGGCGCGGTCGTCCACCACCACCACTCGGCGTCGAGCGTCCACGGCTCGGCCTTCAAGCACGTCCACGTCGGCCGCAACCGCGTCCGCCTGCTCGCCAAGCACATGCCGGCGGCGCAGCTGTGGCGCCAGGGGTTGGCGATCGTCGCCCACGACGTCGCGTACGTCGTGTACGCGGGGCTCACGGATCGGACGCTCGCGCCGCTGCGCGGGCGCCTGCTCGGGTTGCGCGAGTGGCGCCGCTACCGCGCGCTCGGCCGCGACCGGCGGCCGGTGGAGCTCGCGGCGCCGGTGGGCGCGCGCAGCGCGCTGGCGCGGCGGCGGGGCGTGCTGCGCGGGACGGCGCTGCGCGAGTCTGGTCGCTGATGGGCGTATATAGCCCACGAGCGATCAGACTCCGCCTCGCTCGCCCTCGATGACGCGGTGCGTGCCGGGCCCGCCTCAGTCCTCCGAAGGCCGCCGCAACACCCACAGGTCCTGCGGCATGAAGCCGTGCTCCTCCGGCGTCTGGAACTCCAGCACGTCGAACGAGCCGCCCGCGAGCGCGCGCATGTACGCCGGCGGGTGGTAGGCGGCGCAGATGTTCTCCCCCGCCGCCTCGGCGAACTGGACGACGAGCTCGCCGCGCTCGAACGTCGCCCGCTCGCGGCGCGTGAGGTACGGCAGGCACGACGCGCCGTTGACGGTGATGAGCGCCAGCCCGCCCGGGCGCAGGACGCGGCGCAGCTCGGCGAGCCATTCAACCCCGATGACGCCGGGCAGGTGCGTGAACACCGAGATCGCGTAGAGGAGGTCGAACGTCTCGTCGGCGTGGTCCAGCGGCGGCTCGAGGCCGTTGACCTGCGCGCGCGCGAACGGGAGGTGCGCGTCGACCCAGGCGACCATGGCGGGGTTGAGGTCCGAGCCCCAGGCCTCGAGGCCGGGATACGCGCCCCACTGACGCAGCACGCGCCCGCAGCCGCAGCCGAAGTCCAGCAGCCGCCCGACCTCCGTCAGCGGCTGGCCGTTGCGCTCCGCGGCGGCCGCCAGCGCGGCGGCGGTCGCCGCCCCGTGGTGGAAGAAGAAGTCCAGGTCGGCGTTGTTGACGTTGCCGACGCGCAGCGCGGCCGGCGGGATCGGCAGGCCGTCGGGCCCGACCGCGGGCTCGGGCCCGACGTCGACGGCGGCGCGGCGGCGCTCCAGGGCGCGGCCGACGCGGATGCTCACGCCGGAGCGGCGCAGCGCGGGCTGAGCGGCGAGCATCGCCCGGCGGGCGGCGCGGCGCAGCGGGCGGGGCGGGAGGATCGCGGCCGGCATGTCAGGCCACCGCCCGCACGAGGTAGGAGTCCTGCGGCATGCGCGTCGCCGCGGTCTGCTCCGGGTGCTCCGGCGTGAGGACCGAGTCGACGTACTCGAAGCCCTCGAGCAGGCGCCTGCGGACGTAGGCCGGCGAGTGGTAGGCGATGCAGAGGTTCGTCCCGCGGGCGGTCTCGAACTGCACGACCTCCTGCTCGCCGCCGTCGTAGCGCGCGGCGTCCTCGGGCGTGAGCTTGTCGCGGTAGGCCTCGCCGCAGACGGTGAACAGCAGGTGCCCGCCGGGCTTCAGGACGCGCCGCAGCTCGGCGAGCCAGGGCAGCGCGTGGCGCTCGGCGAGGTGCGTGAAGATCGACAGCGCGTAGACGAACTCGAACGTGTCGTCGGGGTAGGGCAGCGGCGGGTCGTCGTCGCTGTAGGCGGCGTTGACGAACGGGAGGTTGCCGCGCGTCCACGCGACGAGCTCGCGGTTGGGATCACAGCCGTAGACCGCCGGCCCGTCGAGCTGCGACCACCAGCGCGCGACGCGCCCGCAGCCGACGCCGAAGTCGAGGATCGCGCCCGCGTCCTGCAACTGCACGCCGTTGCGCTCGAGCAGCCCGCGGAAGAACGCGGCGTGGCGCTTGCCCGCGTCGAGGAAGTACTCCGGGTCGGCCGAGCCGCAGACGAGCACGCGGAGCTTCGCCGGCGGCACCGGCAGGCCCTCGCGCTCCAGCGGATCCTCGGCGGCGTGGCGCACGCGCGAGTACGTCTCGTACGCGCGCAGGAGCCCGACCTCGACGCGGCTGCGCACCGGCAGCGGCGTCTTCAGCAGGCCGTAGCGGATCGTGCGGCGAGCCGTCTGGCTCATCATGGGCGTGACCATTGGGGGCGAATCCTTTCTCTGGGCAGGGGTCGTCTGGAGCCGTTGCGCGGCGAGCCGGTCGCGAGGACCCACTCGTACGCGGTGGCAAGCTCGCGGGCGTTGCGCGCGGGCGTGAAGTGCGTCGCGGCGCGATCGGCGCCGGCGCGGCCCAGCGCCAGGCGGGCGCGCGCGTCGCCGGCGAGCCGCTCGATCGCGCCGGCCAGCGCCGGCGCGTCGTCGGGGGCGACGAGGGTCGCGCAGGCCTCGTCGACCTGCTCGGGCACGCCGTCGACGGCGGTCGCGACGACAGGCAGCCCGGCGGCCATCGCCTCGAGCACGACGAGCGGGAACGGGTCGCGGCGCGTCGGCAGGACGAAGACGTCCCACGTCGCGAGCTCG
>Ga0310811_10006902_pt1 | contig 14508 bp, 12 predicted proteins | sample YCmetagenome_FD_207642 | JGI IMG/M metagenome (GOLD analysis project Ga0310811, IMG submission 207642) | Soil microbial communities from experimental microcosm in Duke University, North Carolina, United States - YC | ecosystem: Engineered > Artificial ecosystem > Soil microcosm > Unclassified ...
GGCGCACCGGGCCCTCGACAACTCGGGTCCTCGATGACCTGCGAGGCGACGAAGTTGACTCCGGCAAGACGGGCATCGCCATGGACCATCAGATACTGCCGGATCACCCGCCCGCCCATCGACCAGCCGACCAGCACAGGACGCTTCAGCCGCTTGGCCTCGAGCACCGCCGCGATATCGTCGGCCCAGACGCGGCTGCCCTGGTAGGCCGCCGGATCAGCCGGCTGCTCGGACGCGCCATGGCCGCGCTGGTCGAAGGCGACGATCCGGCAGCGCTCGGCCAGGGCACTCGTGATCTGCGGCTTGAAGCAGAGATGGGCCTGCGCGAAGCCGTGGATGAGCACGACCTCTGGCCCGGCCGGATCGCCCCATTCGGAGACGGCAAGCCGGGTTCCATCGGGGGCCTGTACGCTGCCCCCGCTCGACGTCGCCAATGTCACGTGTGCGTCCTCAGGTCTTCTCGATGTTCCACAGCACCGTCACCGGCGCCTTCAGCCAGCCCACGACGCTGGCACGCGCCGCACCCGGCCCGTACCACATGCCGAGCCAGCCATACTGCGCCTGGTCGAGGGCGCGGTTCTGCACCGCCGCGGCCAGCGCCTTGGACTTGGCCGGATCGGTCTCCCTGGCATAGGAGTCGCGCAGCTTCTCCATCTCCGGGTCGTTGGGCCAACCGAACCATGCCTTCTCGGGGTCGGCGACCATCCAGTTGGCCGAGATCGGATTGAGGATGTCGGCGGCAATGGCGTAGGTATGGAAGGCGCTCCAGCCGCCCTTGTCCGCGGGGTCCTTCTTGGTGCGGCGCGTCACCACCGTCTGCCAATCCATCGACTGCATGTCGACCTTGAAGCCGCCCTGCTCGAGCAGCGCCTTGGTGACCGGCGCGGTGTTGGTCAGCACTGGCAAGGTGGTCGACTGCATCAGCACGACGGGCGCGCCGTCATAGCCGGCCTCCTTCAGGAGCGCCTTCGACTTCTCGAAGTTGGGCTTGGTCAGCAGGTCGCCCTGGACCTCCACGGCGTTCGGCGTGCCGCAGACAAAGGCCGCCGTACAAACCTTGTAGTACTGCTGCTCGCCTACCGTCGCCTTGAGGTAGTCCTCCTGGCGCATGCAGAGGAGCGCGGCCTGGCGGATCTTGAGATTGTCGAACGGCCTGGTCAGGTGGTTGAAGCGGATGACGAACTGCTGGCCGAGCGGATTCCAGTTGACGGTCTGCACGCCTTTGTCCGCCTTCAGCAGGGGCAGGAGATCGTGCGGCACGTTCTCGATCATGTCGATCTCGCTGGCGATCAGCGCGTTCACCTGCTGCGTCGGATCGGGCATGTCGATGAACTCGACCCGGTCGACCTTGGCGACCTTGCCGCCGGCCAGGCCTGAGGCTGGCTCGGAGCGCGGCTTGTACTTCGGATTCCTGACATAGACGTGCTTCTCGCCGGGCTTGGATTCGGCGTTGACGTAGATGAACGGTCCCGAGCCGACCTGGCTGTCGATCTGCTTGAAGGGATCGGTGCTGGCGATGCGCTTGGGCATCATGAAGGGCACGGTGGACGAGGGCTTGCCCAGCGTATCGAGCACCAGGCCGTACGGCTCCTTGAGCTTCAGGGTGAAGGTCTTGGCGTCGACCGGCTTCAGGTCGGCGATGAACTCGTTCAGCTTCTGGCCCATCGCATCGCGTGCCTGCCAACGCTTGAGCGAGACGACGCAATCCTCCGCCGTCACCGGCTGGCCGTCGTGCCATTCCAGCCCGTCGCGCAGGGTGAAGGTCCACAGCGTCTTGTCGGGCGACACCTCGTACTTGTCGACCATCTGCGGCTGGATCGCGCCCTTCTCGTCGGTCGCGAACAGCGTGTCGTAGATCATGTAGCCGTGGTCTCGCGTGACGTAGGCCGTCGTCCAGATCGGATCGAGGATCGTCAGGTTGCCGTTCTGCACGAAGAGCAGCAGCTTCTTGTTCTGTGCGCTCGCCATGCGCGGTGCAAAAGCGAGCGCAGCACTGCCCGCCGCAAAGGTGCGGCGATTGATCTTGATCATTGTTTCCTCCCTAGCGCTTCGATAGCAACGACTTTGCAATCGTTTCCAGGAGACTTGCCGGCCGGATCATCGGAGTCAATAGTGGCAGCCAACCAGAGAGGAAAACGTTTCCAGGATGAACGGCGTCACGATCCGCGACGTCGCCCGCGCCGCCGGCGTCTCGCCGAGCTCGGTGTCGCGGGCGCTCAATGGCGGCAAGAACGTCAGCGCCCGCGTTGCGCGCGACGTCGCGCAGGCGGCCGACCGACTGGGCTACCAACCCGACATGCTGGCGCGCGGCCTGCGCACGCGCTCGACCGGCATGGTGGGCTGCCTCGTCTCGGACGTCGCCAATCCGCTCAACGCCACCATCGTCAAGGCGGCGGAGGCACGCCTGCGCGAGGCAGGTCAGCTGCTGGTGGTCGCCAGCACGGCAAATGATCCGGCGCGCGAGCGCGCCGCCACCGCCGAATTCAGGGGGCGACGACTGGACGGCATGCTGATCGCCCCCGGCAGCGACGCCAACGCCGAGATATGGCGCGAGACCGCCGCGTCAGGTACGCCGGTCGTCATCCTCGACCGCGATCCGCTGCACGAGGACAACGATGTCCGTTGGCCGGCCGTGATGGTCGATCATCGCGCCGGCGCCAGGGCCGCCACCCGCTATCTGACCGGGTTGGGTCATCGGCGCATCGCGCTCCTGACGGCCGATGCGCGCATGCGGCCGAGCCGCGAGCGCATCGCGGGCTTTCGCGAGGTATTTGCCGAAGCGGGCCTCGACCCGGGCGGCGCCCAGCTCTGCATCCAGAAGTCGCCGATGGATTTCGCACAGGGCGACACGCTCGCCCTGCTGCGCGGCGACGCCCGGCCGACGGCCATCATCGCGCTCGGCACGCGCATCCTGGCGGGCGTGCTGCGCGCCGCCCGCGACCTCGGCCTCTCCGTGCCGCGCGATCTCTCGGTGCTGTCGGTCGGCGACACCGATATCGCCGCCGCACATACGCCGGCGATCACGGCGTTGCGCTGGAGCCTCGAGGATGTCGGACGCGCCGCCGCCGAGCTGCTGCTGCAGCGCTTGGGCGGCGATGTCGGCGATGCACAGTCGCGCGCCCTGCTGCCGGTCGATCTGGTGCTGCGCGAGTCCTGCGCACCACCGCCAACATGATCTCATTACTCTTACCGCGGTCCAGGAAGAGCATGAGTCAGCCTGCGCCCGTCACCGCCTCCTCCCCCGACCACGCAATGATGCGGCGCAGCCCTTCCTCGATCGAGATCTCCGGGCGCCAGCCGAGCTGCTGGACGATCTTGGCGTTGGAGAATTTCAGCGTGCTCGACACGGTCGCCCGGATCTTGCCCTCGATCTTCTTGTGCTCGGGCTTAAGATCGGAACCCATCTGCTCGAGGATGATGCCGACCAGCTCGTTCAGCGACGTCGAGACGCCGGTGGCGACGTTGTAGGACTCGCCCGACACCTCGGACTCCATCGCCATCACGTTGGCGCGGGCGATGTCATGGATGTGGATGTAGTCGTGCACCTCGCTGCCGTCGTCCGGGATCACCGGCCGCTTGCCCTGGCGGATGCTGTCGATGGTGTCGACGATGTAGGCCGAATTGAGCGCCCGGCGATGTTGTCGCTCGCCGTAGACGGAAGCATAACGCAGCGAGACGAAGGGCACGCCGTAGCGGGCGTGATAGAGCCGCCCCAGATTCTCGCCGATGATCTTCGACCCGCCATAGAGCGCGGCACCGGGCTGCTGGCCGCTCCATACCCAGGGCGCCATCTCGGTGGTGATGTCCTCCTCGGTCTCGCCATAGACGGCGACCGAAGAGGCAAAGATCACCCTGACCCCGCCGCGATAGCGGCTGGCCTCGCAGATGTTCAGCATCCCCTGCACGTTCACCGCGAGGCCGAGCTGCGGATTGAGCGACAAGGGCAGCGTCAGGAAGCCGGCCACGGCGAACACGCCGGCTGCGTTCTCGAAGGCGTCGAACAGCTCGTTGGTGCGCAGGATATCGCCGCGCGCAAACGTCACCCGCGGGTCGCCCAGAACGCCGCTCACGGTGTCCATGGTGCCCAGGGCGAAATTGTCGAACAGCACGACTTCGCGCGCGCCGCCGCGCAGAAGATGCTGGGTGATCTCCGAACCGATCTGGCTCAGCCCACCGGCGATCACGAACTTGTTGCCTTCGATCTTGGCCATCTCCCCCTTCACCTCGATTGCATTGATGTGAGCGGCGCGGAGTATGGCATGGGACCAACAGGCGCCAAGGCCAGGGCCAAGCCTTTTGGCTATCCTAGTATGCTGGGCCCCCCGACCGCTTGTTGCACCCGACAACCGAACGTCGAATACTGTCCCGGCGACGACCCCCGACAGCAAGGGAGCTCGACCCCGCTTATCGATGTCGGCGTGGCGCTCCGATACCTGACGAACGCCCAACACACGCTCATGGAGGAAGATCGATGTCATTCTATCGCGGCATGACTTGCGAGAACGTCACGCTCAAAGGCGACAAGGGAACGCCGATCACGGCCTACGTGGCCAAGCCTGCCGGCGCCGGCCCGTTCCCGGGCGTCGTGCTCATCCACCATCTGCCGGGCTGGAGCGAGCTCTACATCGAAACCACCCGGCGGTTCGCGCATCACGGCTACATGGCGATCTGCGCCAATCTCTACGAACGCGAGGGCGGCGGCAGCGACGGCAATCCGGACGACGTCGCTGCCAAAGTGCGCGCCGACGGCGGCATCGCCGACTCGCAGATGGTCGGCGACACCGCCGCCGCGGTGCAGTGGATGCGCGCGCAGCCCAACCTCAACGGCAAGGTCGGCCTGTTCGGCTCCTGCTCGGGCGGCCGGCATGCCTTCATCTATGCCTGCCAGAAGAAGGACGTCGATGCCTGCGTCGACCTGTGGGGCGGCCGCGTGGTGATGGGCAAGGAGGAGCTCAACGCCAAGACGCCGGTGGCGCCGATCGACATGACCAAGGACCTTGCCTGCCCGCTGCTCGGCCTGTTCGGCAACGACGACCGTGCGCCCAGCCCCGAGCAGGTCGACCAGCACGAAGCGGAGCTCAAGAAGCTCGGCAAGAACTACGACTTCCATCGCTACGACGGCGCCGGCCACGGCTTCTTCTATTGGCATCGGCCGCTCTATCGGCCCGACCAGGCGATGGATGGCTGGAGCAAGGTGTTCGCCTTCTTCGGCAAGCATCTCGCGAAGTAGGAGGTCGGCCATGTGCACCTCGATCATCGAGATCGCCCCGGCGGAAGGCATGGCGAAGCGCGGCGACGAATGGTTCCCGCTCACCCAGTCGGTGGTCGCCTACGACCACGCCCGCCACGCGCCTTTGGGCGACGTGATCACGCTCGACTTTTTCAACACCGGGCTCGACGCCGGCGCGCGGGCCGCCGTCGAGCTGACGCTCGAATCGGCCAAGGAGCTGCGGGCGGCCCTCGACCGGGCGATCGCGGCGGCCGAGTACGAGGATGCCGAAGTGCGGGGCAAGGGCGCCAGGCCCGTGCTCGTCCGGGCGGCGTGACGAAGCTCGAGGACAAGGAGTCGATCCGCGAGCTGCTGAGCGACTACAGCTTTCGGATCGACGCCTTCGAGTTCGCCGAGCTCGGTGCGCTGTTCACCGAAGACGGCGAATGGATCGCGCGCTATGCGCGGGCGCGCGGACCGGCCGAGATCGCGGCGCTGATGACGCGCAACATCCCGGCCGAGCCCAAGCGCAAGCACTTCATCATGAACAGCCTGATCAAGCTCGACGGCGACAAGGCCACGGCTCGCACCAGCTACCTGGTCGTCCTCCAGGCTGCCGGCGCCGGCCTGGTGCCGTCGGTTGCTGGCACCTACGAGGACCAGCTGGTTCGCACCGCCGCGGGCTGGCGCTTCCGCGAGCGCCGCCTCGTCCACGATCTGGCAGCCGAGCTCGGCCTCAACCTGGCGAGCACCCGCAGCTGACGCAAAGTCTCATTGCTGGGACCGCCCTACTCCAGTGGCGCCTCCTCGCTTGCACCACGATGAGTGCGCCACTGGAGTGGCGCGGTCCCAGCGATGAGTTCTCGGCCTGCCTTGACACCGCCGCCGCTCCTGCGCGAACGTCGTTTTGTTAGCGGAACCAGGTTCATATATGTGAACATCGCAGTGAAATCTGCCGCCCGGGTGCTCGATATTCTTGAGCTGCTGTCGCGCGCCGAGGAGCCGATGGCGCTGAAGGACCTCGTCTCGGTGCTGGCGCTTCCCAAGAGCAGCGCGCACGCGCTCATGCAGACGCTGCAGGCACGCGGCTATGTCGAACGCGACCCGGCCGATCGCTACGCCTTGAACGAGACGCTGCGCCAGACGTCGGGCTGGATCGGCGGGCCCGAGGCACACCTCGCGGCAGTGGCGCGCCCGGTGATGGAACGGCTGCGGGACGACCTCGAGGAAAGCGTGTTCCTGGGTGTCCGCGCCGGACGCGGCGACGTCAAGGTGATCGCCAAGTCCGTCAGTCGCGCGCAGATCCGCTACGACTCGGTCGATCCGGGCCTCCGGCCGGCCTACTGCACGGCGATGGGCAGGATCCTGCTTGTCTACTGGGACAAAAGGTCGGCCGATGCCTATTTGGCGCGCACCCGCTTGCGCGCCTTCACGCCGCGAACCGTGACCGACGCCGGCAAGCTGCGCGCGATTCTAGCCCGGGTGGCCGCCGACGGTTACGCAATCCTGGAAGAAGAGTACGTTCTCGGCGGATCGGCGACGGCAGCACCGGTGTTCGGCCGCGATGGTACGGTCGTTGCTGCGCTCAATGTCGGAACGGTCTCGGCACGATATCCCGCCGCCAAGTCGCGGATCGTCGCCGGGGTCGTGCGGGCAGCGGGCATCATCAGCCACCGTCTCGGTTACCGGCGCGCGGCCTAGGTCTCTGGCAACAAAAGGATTCCAACGGTGAGTTATCGGATCGGCGTGGATATCGGGGGTACCTTTGCGGATTTCTGCGCCCTGGACGAAGCCACCGGCCGCCTGGCAACCCTGAAAGTTCTGTCGACACCGCAGGAGCCCGGGCGCGAGGTCATCACCGGCCTGGCCGAGCTCGGCAGCCGCTTCGGCATCCGGCCGCAGGACATCGGCTACTTCACGCACGGCACGACGGTCGGCATCAACTCGGTGATCCAACGCAAGGGCATCCGCCTCTGTCTGTTCACCACGGAGAATTTCATCGACGTGCTGGAGCTGGCGCGTCTCAAGATGCCCGATCCCTATCACCTGATGTCGTCGCGGGCCGAGCCGCTGGTGACGCGCGACCGCGTGCTGGCGGTGCGCGAACGAATTCTCGCGGACGGCACCGTGGACATGCCGCTCGACCCGGCCAGCCTGCGTCACGCGCTCGACCAGGCGATGGCTCTGGGCGCCGAAGGGATCGTGCTGGCCCTGCTACACTCCTACCGCAACCCGGCGCATGAGCGGCAGGCGCAGAAGCTGATCGCCCAGTGGGCGCCGACGATGCCGGTATTCTGCTCGAGCGACGTCTGGCCGATCATCCGCGAGTACGAACGCACCACGACGGCGACGATCCATGGCTACGTGCAGCCCAACGTGGCGCGCTACCTGTCGGCGCTGCAGGCCGCCCTGAAGCAAGCCGGCGTCACCGCCGAAGCCATGGTGACCAAATCGAACGGCGGCGTCATGACGGCCGAGCTCGGCAAGTCGGCCTGCCTGCAGATGCTGCTATCGGGCACCGCGGCCGGCGTCATCGGCGCCGGCTTCGTTTCTCGCCAAGCCGGCGTCGACAAGGTCCTGAGCCTCGACATCGGCGGCACCTCGGCCGACGTCGCCATCATCGTCGATGGCACGCCGGCCTATGGCACCGGCGAAATGGTCGGCGACTTCCCGATCTACATCCCGACCGTGTCGGTGACCTCGATCGGCGACGGCGGCGGATCGATTGCCGCGGTCAGCGAATTCGGCGTGCTGACGGTCGGGCCGGAGAGCGCCGGCTCGACGCCCGGCCCAGCCTGCTACGGGCGCGGCGGCACGCGGCCCACCATGACCGACGCCTTCGCCGTGTGCGGCATCATCGGCCACGGCAATATCGGCTACGATTCGGTCTCGGTCGATATCGACAAGGCGCGCACCGCCGTCGCCACGATCGCCGGCAAGCTGGGACGGGACCTCGAGCAGGCCGCCGAGGCCATCATCCAGGTGGCGGTGTCCGGCATGTACCGCGAGGTCGGCAAGCTCGCCTCGCGCCAAGGCATCGACGCGCGCGATTTCACCCTGCTGGCGTTCGGCGGCGCCGGACCGATGCTCGGCTGCTTCCTGGCGCGCGAGCTGGGCATGCGCCAGGTGCTGGTCCCAACGACGCCGGGCGTGCTGTCGGCGTTGGGTGGCCTCGTTGCCGACGTCAAGAACGACTTCATCAGCACCGCCTACTACCCGCTGTCGCCGCGCGAGCTGCCACGCCTGAAGTCGGATTTCGACCAGCTCGCCAGGCGCGCGACGGCCTGGATCACCGAGGAACAGAAGTTCGCCGGTCGCTACGTGCTGCAGCCCGCCGCCGACATGCGCTATCTCGGGCAGTCGTTCGAGATCGAAGTGCCGCTGCAGATGGAATGGATCGCCGCCGGCGACGTCGAGCGGATCGCGGCGGCATTCCATGCCGAGCACGAGCGCCTGTACGGCCACGCCGCGGTCTCGACACCGGTGCACATGGTCAGCCTGCGCATGGTGGTCGTGGGAACCTCGCCGCAGCCGAATTTCCCGGTGCAGACGCGGCGGACCGACAAGCCCACGCCCGCCAAGCAGGTCGATGTCTATCTCGACGGCGCGTGGCGCAGCGTACCGCTCTATCGCCGCGCCGATCTGGGTTACGGCCACGAGCTCGGCAGCCCGTGTGTCGTCGCCCAGGAGGATACGACCATCTGCATTCCCGGCGGCTTTGCCGGAACGGTCGACGCCTACGGCAACATTCTCCTGTCGCTCGGGAAGTAAGAAGTAAGAGGACACGCGATGCGCATCGACCCGGTCACCTTGCAGATCTTCGCCAACCATGCGCAAGCCGCCGCCGACAGCATGGCGTTCACGCTGTTCCGCACGGCGCACTCGACCTTCGTCAAGGAAACCGAAGACTTCACTACAGGCCTCGCCACGCCCGACGGCATGACCTTCGCCAGCCCGCGCGATCTCGGCGCCACCTGGTTCATCGGGCTCGACTACGCCAACGCGCTGAAGATGATTCCCGACTACCGGCCGGGCGACATCTGCATCACCAACGACCCCTACAGCGGCTTCGTGTGCACCCACACGCCCGACCTGCACATGTGGAAGCCGATCTTCTGGGAAGGCGAGCTGGTGGCCTTCTCGGTAAGTCACATCCACAACACCGATGTCGGCGGCGCCGTGCCGGCTTCGCTCTCGCGGCAATTGACCGAGGTCCACCAGGAAGGCATTCGCATCCCGCCCAACAAGCTCTACGACCAGGGCAAGCTGAACCAGGCGCTGCTCAATGTGATGCTGACCAACGTCCGCATGCCCGAGCAGAATCACGGCGACCTGCAGGCGCAGATCGCGGCAATGAATACCGGCGAGCGCAAGGTGCACGACATGGTGCGCAAGTTCGGCGTCGACGTGTTCCGCCAGGGCGTCAAGGACCTGCTCGATCTGGGTGAACGGCAGGCGCGCGCCCTGCTCAGCCGCATTCCCGACGGCGACTATTTCTTCGCCGACTATCTCGACGAGGACGCGCCGGGCGGCGTACCGGTGCGCCTGGCGCTCACGCTCAAGATCCGCGGCGACGAGGCCATCCTCGATTTCACCGGGTCGGATGCCCAGCTCCAGTCGTCGCTCAACGTGCCGACCGGCGGCGCCGAGCGCCACATCCTGCTGATGGTCGGCTACACCTACTGCCTCTACAGCATCGATCCCTCGATCCTGCTGAACGGCGGCATCACCCGACCGGCACACTGCGTCATCCCGGAAGGCACCATCCTCAATCCGAAATTCCCGGCGGCCGTCGGCATGCGCAGCATGACCTGCAGCCGCCTGCAGGGGGTCACGATCGGTGCCTTCCAGGCGGCGGTGCCCGATCTGCTGCCGGCAGGACCAGCGGGCGGCGGCGCCATCATGAACGTCAAGACCACCGACCATCGCAGCGGCCGGACGATCATGGCTTCGATCGATCCGATCACCGGCGGCGCCGGCGGCTGGTCGGGCGGCGACGGCACCGACGGGTCGGGCGCCAACTCGAGCTTCCTCAAGAACACGCCGGTCGAGATCAACGAGACCGAGGTGCCGATGAAGGTGCTGCGCTACGGGCTGGTGCCCGATTCCGGTGGCGCCGGCCGGCATCGCGGCGGGCTTGCGAGCTTCCTCGAATTCAAGCTGTTCTCTCCCAATAGCGTGGTGACGGCGCGCAACCGCGACCGTACGCGCTTTTCATCGTGGGGCAGCAACGGCGGCCGGCCGGGCGCCACCTCCTGCTTTTGGCGCAATCCGGGGTCCAACAGTGCAATCGATCTCGGCAACACCGACGTCGTCACGCTCGATCCGGGCGACGTGATCCTGGTGACCTCGTCCGGCGGCGGCGGCTGGGGACCGCCTTGGGAGCGTGACGCGCAAGCGGTGCTGTTCGACGTGCAGCAAGGCAAGGTCTCGATCGAGGCCGCCGCCAACGACTATGGCGTGGTCATTCGCGACGGCGCGATCGACGAGACCGCGACGGTCGCGCGCCGCGCCCGCCTGGCGACGCAAGCGACGCCCGGCGTCTTCGCCTTCAACGAGCAGCGCGAGGCCTATGAGCGCGACTGGACCGACGCCAATTATGCCGCCCTCACCGAGGTGCTGGCCACCCTGCCCGTCCACTGGCGCCATTTCATCAAGAAGCGGATCTTCGCCGCGCTGGAAGCGTTGCCGGCGCAGCAGCGTCGCCGCGACGGCAGCGAGGTCCGCCGCGCCTTCGACCTGGCGGTTGCCGAGTTCCCGCAGCTCAACCAGGCCCAGGCGGCGGAGTGAGCATCTGATGGATATCCATTTCGACAACCAGGCCGTCATCGTCACCGGCGCGGCGCGCGGCATCGGCGGTGGCATCGTCGAAGGTTTCGTCGAACGCGGCGCCCGGGTGTGGGCCTGCGACGTGCTGGAGAGCGAGCTGGCCGCGCTGAAGGCACGCGTGAAACCGCAGCGCGGCGGCGCGCTGGAGACGCGCAAGGTCGACCTGACGCAATCGGCCGAGGTCGAGCGCTTCGTGCGCGACGTCGAACAGGCGAGCGGCGGCGCGGTTGACGTTCTGGTGCATGTCGCGGGCGGCGTGCGCGGCCAGTCCAAACGCCCGGTCGAGCAGGTGAGCGACGAGGATTGGCGAGCGATCTATTCGGTCAACGTCGAGGGCGCCTTCTTCGCCAGCCGCTCCGTGACGCCCGGCATGAAGAGGAAGGGCACTGGCCGCATCATCGTGATCGCGAGCCGCGCCGGGCTCGGCGTCAGCCTGACCGGCATCCAGTCCTACGCCACGGCCAAGGCCGCCCAGCTCGGCCTGGTGCGCCAGCTCGCGCACGAGCTCGGCCCGAATGGCATCACGGTCAACGCCGTGGCGCCGGGTTTCCTGCGCACCAGCCCCGACTATGAACGGCAATGGGACTCCTATGGGCCGGAGGGCCAGAAGGCGATGATCGAGCGCGTCGCCATGCGCCGGCTAGGCGAACCACGCGACATTGCCCATGCCGTGATGTTCCTCGCCTCGCCCTATGCGTCGTGGATCACCGGCCAGGTGCTGCCGGTGACCGGGAGTCCGCTCGCATGACCAATATTGCCGTCATCCCAACCGGAGCCGCCCGCAGGGCGGCGAAGTGGAGGGACCTTTCTTTGCAGCGCCGGCGGCAAAGAAAGGTCCCTCGACTGCGCCACCCTTCGGGTGGCTTCGCTCGGGATGACGGTCAAAACTGATCGGAGGAGAAGATCATGTCCGCGCGCCCGACCATCGTTCCGAAACCCGAAGAGCAGGAGCAGCCCTGGCAGTGGGCCGAGCCGCGCTGGCGCGGCATCGTCGAGCGGGTTCGGGCTGGCCGCACGCTGCGGCCCGAGATTTGGCCGAACGGTGCGCGCTGCGCCGTGGCGCTGTCATTCGATTCCGACCACGAGACCGGGGAGCTGCGCGAAGGCGGCGAATCGATCGGCCGCCTGTCGCAGGGCCAGTATGGCAACCGCGCCGGCATCCCGCGCATCCTGAAGCTGCTCGAGAAGTACTCGGTGCCGGCCACGTTCTACGTCCCGGCCGTCTCGGCGATGCTGCATCCCGACGAGCAGCGCCGCGTCGCCGCCGAAGGCCACGAGATCGGCATCCACGGCTGGATCCACGAGCGCAACTCGATCCTGCCCGAGGCCTCGGAGCGCGACCTGCAGATGCGCTCGGCCGAGACGCTGGAGAAGATCACGGGCCAGCGCCCGGTCGGCATCCGCACGCCGTCATGGGATTTCTCGCCCAATACGCTCGCCATCACGCGCGACATGGGGTTGCTCTACGATTCCTCGCTGATGGCCGACGACGATTGCTACGAGCTGCTGCTCGACGGCACGCCGACCGGAGTGGTCGAGCTGCCGGTCGAATGGATCCGCGACGATGCGGTCTACTTCAACATGAACCGCTTCGCCTCGCTCAGGCCGTACACGCCGCCCTCGTCGGTGCTGGAGATCTTCCGGCGGGAGTTCGATTCGGCCCATGCCGAGGGTGGGCTCTTCCAGCTCACGATGCATCCGCACATCATCGGCCATCGCTCGCGCATGATGATCCTGGAGGAGCTCATCCGGCACATCCGCGCGCACGCCGACATCTGGTTTGCAACGCACGCCGACGTCGTGCGCCACGTCAAGGGGAGCTGATCGAACAGAGGAGGAAGGGGCATGAAACGAAGAAATCTCGGGGTACTGGCCGCGATCGCCGCGGCAGCGTCATTGATGGTTTCGGGGGCGGCCTGGGCGCAGGGCAAGTACGTCCACGCCAACAACAGCGGCTACGACAATCTCGATCCGCATGTCGTGTTCGACGTCGGCCGCGCCGCATCGCGCATCAACTTCTACGACGGGCTGCTGCGCTGGGTCGACAATCCGCCGAAGATGATTCCCTGGCTGGCGGAAAGCTACACGTCATCGGACGACGGCAAGACCTGGACCTTCAAGTTGCGCCGTGGCGTGAAGTTCCACGACGGCAGCGAGTTCACCGCCGACGACGTGCTCTACAGCATCGAGCGCATGCTGGCGACGAAGAAGGGCGCGTCGTCTCTCTTCTTGCCGATCATCATGCCGGGCAGCACCAAGGCGCCCGACAAGTACACGGTCGTGATCACCCTGAAGGAGCCGTCGGCGATCTTCCTCGCCACCGTGCCGGAGATCCTGATTGTCAATTCCAAGCTCGTGAAACAGAACGAGAAGGACGGCGATTGGGGCCAGGCATGGCTCGCCAAGAACGTCGCCAGCACCGGCTCCTACAAGCTCAAGCGCTACGATCCGGCGATCGGCTTCGTCGGTGAGCGCTTCAAGGATCATTTCGCCGGTTGGCCGCAGAAGGCATTCGACGAGATCGAGTTCCGCACCGTGCTGGAAACCAACACGCGCGTTCAGGGCTTGATCAAGGGCGACATCCAGGGCACCGACGGCTACCTGCCCTTCGATCAGATCCTGCGGCTGAAGCAGGCGAAGAACGTGCAGATCCTCGAGCAGGAATCGATGCGCGTCTTCTACTTCAACATCCACAACGGCCGCGCACCGTTGAACGATGTGCACTTCCGCCGCGCGCTCGCATACGCCTTCGATTACGACGGCTTCATCAAGGACATCCTGAAGGACGCGGTCGTCCGCAACCCGAGCCCCAACCCGAACAATCTCTGGGGTTCGCCCAAGGACGTGAAGGGCTACACCTACGACCTGGAGAAGGCCAAGGCGGAGCTCGCCCTGGTGAAGGAGCCGCTGCGGCCGATCACCATCGGCACGCTGGCCGGCTTCAGCGAGACCGAGCAGGCGGCCACGCTGCTGCAGAACGGGGCCAAGAAGATCGGCATCGAGATCAAGATCGAATCGGCGCCGTGGCCGGTCATCCAGAGCCGCATGCAGGATCGCGAGAAGAACTACGACATGGTGCCGCTGTGGAAGAGCACCTACTACGTCGATCCCAACAACTGGGTCGGCGAGATGTACGCCTCGCGCTACATCGGCACGCGCAACACCTCCTACATCAACGATCCGGAAATGGACAAGTGGCTCGACGAGGGGCTGGCGATCAGCGACCAGGAGAAGCGTCGCGTGCTCTACGAAAAGGCGGCAACCAAGGCGACCGAGCAATCGTTCGGCATCTACGTCTACAATACGCGCTGGTACGGACCCTACGCCGCCAACGTCAGCGGCATCCGCTTCAGCCCGATCGGCAGCGGCCAGGACATGCGCTGGGCGTCGTACAAGTAGAAATGCCCGTGAAAGCGATGATTCATCTCCTCCCCGGCTTTGCCGGGGAGGTGTCGCCGTCTTACGGCGAC
>Ga0310811_10006903_pt1 | contig 14507 bp, 12 predicted proteins | sample YCmetagenome_FD_207642 | JGI IMG/M metagenome (GOLD analysis project Ga0310811, IMG submission 207642) | Soil microbial communities from experimental microcosm in Duke University, North Carolina, United States - YC | ecosystem: Engineered > Artificial ecosystem > Soil microcosm > Unclassified ...
TCGCTATGATCACCATGATCGTCGCCGTGGACCGGCTGTTCTGGCGGCCGCTGGTCGTGTGGGGCCAGCGCTTCCGTCTCGACGACTCGGCGGGCGAGGCGCCCGAGACGAACCGGCTGCTCGAGCTGCTGCGTCGCTCGCGCTGGCGCCGCGGCACCCGGGTCATCCGGCGGGGCGCCGCGCGCACGGCGAGTCGCATCCTGCGGCCGATCCAGGTGCCGCTGAAGGCACTACCGCTCCCGTCCCCGTACGGCCTCGGAGCGACGTTGCGGCGGTTCCTCGTGTACCTGCTTATCGCCGCGCTCGCAACCGGGGCGGCGTGGGGTCTCTGGCAGCTCGTTCGGCTGGCGCTCGCGGTCGGATCCGCCGAATGGCGCGCGATTCTCGCGGCCGCCGCACTGACATTCTTGCGAGTGATGGCCGCTGTGGTGATCGGTACCGCCTGGGCGCTCCCCGCGGGGATCGTGATCGGCCGCTCGCCGCGCCTGTCGCACGCGTTGCAGCCGGTGATTCAGATCGTCGCCTCGTTCCCCGCGCCGATGCTCTTTCCACTGGTCGTGCTGGGGCTCTCAGGTGTAGGCGTGCCGTTCGGATCGAGCGCCGTCGTGTTGCTCGTGTTGTCGTCGCAGTGGTACATCCTGTTCAACGTGATTGCGGCGGTCGCGAGTGCGCCGCCGCAGCTCGCGGAAGCGGCGGACGTGTTCGGCCTCCGCGGCCGGGCGCGGTGGCGCAGGCTGTTTCTCCCTGCAGCCTTCCCCGGGCTCGTTACCGGATGGATCACGGCTGCGGGCGGCGCGTGGAACGGCACGATCGTGGCGGAATACCTGCAGGCCGGCGGCGCGCTGCACGCGACGACCGGCCTCGGCAGCCTGATCAGCGAAGCGACGGCGCAGGCGAATTTCCCGCTGCTCACGGGCGGCGTCGCCGTGATGAGTGTGATCGTGGTGAGCTGGAACCGGCTCGTGTGGCGGCCGCTGGCCCATGTCGCGCAGACCCGTTTCGGGACGACCCAATGACCGCGTCCACGACCACCACGCCGCTGCTCGAGGCCCAGCATGTGTCGCAGCAATTCGGGTTGCCGGGGGGCCACACCCTCGAGGCGCTGCGCGACGTGAGCCTCGCGATCAACGAGCGCGAGGTCGTGGCGCTGGTCGGTCCATCGGGGTGCGGCAAGAGCACGCTGCTCCGCCTCCTCGTGGGTCTGTCGCGGCCGAGCGCGGGGGAAGTGCGGTACCGCGGGTCGCCCGTCACAGGCGTCCTCTCGAAGGCCGCGATGGTATTCCAGTCGTTCGCGCTGCTTCCCTGGCTCACGGTGGAGCAGAACGTGGAGATGGGGTTGGCGGCGCGCGGCTTGGCCGAAATGGACCGCCACGCGGCGGCGGCGCGCGCCGTCGAGCTGGTGGGGCTCGCGGGATTCGAGGGCGCCTACCCGCGCGAGCTGTCCGGCGGCATGAAGCAGCGCGTCGGATTCGCCCGGGCGTTGGCGGTGGAGCCGGAGATCCTCTTCATGGACGAGCCGTTCGGCGCGCTCGACGCCCTCACGGCCGAGAACCTGCGGGCGCAGGTCATCAAGCTGTGGCGCGACTCGGCGACGAGCGTCTCGAGTCTCGTGGTCGTGACACACAGCGTCGAGGAGGCGGTGTTTCTGGCGGGGCGGATCGTTGTCTTCGCGGCGAACCCGGGCCACGTGCGGGAGATCCTGCCCAATCCGCTGCCGTATCCGCGCGACGTTCGCGCGGAAGAATTCGGGGAGATGGTCGAGCGGCTCCACGCCATCCTCACCGACACGCTGTTGCCCGAGCCCGAGCACGCCGCGGCGGGGGCGCCGGCCCGGTTGGTGCCGTTTCCGCGCGTGCATGTCCCCGAGGTCATGGGGCTGCTCGACTATCTGGGTGCCCGCCCCGATCACAGCGCGGCGGTGTTCGAGCTCGGCGAGCAGTTGGGCGTCGACTACGACCGCATGACCGCCGTCGTCCGCACCGCCGAGCAGCTCGGTTGGGTGACGACGCCGGGTGAGGTCGCACGCCTGACCCAGGCCGGCCAGGCCCTGGTGGCGCAGGACGCCAAGGGGCGGCGCGACGCCACCCGGGCCCGGATCATGGACCACCCGCTGTTCGCCCGGGTGCTCGGAATGCTGCGTGAGGGAGACGGCGCGATCGATGACGACGAATTGATGGCCGACCTCACCATCCACTTTCCATTCACCAAGGCGCCGGCGCTGTTCCGAACGGTGGTGGAGTGGGGGCGGTACGCCAACCTGCTGGACCACGACAACAGCAGCCGGCGCGTCGTGCTTACGGACAGCTAACGGGCGTAGTGGTCGGCGCCGAGAAAATGCACCGAGATGTAGGGCGCGTCCCCGATCACCCAGCTGTCGTGCGGGACGGCGGGGATGTGGAACAGCTCCCCGCTCCGCAGCTCGAGGGTGCGGCCGTCTTCGAACGACACCGCGGCCGTCCCGGATACCACGAGACCGACGTGCTCGACGGAACAGCGCGTCGCCCCGACACCCGGTCCCACGTGCTCCGACCAACGCCACCCCGGCTCGTAGGTCGCGCGGCCGATCGTCAGCCCGCCCAGGTGAACGATCTCGAAACGGCCCTTCGCCATGGTGCGGGTTTCGTCGGGCCGCTCGAAGCGCTTCAAGACGACATCGACACCGATCACAGAAGCACCGCCAGCGCGTCGGCAACGACCTTCACGTCGGCGTGCTCGCTACGCCCGAATCCGTTGGGGACGTCCGAATCGATGTCGATCTGCCCGAGGATGACGTCGCCGCGGCGGATCAGCACGACGAGCTCCGATTTCGTGTAGATGTTGCAGGCCAGGTAATTGCCGATCGCGCCGACGTCGGGAACGTTCTGATCCTGCTTCTCGGCGACGGCCGTTCCGCAGACGCCGACGCCCACCCTGATGTGGACGTGGTCGGTGTCGCGGCCCGCGTGCGCCTCGAGCTGCAGCTCGTCTCCGTGCACCATGTACGCGTAGACAGAAGTATACGGACCGCCCCACCCCTGGATCCGCTCGCACGCCATGCGCAGCAGGTCGACGCGCGACGCGTCATGCAGATGGGCGGCGCGCAGCGCGCGCACCACGCCTGACGGATCGCTCTCGGTGCGCGCGGTCACGACCGCTTGCCGAGCACGGCGGTGAGCCGCAGCAGGGTCGTGTCGCGCTTCACGACGATGAGGACCGTGTCGCCCGGCTGATGCGCACGCAGGGCGTCCGTCATGTCGTACAGGTTGGCGATCGTCTTCGTCCCGATGACGGTGATCACGTCGCCCGCCGCCAGCCCGGCGCGCTCGGCGGGACTGCCGGCGCGCGTCCCGGTGATCCGCACGCCGCCCGGCGACTCGCTCATGTCGGGGATTGTGCCGAGGTAGGCGCCGTACCCCGAGCCGCTGCTCGACATCTGGGGCGGCGGTGCCGCCACGAAGGTGAGCGCTCCCGGGCGATTGGCCAGCGCGGTGGCGACGTCGGCAACGAACTCGGCCACGCGCTCGAGACCGTTGACATCGATCTTGTCGACGTCGTCGGTCGTGCGATGGTAGTCGCTGTGGAGACCGGTGAAGAAGAAGAGCACCGGGTGCTTCGTGGCGTAGAACGAGGCGTGATCGCTCGGTCCCCATCCGTCACCCGAAGCCTGCAGGTCGAAGCGCGGCCGTCCGCCCGCGCGATTGAGGGAATCGAGCAGGGCGGGGAATTCCTGTGCCGTGGCGGCGCCTGTCGCGCTGACGCGGGCGTTCCGCAGCCGTCCCACCATGTCCATGTTCAGCATCGCGTAGATCGAATCGACCGGGAGCGTGGCGTGCTTGACGTAGTATTCCGATCCCAGGTCGCCTTCCTCTTCACCGCTGAACGCGATGAAGACGATCGTGCGGTCGAGCCGGCGGCGCGCCAGCTGCCGCGCGACCTCGAGCAGGGCCGTGGTGCCCGAGGCGTTGTCGTCGGCACCGTTGTGCACCTTGCCCGTCGAATCGGGATCGTCGAGCGCGCCGAAGCCCCCCAGACCGAGGTGATCGTAGTGCGCGCCGATCACGATCGTTTCGCCGCGCCGGGCCGCCGAGCGGCCGGGGAGGACGCCGATCACATTGCGGATCGATTTCCCGCCGACGTTGCTGTGAATCGCGGCCGGCGCATCGGGCGCGATCGTGAACGGCTGGAAGTAGCCGTCGGTGCCGCCCGGCTTCAGGCCGATCTGCCGGAATGCCGTGGCGAGGTAGGTCCCCGACTCCTCGAGGCCGCGCGTCCCGACACCGCGACCCTCGCGCGCGTCGGCGGCGAGATAGCGCAGAGCGTCGAGCGCGCGGTGCGCGCCGGGCGTGAGGGTATCGGGGCTCTGCGCCGCGAGTCGCGCGGCGATGAGCAGGCTGGTGACGAGCATAGGACAATATCTATCTTTGCGCCGACTCCGAAGGAAGCCTGCCACATGTCGGTTCGTCTGCTGGCACTGATTCCCGTTGCCGTCGCCATCAACCTCGCCCTGTCGGCCGCGGTGGATGCGGTCGGATTGCCGTTGTTTCTGGATACGACCGGGACGATTCTCACGACCGCGCTCGCGGGTCCGGTCGTTGGCATCCTGACCGGCGTGCTGACATCGACGGTCAACAGCCTGCGCAACCCGACTTTCTGGCCGTTCGTCGCAATCCAGATCATCGTCGCGCTGTACGCCTGGCTCGCCGCGCGCCGCGGATGGTTCCGCTCGCTCCGGACGGCGGTGCCGGCGGGTCTCGTGCTCGGCGTGATCGCGTCGCTCACCTCGACCCCGATCTCGTATTTCATCTTCAAGTGCGCGACCACGGGGGGCATCGCCCTGACCACGAAGCTGGGACAGCTGCTCGGTCTGTCAGATCTGGGATCCTGCTTCTTCGGCAGCTTCGTGTCGGACTTCGGCGACAAGGCCGTCACGTTCGCCCTCGTCACCACGATTCTGCACGCGTTGCCGCGGCGCACCGCGGCGCGGTTTCCACTCGCGCTGCGCGCGGTGGGCCGCGCCTAGCCTCTAGTGCGCTTCCTCCATCCGTTCACGCTGTTCACGCTGGCCGTGGCACTTCCCGCCCTGGCCTGGATCCTTCCGGCGCCCTGGGGTGCCGCTGGGACGTTTGCGGTTGCGATGGCGTTGCTCCTGACCCCGGGCGCAAGCCCGGGGTGGCGAGTGGCTCGCACGGCGCTACTCACCGCCGCCCCATTCTGGTTCTTCCTCTATCTGTTGCACGGCGTGGGCGGCATGGTCCCGACCGGCCTGCGTCTCAGTACGATGATCGCGAGCTTCGTGTGGCTCGTGGCGATCCTGCCGCCCGCCCGCCTGGTGGAAGCGATGGTGGCGGCGGGATGGCCGGTCAGCGCGGCGTTCCTCTTTTCGGCGACGCTGCAGGCGGTGCCGGCGCTGCGGGAGCGGGCGCAGCGGCTGGTCGACGCGCAACGCTGCCGCGGCCTGGCCACGCGCGGCGGACCGCTGGTGCGCCTCGCCGCGTTGCGCGCCCTCGCCCTCCCGCTCGTCCTCTCGGCGTTGCACGAGGTGGACGAGCGCGCGCTGGCGCTCGAGACCCGGGGACTCGTGCCGGGCGCGCGGCGCACCGCACTCGCTCCCCCCCCTGACCACTGGAGCGAGCGCGTGCTGCGGTGGGCGCTGGTGCTCGGCTGCGCGGCGCTGGTCATCTGGCGCGTCGCATGACGGCGCCCCTCGCGCTCCGCGGCGTCACCTACCGCTATCCCGCGAATCAGACCCCCGCGCTGCGCGAGGTATCGCTCGACGTTCGCCGCGGAGAGGTGATGGCCCTGATCGGGAGCGTCGGTGCGGGCGCGTCGACACTGCTGCTCGTGGCCGGGGACTTGGCCCCGCGTGTGATGGGTGGGGAGCTGACGGGAACGGTCGAGCGCGACGGACGCGCGGCGCTGCTGCTCCCCACTCCCTGGACGCAGCTTTCGGGCATGGCGTTTTCCGTGCACGACGAAGTGGCGTTCGGGCCGGCCAATCTGGGATGGACCCGCGAGCGGATTTCAGCTTCCGTTGAACGCGCGTTGACGCGCGTTGACGTTGCGCATTTGCGGGACCGGGATCCCACGACGCTCTCCGGCGGCGAGCTGCAGCGGGTGATCTTCGCCGGCATCCTGGCGATGGAGCCGGACGTCCTGCTGCTCGACGAGCCGACGGCCGAGCTCGATCCGCTCGCCGCGCGGAGCATCTGGGGGCTGATCCGGTCATTGGCGCAGGGCGGCATGGCGGTGGTGGTCGCGACGAGCGACCTCGATGCGCTGCCGGACATGGCGGATCGCGTCGCCTGGCTCGAGGCGGGGGCGATTCGAGCGCTGGGCCCGGCGGCCGACGTCCTCATCGATCCCGCACTCGAAGCGCCTGCAGCGCCGGGAAGCACCGCCATCGCCCGCGTGTGGCGTGTGGCCGGCCTCCGGGAGCCGCCGCCGCTCACGGTCTCCCAGACAGTCGAGCGACTGCGATGAGCGAGACACTGGATCTCGCTACCGTCACGTACGCGTACGGCGAGCACGTGGCGCTGCGCGACGTGTCGTTCTCGCTCCGTGCCGGCGAGCGGGTGGCCCTCGTCGGTCACAACGGTGCCGGGAAGTCGACGGTGATGCGGCTCATAACCGGACTACTCAGGCCAACGGCCGGGACCGTGTGGGTGGGCGACTGGGACACGAGTGAGCGGCGTCCTGAGGAGCTGGCGCATCGCGTCGGCTCGCTATTCCAGCACGCCGACCAACAGCTGTTCGCGCGGACCGTGCGTGAGGACGTCGCGTTCGGCCCGCGTGCCACCGGCGTTCCGGCCGCCGACGTCGCGAGCCGCGTGACGCGCGCGCTCGCGGCCGCCGGTCTCGAAGCCGTTGCGGAGGAGCACCCTTACGATCTGCCGCCGCCGGAGCGCAAGCTCGCGGCGCTCGCGGGAGCGCTGGCGCTCGAACCGTCGCTCCTGGTACTCGACGAGCCGACGGCGGGGCTCGATCGCCCCGCACGCGGGCGTGTCGCCGCCGCGCTCACCGAGCGCGCCGCGCAGGGGACGGCGTTGCTCGTCATCACCCACGACCTCGATTTCGCCGCCGAGACGCTGGATCGCGGTTTGGTGCTCGACCATGGCCGGATCGTGCACGACGCACCCCTATCCGACCTGCTCGCCTTGGGCGACGGACTGGAGGCGCTGGGGCTCATTGCCCCCCCGCTGAGCCGCTTGTCGACGGCACTTGCCCTGCCGGGGCATCCGATTCGGGCGCGGGAAGTGGCGTCGGCGCTGGCCAGCGTTGCCGCGCGTAACCGCGTGTCCTAGATTCCTTTACCTCTCATGGTGAATCCTGTCGTATTCGCCACGCATCTGGCGCGCGCCGTCGACCTGTTCCGGGATCCTGCGAAGAAGGAGGATCAGAAGCGGGAGTTCCGGATCCTGGTCGGGATGCTGAAGGAGGGGAACGTCGACCTGCGGATCCAGGACGACGTGCTGGAGGTCAACGGCGAGAGGGTGATGGCGCCCGAGTTCCGTCCCCTTGTGCAACGCATGATCGTGCACGGGGTGACGGAGCTGATGATCCCCAGTGACGCGCCGGTGGCGCACCTGTTCGAACTGCTGCGGGCGCTGGCCGATCAACCCGGTGGTTCGGCGGACATCGCCTCCCGGCTCCGCTCCTCGGGGGCAAGCCGTGTGTCGGTGGTGCTCTCGGTGCTCGATGAGCCCGAGGAGAATGCGGCGCCCGCGGCGCCGGGAACGACGACGCGCGACGTCGGGAAGCGCGGCGTGCTGCGCGGCGAGCCGCTGAACGATCTGAAGAGCTCGCCGGTCGCGGGGGCGGACGGGGTGGAGTCGGTCGAGCAGAATCTCGCCCAGCCGTCCGAGGCGCTGCCGGTCCCGGAAGCCGCGACGCCTTCTCAGGCGATCATTCCGCGGCAGTCGGCCGAGACACCGTCCCCCGGATTGCCGTCGACGCATCTCGAGTCCGTTCCTCCCGCCGGGACGCTGCCGCCACCGCCGCCACCACCGCCGCCGCCGCCCCCCAAGCGGGCGATGGATTCCGCGCCGACCTTCACCCCTGCTGCGCCGGATCCCCCAGGGACCCACACCGCGCCGCCCGCCCCGCCCCCGCCGTCTCCGCCGCCCCCGTCGGCCCTGGCGCCCCCGCCGCCGCAGCATGCACCACCCACGCCGCGGGCGCACACGCATTCGGGGAGCGTGGTGCCGCCGCAGTTCTCGGACGCGCCGGTGGAGGAGGTACAGGTCGACAAATCGACGTCACCGGAGATCGCGCGCGAGGCGGCTTCGCCGCTGTTCGCGCTGCGGGAGGCGCTGTCCAAGGACACCACCGATCTGCTCAGCTCGCTTGAAGCCAACCCCCTTTCACCGCACGTGGGCGACATCCTGACGGTGCTGAACCGCCAGGTCGAAGCGGTGATGCGCCAGGGGAAAATCGAGCAGGCGATGCAGATCGTGTACAGCGTGGTCCGGACGGAGCAGCGGGTCGAGGACGCCGCGGCGCGGCGTCAGTACGGCATCGCGCTGCGCCGCATGATCACCCGGCAGATGCTCGACGGCTTGAGCAAGCTCGTGCAGGTCCCGCATCTCGAGGACGCTGCGGGCATCGTGCTGCAGCGGGCCGGTCCGGACGGCGTGGAGGTGCTGCTCGACCTGCTCACGACGTCCAACACCGTCACCGAGCGCCGCGGCGTCTTCAACGCACTGATTCAGATGAAGGAAGGACAGGACCAGCTGGTCCACATGCTGGGGCACCCCCAGTGGTTCGTCGTCCGCAACGTGGCGGACCTGGTGGGCGAGCTGGGGCTCGAGTCCGCGGTACCGCAGCTGACCAAGCAGCTGGACCATCCCGACGAGCGGGTGCGCCGCCAGGTCGCGCTGGCGCTGGCCAAGATCGGCACGCGCAGCGCCGCCGAGCCGCTGCGGCGCGCGCTGCGCGACGTGTCGGTCGACGTGCGGCGTCAGGCCGCGCTGGGAGTCGGTGGGCGCAAGGCGAGCGCCCTGGCGATGCCGCTCGTGGTGGCGCTCGAAGAGGAAAAGGATCCGGAGGTGGTGCGGGAGCTGATCTTCGCCCTGGGACGCATCGGCAGCCCCGATGCGGTGCAGGCGCTGATCAAGCTGGCGCAGCCATCGGGGAAGCTGTTCAACCGCAAACCCAGCGCGCTGCGAGTGACGGCGGTCGAGGCGCTGCGAGTGGCGGGGACGCCGGCGGCCATCGGCACGCTGCAGAGTTTCGCGGCGGACAGCGACAAGCAGGTGCGCGCGGCGGTGCAGCACGCACTCACCGAGCTGAACGCCAAGACGCGCTAAGCGGGCACGACGCCTTACGCGGGGATGAAGCTCACGTCCGGGGTGAGCTTGCGCGCGAACGCCGCGAGCAGCCGCGCCGCCCGGTCCACGTCGACCAACGACACCATTTCATTCGGGCTGTGCATGTAGCGGTTCGGCACCGACACGAGTCCTGTCGGAATGCCGCGCAGCGCGTTGTGGATCGCGTCGGCGTCGGTTCCGGTATCGCGCGGCGCCGCCTGTACGGTGTAGGGGATTTGCTCTTCATCGGCGCAGCAGACCAGGCGATCGAACACCACCGCACTCACCGCCGAGCCGCGCGAGAACACCGGCCCACCGCCCAGCTTGTGGTCGCCCCCCTGCTTCTTGTCGGCTCCCGGCCAATCGGTCGAGTGGGTCACGTCCACGACCAGCGCCACCTGGGGATCGATCCCTACCGCGCTGGTACGCGCCCCGCCGCCCGTGTAGGCGATTTCCTCCCGCGTCGTCGCGACGGCGAATACCGCCGCGTGCGGCGGGCGCTCTTTGGCGAGCAACCGCAGCGCCTCGGCGACGACGTACGCGCCGATGCGGTTGTCGATGCTGCGGGAAACGAGGCGGTCACCCGGGAACTCGAGACTCTGCGCATCGAGCACCGCCGGATCGCCCACGTGCACCTGCTCGAGTGCGGCGTTGCGCGTGGCGGCGCCGATGTCGATCCACAGGTCGGTGATCTGGCTGACCTTGTCGAACTCGTCCTTCTTCATGAGGTGTGGCGCCTTCTTGCCGATCACGCCTCTCACCGGGCCTTTGGAGCCCACCACCACCACGCGCTGTCCCACCAGCACCTGGGAATCCCAGCCCCCGATCCCCGCGAAGTACAGGTACCCCTCGTCGTCGATGTGGGTGATCTGCAGGCCGATTTCGTCGATGTGTCCGGCGAGCATGAGCCGCGGCGCCCCCTTGGGATTCACCGCCGCCACCGAGTTGCCGTGCGCATCGACGCGCAGCTCGTCGGCGTAGCGCTTCACTTCGTCGCGCCACACGCGGGCGGGCGCCGTCTCGAATCCGGAGGGGCCGGGCGAATCCAGCAGACGCTTGAGGAAGTCGATCGACGTGGTGCTCATGGACCTCTCGGGATCGGTGCTTGGCCCGCCGCCGGCAGGCCGACTCGGCGGCGCGCGCTGTCGGCGGCCGCTCCGTGGACCAGCTTTGCCTGATAGTCGGAGCGAACCGGCCGCATGGCGAGCGAGATCTCGCCGCCCGGACGCACCGTGAATTCGAATACGCCCGACAAGCCGGTCCAGGGCGCGCCCTGGCGAAAGATGAAGTTCCCCATCGAATACACGATCGGCTTGCCGTGATACCACTCGACCGGCTGCAGCACGTGCGGGTGGTGGCCGAGACAGATATCCGCGCCCGCATCGATGGCGCCCAGGAAGAAGCGCCGCAGCGACCGGTCCGGTTTCTCGGCGAACTCCTGACCGCCATGGACGCTCACCACCACGACGTCGGCCTGACCGCTGCCTTTCAGCCGCCGGATTTCGGGATAGAGCCACCCCGAATCGGCCCAGGCGACGTAACGGGAGCCGGGATGCGTATGGAAGGAATCGGGCGCCGGATTGAATGCGCGCGTCGCACCGAGAAACGCGACACGCCACCCCTTGCGCTCGATCACCGCTGCCTGGTGCGCCAGATCGAGGGTCACGCCGGTGCCGACGTGAGCCACCCCGACGCGGTCCAGCTGCTGCACCGTCTCCACCACTCCGTCGATCCCCGCATCCCAGGCATGGTTGTTGGCATTCGACACGACGTCGAACCCCGCCCAGTTCAGCGCGTCCGCCGCGATCGGCGGAGTGCTGAACACGAAGCTCCCCGTCTTCTCGTACCGGTGGCCGAACTCGGCGATGGGACTCTCGAGGTTGCCGAACAGGATATCGGCCGACGCGAGCGTATCGCGCAACGCGCGGAAGGGAAACAGCGTGTCGCCCTTCAGGAGGTAGTCCCAGGTGACGGTGCGGCCGAGGTTCAGGTCGCCGACGGCGTACAGACGCAGCGGCTCCAGCTCGGGAGCCGACACACGAGGTGCAAGCGACGGCGACAGCGCGCCGGGCTGCTGCGACAGCGACAGCAACACGACGGACGAAAGACTATTCAGCACGGCTCCTCGAACGCTAGAATGCAGATCTCAACCGAGCATCAACGACAGCGTCTCGGCGGCCTCCACGAGGCGCGGCCCGGGCCGCGAAGTATAGGCGTTCCCGTCCAGGAATTCGACACCCCGGGCAAACAAGCGCCGCGCATCGACATCCGCTACCGTCGCGGCCTCGCGCCGGGCGCGCGCGACGTCGAATCCGCACAGCGCGACGATTATCCGCTCGGGGTCGGTCGCGACGAGTTCGGCCCAGGGGCGGGACAGCGAGCGCGCGCCCGGCGTGTTGCCCACATCCTGCCCCCCGGCGATCGCCACCAGCTCCGGCACCCAGTGCCCGGCGACGTAGGGCGGGTCGAGCCACTCGAGTACGACGGTCCGTGGGATGTGGGGAGTGGTTCGTGACGCTCGACGTTCTTGTACACGGTTCAGACGATAGCGCAGGCCAGCCACCAGCTCCTCGGCTTCGGCGCGCAGATCGAGTGCCTCGCCGACCGACCACATGTCGTCGAAGACCATACCCAACGTGTGGGCATGCAGGTTGACGACCCGAGGCTGCGGGGTGAGATCGGCGAGCGCGCGGACCACAGCGTCACCACCGACGGCGCAGACGTCGCACACCGTCTGACCGAGGATGACATCGGGGCGCAGCTCCGCGAGCAGCGGCGTATCGATCGTCGTCGCGGATGCGCCCGCGGCCCGGACGGCGCGATCGATCTCCCGCGATGGGCGTGAGGCGTCGATCGTGGTACGGGTGACGCGCGGCAACGGGCGCACGATGTCCGGAGGATAGTCGCATTCGTGCGAGACGCCGACCAGCCAGTTGCCGGCGCCCAGGGCGGCGACGATTTCGGTGGCGGCCGGGAGCAGCGAGACGATCCGCACGATACCGCCCCGGTCGCTCGATTACTGGCGGCGCAAGCCCACGCGGTACAGGACGTACCCCATGCCGATGAACAGCAGCACTGCCGGCCAGTTGTCCGTGGCGAAATGGCCTAGCGTACCGGACAGACCGACGATCTCGGAGAGCTTGTCGGCGCTGCCGAACTTGCCGGCGATCGCCGCGATCACGATCCCGCCGATCGCGCCCCCCGCGATCATGCCGCTCGCGAACAGCACTCCCGGCCCCGATTCGATCTCGGCGAGGGAACGGTCCTGCGACTGGAAGCGTCGTTCCACCAGCCAGCGGATCACACCGCCCGCGAACATGCCGGCGGAGGTCGTGATGGGGAGATACACGCCGACCGTGACCGGCAACGATTGAATCCCCGCGATCTCGAGGGCGATCGCGAGCGCCACGCCGATCAGGACGAGCGCCCACGGCAAGCGGTGCGTGAGGATGCCGTCGGTGATCAGCGCCATCAGGGTTGCCTTGGGAGAATCGAGCCGGGTCAGGCTGTGCCCGTTGTATTCGCGCACCCGCCCGCCGATGCCGGGATCCACCACGTAACGGATTTCGTGCGACGCGGGATCGATGAGGTACTTGCCGGGAAGAACGCCGTTCGTGGCGACGTATACGCGGGCGACGGGATACGTTTGCGGATCGATCGAGTCGCCGCCGCCGACGTGGAAGCCGGACAACGTTTCGCCGAGCAGCACGACGTTGCCGTCGGACGAGCGGCCGCTGGCCGGGGCGGTGAACCCGGCGTGCGCCTCGGGTACCTCGTACTGATACGACTTGTTCAGCAACGTCAGGGTCCATCCGACGGCCAGCGCCGAGCCGATGCCGCCGATGAGAATCGCGATCTGCTGGCGCCGCGGCGTGGCGCCGATCAGGAACCCGGTCTTCAGGTCCTGCGACGTGTTGCCGCCGTTGGCCACCGCCACCGCGATCACGCAGGCGATCGAGATCGCCCGCACGCGGTCATCGATCGCCGTCCACCCGAGCAGCAGAAAGATCGCGCAGATGGCGAGAAGCGACGCGATCGTCATGCCGGAAATCGGGTTCGCGGAACTGCCGATCTGGCCGCAGATGCGCGACGACACGGTGGTGAAGAAGAAGCCGAAGATAATGATGAGCAGACCGCCCAGCAGGTTCACGCCGATCTGCGGCAGGAACGAGAGCACCAGCGCGAGCGCGAGCGAGCCGAAGACGGTGACCGTGATCGGGAGGTCGTCTTCGGTGCGCAGCCGCGCGACCGCCTGGCCGACGCGGCTCTGGCGCATGTCGGCGAACCCGGCGCGGAATGCGCTCGCGATCGTGGGGAGCGCGCGCACCAGGGCGATGATGCCTGCGGTGGCGACCGCGCCCGCCCCGATGTAGAAGACGAACGCGGCGCGGATTTCCCCGGCGGACATGTCGCGGATCAGCTTCGTGGCCGGGTACATCGGCTCGGTCATCGATTCGCCGAACAGCTTGATCGCCGGCATCAGCACGAGGTAGGCGATGCAGCCGCCCGAAAACAGATAGCCCGCGATGCGCGGGCCGATGATGTACCCCACCCCCATCAGCTCCGGCGCCGCCTCCAGGCGGATCTCCGCGCCCTTGAACCAGGTCAGGATCCTTCCCGGGTACTCCTGCCACGCCTTCACGCCCGACATCAGGAACTTGTAGACGAACGCCAGCCCGAACGCCTGGAAGACCGTCTTGGCGTGAACGCCGCCCTTTTCACCGGCGATCAACACCTCCGCGCACGCCGTCCCCTCGGGGTAGGGGAGATTGCCGTGCTCCTTCACGATGAGTGCCCGGCGCAGCGGGATCATCATCAGGATCCCCATCAGCCCGCCGGCGATCGCGAGGATCGCGACGCGGCCGATGTTCAGGTCGTAGCCCATCAGGAGAATCGCCGGGATCGTGAAGACCACCCCCGCCGAGACCGAGTCGGCGGCGGAGCCGGTCGTCTGCACGATGTTGTTTTCGAGAATGGTCGAGCCGAAGCGGCGGAGGATCGTGATCGCGAGGACGGCGATGGGAATCGACGCACTCACCGTGAGGCCGATCTTCAGCGCCAGGTAGACGTTCGAGGCGCCGAAGATCAGCCCCAGGATCACGCCCAGGACCAGGGCTCGCGGGGTGAGCTCGGCGAGCGTCTGGGACGGCGAGATGTACGGTTGATGGTCGGCCATCGGGTCCCCGGTCGTGGGCGGAAGGTGACCGGAGAATGTGGCGCACC
>Ga0310811_10006904_pt1 | contig 14506 bp, 12 predicted proteins | sample YCmetagenome_FD_207642 | JGI IMG/M metagenome (GOLD analysis project Ga0310811, IMG submission 207642) | Soil microbial communities from experimental microcosm in Duke University, North Carolina, United States - YC | ecosystem: Engineered > Artificial ecosystem > Soil microcosm > Unclassified ...
CTCGAGTCAGAGCCAGTATCGACCAGCAGAACAGATACTCCTCTCAACGCTTCATACCGTAGACTCGAGCCACTGCCTCGAGCCGCAATACCTCGACCTTGAACTGGGACAATTCTATACAAATTCCGGTGACTATGAAAAATCGTTGAAGTATTGCCTTAAGGGATTGAAGGAGGCTGAAGCCCGTTCAGACAGCCTCTCTCTGGGTGATCTCAATGATTTGATAGCTATTGTTTTTCGAAACACCGGAAAATTGCCTGCTGCCCGGGATCATTTTACGATGGCCATGCAGTATTATCTTCGTTGGCCCGGAACACGGAGTAACCTGGAACTGGAGATCAAGTATATCGGACAGGTTTTTATTGGAGAAAAAGAATACCAAAAGGCGCTTGCTTTTTTCCTGCAAGCTTATAGCCAGTATCCACCGGAAACGTATAGGGCCAAAAAGATCGCCGCTGGAACCATCGGCGATTGTTACCTTAAACTCAAACAGTTTGATAAAGCGGAGCACTACTTCCTGTATGAATTTCGTTTGGCGGAATCCGCTGAGGCTATAAACGAAGAAACTTACCACCGACTAGCCTTTTTTTATGTCGAAAGCGGTTCTTTCCGCAAAGCGCTTCCCTATCTGCGGCAAGCACTGATGCGAATTTCGCAGGCTAACTTACAAACAAAAAGGCATCTGTATTACATGTTCTACCTCACCTATTACGCGCTTGGCGATTATAAGTCTGCCGTCTACTATCTGAAAGAGAACAATAAATGTGACGATACACTTTTTGAGCACTCGAAATATCAGGCGCTGCTGGACCTGCAGGCCAAATATGAAGATGACAAAAAGACCGGAAAGATCAATCTGCTAACCAAGACCAGCCAATTGGACCAGGCAAATCTCCGGCATGCTGAATTCCTAAGGAATATAAGCATTTGCGGATCGATCGCTTTCGCCATCCTGGGGGCGGTATTTTATAAACAGTACCGGCGGAAAAAAGAGATGTCGGCCCAGCTGGAGGTATTGCTGCAGGACAAGGAATGGTTGCTCCGGGAAGTGCATCATCGCGTCAAAAATAACCTGCATACCGTCATTTGTCTTTTGCAGATCCAGGCGGAATTCCTTAAGGACGACGCCTTGCGGGCGATAGAAAGCAGCCAGCACCGCATTTATGCGATGTCCCTCATTCACCAAAAGCTGTACCTCACTGATGAGACGGAAACGATCAACCTTCAAATGTACCTGGAAGAGTTGATCAGCTATTTGAAAGAAAGCTTCACAAACGACCAGCGTATCTCCTATGATGTGGAAGTGAAACCCTTGAAAGTGGATATAGCGATCGCGATACCGATAGGATTGATCGTCAACGAGGCGATCACCAATTCTATCAAACACGCATTCGTCGGTCGCCGGCAGAACAACATGATCCGGATTAGCCTGGATGAGGTGGGGAAGGGGGTATCACTTACGATCGCAGATAATGGGATTGGCATAAACCTCAATGATGACCCCCTAAAATGGGGTTCCCTCGGACTTAAAATGATCCGCGGATTAAGCCAGGACCTTGAGGCATCGCTCGATATAAGCAACGTGAATGGAACCCGGATAACCATACAGTTCACAACAGATCTAAACGCTAACCATAATAAGCACAATCGTGAAAACCAGGATACTGATCGTCGAAGATCAATTTATAGAGGCGTATAGTCTCGAGCGTACGTTATCGAAGGCCGGGTACGCGGTTCCGCCGATCGCCAGAACCGTGCAGGAGGCCCTGCGGGAGATCTCCGAACAGCAGGTGGACCTTGTCTTGTTGGATATCATCCTGAAGGGTGACCAGACGGGCATCGATCTTGCGAAGGAACTCAATAAAAGGAATATCCCTTTCATCTATTTGTCGGCCAATTCGAATCAGAAGATATTTGAACAAGCAAAGATAACCGAGCCCTATGGCTTTCTTGTTAAACCTTTTCGCGAAAAGGATGTGCTCGTGATGATCGATATCGCCTTGTACCACGACCAACAAAAGAGGAGCGGAAAGCTCAATACGAATATTGCAGACGCCAACTTGCCGAAAGTCGTGGGTGAAACCCCCAATACGATCATCGGCAATAGCCTGGCGATGAAAGAAATGCTCGAACAAATAAAGATCTCGGCCAGGTCGAATATTGCTGTTTTGATCCTGGGAGAAAGTGGTACCGGAAAGGAGTTGGTCGCAAAGCAGATACATGCACTCTCCTCCCGGAACAAGGGGCCCTTTGTCGTGGTCAATTGCTCCGCCTTGCCGGACAATCTTATCGAGCCCGAGCTCTTTGGCCATGAAAAAGGAGCATTCACCGGAGCTTTGATGAAGAGAACGGGCAAATTTGAACAGGCGCATGAAGGAACCATCTTTCTGGATGAGATCGGCGAATTGACCCAGGATGCCCAGGTGAAGTTTCTGCGGGTATTGCAGGAAAAGGAAATTGAGCCGGTGGGTGGTAAGACGAAGAAGATCGATGTACGGGTCATAGCCGCGACGAATCGCAATCTCGAGACGGAGGTAGCCAACGGCAAATTCCGGCTGGACCTTTACTACCGCCTGAATGTATTTCCGATAAAAACGCCCTCGCTGAGGGAAAGAAAAGAGGATCTGCCCATGTTGATCAGGCATTTTATCGAAAAATATGCCGCCGAAGTGAACCATTCGATCACGGGGATCTCGGATGAGCTGCTACCCCAGCTCATGAATTACGCATGGCCCGGAAATGTCAGGGAATTTGAGAATTTCCTGTATAGAACGATGCTGCTCAATAATGGTCCCCTGATAACCAGGATTCCGGCCTTGACGGCTGCCCCATCTGTGCAAGGCACGACGGGCAAGACGAGGCTGGACAATGAGCGAACCCATATTCTCCGTGTTCTGTTAGAGTGCGGCTGGCGGGTGTCCGGAAAGGGCGGGGCCGCCGCGGTGCTGGGCATGAAGGCGTCGACCCTTAATTCCCGGATCAAGAAATTGGGGATCACCCGGCCGAACAAGATCTGATAGTCCCAGGCAATGGAGGCATCCTTATAGTCGGGTTTATCGATAAGGATAGTATCGTCGGTAGATTCTGTGAAGCAAGTGTCATCGGTTGCGACTCCGCATTGGTAGACGAACTTTAACGGTAGGATCATTTCTGTGTGCGAGTTCCCGACCGAATTATACTACGGAACGTCTTCCCAGTCTTTTCATCAACCGGATATGCGAATACAGGGCTTGCCTTGCGGACGGATAGTAATTGTAAGGAAGGCCGAAAAGTTCGCATTGTTGCCGAACGATCTTGCTCAGGGCTGCATAGTGAATATGGCTGACCTGCGGGAAGAGGTGATGCTCAACCTGGAAATTCAGGCCGCCTGCCAGCCAGGAAATGATCTTATTTCCCGGAGCAAAGTCGGACGTGGTTCTGATCTCATGAATGGCCCATTCGAGATCTATTACCCTATGCGTGCCGTCAGCCAGTTCGAACGTGGTCTTTTCGACCATATGCGCCAATTGAAAAACTATTGAAAGGGTAAGGCCCATAGTTAAGTTGATCACCAAAAAGCCGGCCAGCCAGGTCTGCCAACCCAATACATAGATCGGCAAAAGGGCATAAAAGAATACATATAGCAACTTACTGATCCAAAATATGATGTGCTCTTTGACGGCTATCCGCCTGATCGGAGTATTGTGGATCTTTTTTCTAAAGTACCTCGCAAAATCGGTTCCGAGGGCCCAGGACAGGGTACTTACGCCATAAAGCGCAAACATGTAAAGGAATTGGAATCGATGGATCGGCATCCATTTTTGGGTGGTACATTGCCTTAGCATTGGGCCATTCGCGATATCGTCGTCGATCCCGTCGACGTTGGTGAACGTATGATGAATGATGTTGTGTTTGACCTTCCATAAAAACGCGTTGCTCCCCAGCGCATTCATAGACAACCCCATCAGTCCGTTTACCCATTTCTTTCGGGAATAGCAGTTGTGACAGGCGTCGTGCATGACATTGAAGGCGATGCAAACCAGGGTCAGCCCGAAAAGGACAGACGCAAGAATACCTGGCAACCAGCCATAATTACCAAGAAGCAGGAATAGATAAATGCCAATCGCGGCCGGGATGAATATCCAGGCTTTCAGGTACAGTTTCCAGTTGCCGGTCCTCTTCAAGTCTTTTGTTTTGAAATAAGTATCCACGGATTTTTTGACAGCCTGGAAGAATATATTATGACTGTTGGCGAATGTTATTTGATTCATAAACGAGATTTAGAGGGCAGCGGGGTTTTCCCTGGAATTATATAATATATAGAAGAATTCATGTAATAGTTCTGGAGGAAACGTTTATACCTTTGTAATGGTTTTCTAGGATATTGGATTAATCGGGCCAGGATATTTATCCCGGCCCCTTTTTTTTAATCGGGCCGACAAAGGAAGGTGATTTCGGTATTGCTCGAGAAAGCGGTCTTTTGAATCGTTATAGCTGTTCACGGCCCCGATGGCGCTCAGCAATCTGATATAATACCAGGCCAGGTCCAATTGGTAACGTAAAAATCCGCTGCGGGCGCTGGATGGGAAAAGATGGTGATTGTTATGCCATTCTCCGGCGACATAGCCTGGCCAAAGCTGATTGACGGAGAGATCCTTCCTGTTGAAGTCGATGCCCTCCTTGTGCTTGTCCTTTCCCTTTCCGTGCCCCTCATAGTTAAACGTGCGAACGCCTATGGCCCAGAAGCCGGCCGAGCCGAACAAGGCAAAAACCAATGCCGGACCGCCCAGCAGGTAAAACACTATACCCCAGAAGGTCCAGTTAAGGATACATCCGAACAGGGACCAGGCCGGCCGCGCCACAGAACCCCATTTTTGATACTGCGTATAGGTGTTCGGCCTGACACCGGTGTGGTCCATCATTTTGACAACACGAATATATTCGTCCTCGGTCAAATGATTGGAAATTGGTTGGTGGTTGACATCTGCAAGGAAACAATATAAAAATCCGGCGCGAGCATTATAAGGGTCTCCTGGCTGGTCTGATTTGGCATGATGCACATGGTGGGAGATGACATAGATCTCCTCGGGGATTATGTTGATAGTCAGATTCCGTGTGACAAATCGCCATAACCTGTTGCTGAACGTATATGCGCGATGGGTGCAATACCGGTGATACCATATAGTGCCGTGCGTGCCCATGATGATCATGCTGTATATGAAAGCAATACCCACCAGATAAAAATTGAAATACCGGATGAAGAAAACAAACAAGCAGGGTAGGAGGAACAAGAGCTTAAACCAACTGAAGAAGGCCAGCCAGTTCTTTTTAGTCCTGAAGATATTGATCCGGAACCAAAATTCCCGGATCACTTGCCGGGAAGTAGGCACGATCAGGCGACCACGCCGGTCTTTCCATCCATATGAAGGCGGCTCAAGAATGTGATCGATCAGGTTCTCTTTTTTATTTTCTGTGTTTTCGGGAAGGATGGCAGGTATCTGATGCATAAATTGATCTCCGAAGTCATGTGAAGACTGGACGTAAAGTTAACGTGGGAGGTCTTCAGGAGTGTTACATCATTTTGCGCATTTGTTATACAATTTACACCTGGCTGCCGCACGCGACCTTCTTACCTCCGAAAGAGCTAAACATTAACACCCTGACCGTTTAATATAGGCTACCTTACACTTGTTGTCGGTTATTCTATCGGCAAATAAATTTTATGATTATGTCAAACCTTACACAGGTTATCAACTCGGAGAAGACCATGACTTATTTGAAGAAAAGCGTTAATGCATCCGGATTGAGCAACGTTTTGAGCGGTGCCGGACCTTTTACTGTTTTTGCTCCATCGGATCTTGCTTTTGAAAAGCTGGAAAAAGGAGTTCTCGATACTTTATTGAAGCCGGAAAATAAGGCAAAGCTTATCGATGTCCTGAATTACCATATTATTGCCGGTAAGGTCGATTTTAAGGATCTTAAAGACGGTGAAAAGCTGAAAACGCTGAATGGCAAAGAACTTCATGTACGCGTTAAGGAAGGGCATGTAAGGATTGAAGGAGCTGAGGTAAAAGCCCATGACCTGTCTTCTTCCAATGGGGTGATACATTCCCTGGACACGGTGATGCTAAAGAATTAAGTCAATAACGTAACTATCGTGAAGCCACAAGATCATACTTGTGGCTTTTTGTTTTGTACCCCGGAATGCGCACGTGTGAATTATGTAGGGTTTAGAATGAATAGCATAGTAATTTATTTGTACGATATGGTACCTTTACAGGTCTCTCAGAAAGAGCAAACGTCTCGCTCAATTCTTCTTCTACATCCCTTTAAAAAGGTTGTTCACGGACAATCAGGACCTGTGCTGAAGGCAATTCTGTGGTTAGCAAATTAATTTATTTCTCAAAAAAATCGTTATGAAAAAAGCAATGATCTTATTGCCTATTGGCATGTTCCTTTTGTGTATATCGGCTCAGGCGCAAAGAGCCAACATCGACTCACTCGAGCTGGTCGCTCAGATCAGCCAGGATCAGCTAAAGCTAGGCAAGCTGCAAAATATGGTCGATCAAAGAACGAGCAACAAACAGGCCGCGGCTGTCGATGCCCAGAAATCGGCTGGTGATAATGTGACAGCGGCAGAACGACTAAACGCTGATCCCAACAATAAGAAGCTGGCCAGTGATGCCAGTAGCAAAGCAGGTGATGCGAAAAGTGATGCGGGCAAGTCGAGGAAAGAATCCCGCCGATTGGATGACCTTAACAAGGACATAGCGGATCTAAAGAGTAAAATTGCCATTGCGCAGGCCAAACTGACTGTCTACACTCCCGCGCAGCCTCTTTTACCCATTCCTATGCCAACCCCACGGGCCGACACCATTTTGCATCAGTAATATAGGCACGAATCAAGCACGGGGCGGCCAGGTTTTGACGGCCGCCTTTGTCCTACTTATTTTTACTGCTTATTCATCTTCCAAAATATTTTTTATGACATTTTTATTCATTCTATCTCTTTCACTGTGTGCTATTGTTTTTTTCGTCTTTGTCCTGGCGCGGGCATTGAACCATACGAAAAGCCCTATATGCATTGGATTATATGTAAAAGCGCTAAGGGACGAGAATGACGGGCATTTTGAAGAGGCTATTGCCGCGTATGAAACCGCCCTTGTTCAATGCAGAAAGATCAGGTTTCAAGGAGTTTTCAGAAACAAGATTATCGGGAAAGTAAAATTATTACATACTATCATTGAATATAATAATAGTATCCGTTTCATTAGATAGTGTTCTGCTGACCGGCAAGAAAGCAACTGAAAACCAGGCTTCAGGTATCTAAAAAAATGCTATCTTTAGCCTTGTGTCTGTCAGAACTTTCGCCCCTTTAATGCCTAACTTTCATTGCCTTGAAGCTCTATTTCAAAAATATGGTATGTATCCGGTGCAGCATGGTAGTTAAAGACGAGTTGACTAAGCTGGGGCTGCCATACATTTCTGTTGAACTGGGGGAAGCGGAAATCATGGGTAACGTTACGCCGGACCAGCGTGAGAAGTTGCGGGCCGGGCTGTCAAAGTACGGGCTGGAATTGATGGATGACAAGAAAAGCATATTGATCCAGAAAATAAAAACGGTGATTATCGAGCTGGTTCACCACTCGGAGGAACCCTTAGCCATCAACCTATCGACTTATTTGGCTGAAAAGTTAGACTACGATTACACGTATCTCGCCAACCTTTTTTCGGAAGTACAGGGCATTACCATCGAAAAATTTTTTATTTCCCATAAAATCGAGCGCGTAAAGGAGTTGCTTGTCTATGACGAGCTTACACTGACCGAGATTTCGTACAAGCTTCACTACAGTAGTGTTGCGCATCTTTGTACGCAGTTCAAGAAGGTGACCGGACTGACGCCTTCCCATTTCAAGTCGCTCAAAGAAAAGAGACGTTCCATGTTGGACGATCTCTAGGGAACTTCCCTGTCGACGCGTCCTAATTCCACTTTTCTCCCAGCACGAAGGAAACCATATAGTATACGTCGTCGGGAAAAACCGGTTTGCTCATAAAGTGCGCCGCCCCCAGCTGCTTCAACCTGACGGATTCCGTGACATCCTTGGAGGTCGTATAGACGATCACAGGAATGGACGCCAGCCGCGGCTCTTTTTTTATTTCCATCAGGCATGCTTCTCCGCTGAGGCCAGGCATGCGCAGGTCGAGGAAAATAAAATCGGGTAATGGGTTGGTCTGGTCGTTGAGATACAACAAAGCCTCGTCGGCGTTGACAGCGGGTATGCAGGCGATCGAGTCATCCACCTCCTTTGCCACCTCGAAAAAAAGCTTCCGGTCATCCGCGTCGTCGTCCACCAGCAAAATAGTCATGGGCTTATATTTTGGAATGAAAAAACTAGCTATTGTTCCATCGGAAGGACGATACGAAATCGCGTGCCCTCATCCTTTTTGGATTCTACGGTGATCTCGCCGTGATGGTAGGCGATAATCCGGTGGCACAAAGCCAGGCCGATGCCTGTTCCTTCGAAATCTTCTTTTGGATTCAGCCGCTGGAAGACCTGGAAGACCTGTTTGGCAAAACGCTGGTCGAACCCGATGCCATTGTCCTGTACGAATATTTCCACGTAAGGACCATCGCCGTCCAAAACCGCTTTTTTGGTTATCTTCTCAGGTGCAAGGGTGCCGGCAGTGATGTGGATCACCGGCGGCCTGCCCGGTTTAGCAAATTTGAGCGCGTTCCCCAGCAGGTTCTGGAACAATTGATCCATCTGCAGCGGGACGGCGCGGATGACGGGTAGCGGGTCGATATTTATCACCGCCGACTTCTCTTTGATCAGGAGCTCGAAATCGCCGATGACGGTCGTGAGAATGGCATTCAGGTCGACACTCTCGAATGTGTTGGCGTCGAGGACCTTTGCGAAATTAAGCACGTCCTGGACCAGGGCCGACATCCGTTCGGCCGACAGATCTATCTTTTGCAGCAGATCCCTTGCCTCGCCTTCGATCTGGCCGCCATGGCGTTGGTTAAGGATGTGGGCAAAGGTGCGGATCTTCCTTAAGGGCTCCTGGAGATCGTGCGAAGCAACCGTTGCGTATTGGGCCAGGCTTTCATTCGAATGCTTGAGGGCAAGGTTCGCCTGCTCGAGAGAGCGGGTCCGTTCTTTTACATTTTTCTCCAGGTCTTGCTCCCGATACCTGATCTCCGTGACGTCCTCGATGGCCAGCAGGATCAGGAGGTCGTTCGCGTCCTGCTGAACGATCCGGCTGGCATTCAGCACCATGATCCGTTCACCCGCACCTTCAACAGCAAGCCTGATCTCAAAATCCATGATCCTGTTATTAACGGATAAGGCGTCGTGGAGCATGGAATGCAGGGCTGGCAGATCCCATTGCCCGTTGCCAAGGGAGAAAAAAGATCTTCCTTCCGTATCCGCTTCCCGGACTCCGAATTTTTTGTAAAAGGAGGGGTTCGCCGTTCTGACTTTCATGTCCTTGTCGACCACGACCAACGGTTCGCGGATGGTCGCTACGATAGATTCCGAATACAAACGTAATAGGTTCAGCCGCTCGTTGCGGTCCAGCAGCTCCCGGTTGAGCGTTGTCAGCTCTTCGTTGGTGCTTTGGATCTCTTCTTTCGAGGTTTCGAGCTCCTCATTGAGGCTTTGCAGTTCTTCGCTGCCTGACAGCAGCTCTTCGTTGGCGCTCTGCAATTCCTCATTGGCTGCTTCCTGCTCCTCGGTTATCGTCCGCACGTCTTCCCGTAGTTGGGCAAGTTCGTGCTCGAGCTGTTCGATCCGGATTCTTTCCATGCCTTGCTGCCCCGTGCTGGTAACGGCTCCGGCGTCCCTTTGCGGGGCTGCATGGCTATTCTCCATCGGAGCCTCTTCCCGGAAAACTACGAGGTAGTATCGTTCGACCGTATTGGGTAAAGGGATGACCTCGACTGTCACCCACTGCTGCCTGTCCATTAATCGTACCGGGATATGTTCTTTGACCTCTGGCTTACCGCCTTCCCTGGCTTTGTGCAAGATATTCCTCAGCTCGAAGGCCAATCCTTCGCGCGCCATTTTCAGAACATTCAGGTTCGGTCTTCCGGGCGAAGGTTCCAGCCAGGCTCCCGTAGCTCCCCTGAATTGTACGATCTCCAACTGTTCATTCACTACCACTCCCGGCGGCGTAAACCTGGAAAGCAGGGTATCGTCGGCACTCTTCTGAAAATCGTCCCAGGGCGGGTCCTTCCTGGCGTTGCTGGGAGCTTTCCCATAAGGTTTCTCAGCACTCTTTGCCGGCAGGTGGACATAACGTCCCCGCCCGGGCTTGCGGAGAAATAGTCTTTCGTGTTTGCTTACTGCCGTGAAGAGATCGGCGGCGGGCGCCACCGTTTCGGAATTTCCCAGCAAGAGATACCCATTTTCGCGGAGGGCATAATGAAAGGTTGTCAGGGCGCGTTTCTGCAGGAACGGGTCCATATAGATCAGTACGTTCCGGCAGCTGACGAGGTCCATCTTTGCGAACGGCGGGTCCTTGAGAAAATTATGGTTGGCGAATACGCACACATCCCGAATCTGCTTATTGACCTGGTAGCTGCCGTTCGTCTTCACAAAATACCGCTGCAAAAGGGTCTCGCTCAGACCGCTGACCTCCTTGCGGGAATACAGCCCGGTCCTTGCCCTGGCGATAGAGACTTCTGAAAGATCAGAAGCGAAGATCTGGAAATCGCATTCCACAATCCCGTCGCCCTTGCATTCATGCAGAGCAATCGCCATGGAATAGGCCTCCTCACCTGTCGAGCATCCCGCCACCCATATCCGGACATAAGTACCTTTATCCTTAGCCTTCAACAAGTCAGGGAACACCGACCGGCTCAGGTGGTCGAAGACCTCGGGGTCACGGAAAAATCCCGTCACCGGGATCAGCAGGTCCTGGTACAAGAGTTCCTGCTCCGGTAGATTCTCTTTAAAATAAGCCAGGTACGCGGTAATATTCCCAATTTTGTTTAACCCCATGCGTCGGACGACGCGCCGGCGTATGGTCGTTTGCTTGTAATAGGTAAAATCCGTTCCGGTCCGGACAAGCAATAAATGCAGCAATTCCGTGAAGGAAGTCTCCCAGGCTGATCCGGTCCCGTTGTTGTCATCCGGCGCACCGCTGCTAATCGATTCGGCCAGCAGTGCCAGCTGGCCTGGAATATCTTCGGGCGCGAGTATAAAGTCCACCACACCTGAATCAATAGCGCTTTCCGGCATCGCAGGGGCCCCGGCCGACCCTGGCTCTTGCGCAAATGTAAATCCCCCCTCTTCCCTGATGGCTTTCAGTCCCAGTGTGCCGTCGGTTGCGGTGCCGGATAAAACCACACCGATCGCCCGACTTTGATGAACTTTCGCCAGGGACGTGAAAAAAACGTCGATGGGCATATTCCGTTCGTTTTTCGGCGGCCGGGGGCTAAGCTGTAAGTGGCCGTCTACGGCAACGAGCATTTTGTTGGACGGGATGATATAAATGCGGTCTGGCTTCACCTGTACGTGATCGGTGATCACTTCGATGGGTATGTCGGTCACTTTTTGCAGCAGTTCCGGCAACAGGCTTTCATGGGTTGGTTCCAGGTGCTGGACCAGGATATAAGCCATACCGGAATGTTGCGGAATAGCCCTGACCAGCCTTTTGAATGCCTCCAGCCCCCCCATAGAGGCGCCTACTCCAACTACCGAAAACGGGTCCGCTGCGGGCCGGCCTGGAGCTATATTTTCAATTTGTCCCATGATACGTAATTGCCCTGTTGCTTTTGAAAAGATGACAGACTGTAAGGTACGGCTATTCTTATTCTAAGAAAATTTCGTTAAATTACAACAGGTGACATTTTTTGCTTTAAATTCTATGAAACTATATATAAAAGACATGCTGACCCTGAATAGCCAGGTGATCGTAAGAGGCGAACTGATGAGGCTTGGCCTTCACCCCATAAGCGTCGACAGGGGGGTAGCGGATATCCGGGAGAGCCCGGTACAAGTCCAGCAGCGCGAGCTGCGAATGGCATTGGCAGAGGCTGGCTTTGAGCTGTTGGAAGATAAAAAGGATATCCTCATTTTACAGATCAAGAACATCATTATGGAAGTCGTCTATGATACCGGGGAACCGCTGGTCTATAATTTATCCGAGTATCTGAGCGACCGCCTGTCGCATGACTATACTTACATGTCCAACCTGTTCTCGGAGCGGCTGGATACCACCATTGAAAAATTCTACATCCGGCATAAGATCGAACGGGTAAAGGACATGCTCCTTTTCGAGGGGCTCACCCTTACCGAAATAGCTTATAAGATGCACTATAGCAGCCTGGCTCATCTCTCCAGCCAGTTCAAGAAAATTACCGGTCAGACCACCTCCCAGTTCAAACGGCAAAATAGCAGGAACCAGCCGATGAGGGCCGAATACTAACATCGAGGTTCCTAATAGTGGGTCCTGAACTGTAAATTTTGTAACATTTATAGCAAATCCTGTAATTGGCGAGCCGGTCTTTGTCGCTACCTTTAGCATAAACCCTTGACAAACTGGTTGAGCCTTTGATTAGGTCTTGTTTTTATTGAAATTGAAGTATACCGCCAAACCCTACCTTCGGGCGGTCGAAAGCTGATCGCCCGATTTTTTTTCACTTACCACTAAGACCTTATGCAAACCATTATAACAGGCACGGGCAGCTATATTCCGGGTGAGGTCCGCTCTAACCAGGACTTCGTTCTCTCGGAGTTCTATAATGAACGCCGCCAGCGCATTTTAATGGACAGCGTCGAACTCATCGGAAAGTTCGAGCAGCTCACTGGCATTGCCCAAAGACGCTATGCCCATAAAGACATCAACGCCTCCGATATGGCCACCCTTGCCGCCGCAGCAGCTCTCCAGGATGCCGAAACGGATCCGGAGACGATCAGCCAGCTGATCGTTGCTCACAATTTCGGGGACGTTCTCCACGACAACTGTCAGTCCGATGCAGTACCCAGCCTGGCCACCCGTGTAAAGCGCGCTCTACCTATCCGGAACCCGGATTGTGTCGCATATGACCTATTATTTGGTTGTCCCGGCTGGCTCCAGGGAGTCATCCAGGCGGATGCCTTCATAAAGGCCGGCCTCGCCAGTAAATGCCTGATTGTCGGAACCGAAACACTGAGCAGGGTAATCGATCCCTGTGACCGGGACAGCATGATCTATAGCGACGGCGCCGGCGCGGTAGTCCTCGAGGCCGGCGGAGCAGGTCAGGACAATGCGGGCATTATTGGCACCATCAGCCAGACACATGCCCTGGACGAAGGCGAATACATCATCCTGGGTCATTCTTATTGCCCTACAGCCGATCCCCAGCGACGCTACCTGAAGATGCGGGGCCGCAAGGTGTATGAATTCGCTGTGAAGACCGTGCCAGGCGCGATGAAAGCGTGCCTCGAGGCCTGCAAGATCAGCATAGACCAGATAAAAAAGGTCTTTATCCACCAGGCCAATGAAAAGATGGACGCCGCCATTGTAAAAGCCTTTTATCGGCTGTATGGCCACGAGGAAGCCCCCCGTCACATCATGCCGATGAATATCCGTGAGCTTGGCAACAGTTCGGTCGCTACCATCCCTACCTTGTTCGACATGGTAAGAAAAGCAGCCCTGCCTGGGCATAGCCTGAACCAGGGAGACATCGTCCTCTTTGCTTCCGTGGGTGCTGGCATGAATGTCAACGCAATATGCTATAGGATATAAACGGCAATGTCGTTTCCTTCTCCATCCGGCTCACGAGGTGATTGGTGCTAAACTTTTCCATTTAGTGCGGCGGTCTTTGCGATCTCATTTTGGTATTCGTGCGCCAGTACGGAATGGCCTTGCGCGGCAACAGTATCTTCGGCGGCCTTTTCATGAAGGCCGGCCTGATAATGACGGGCTGCTTCGAGATGGCGCTTAGCGGCCAGGTGATAGTGGTCGGCCGCCTTTTTATGATTTTCGACGATCTTCTGATTGTCGCGCACAGAGCTATCTACCTGGAAGATCTTCGCGAGATTGGCGTCTCTGGCAGTAGGTGCGGGGGTTGACATTTGTTTTCTATTTATATCGTGAATATATTTCCCGATAGTACAAAAATGGGTAATCTATTCCATAGTTTTACTACACAAACCCCCGGCTTTATTGCATCATTCACAGTTATGATACAGCCTGCAGCAATAAGTGTGAATGTTGTAAAGTGTTCCTGCAATTGTATAACGTTTTAGATCGAAATAATCGGCAGTTTTGAATGGCTAACAATAGTACGAAATAGGGCTACATTAAAACGAAAACTATGAACGAAGATAAAAATACCCCTGGCCGGTATATTCCTTTCCTTTCAGTTAAAAAATGGGAAATGGCGAACGAGAGTAGATTTTATGACCAGAAAGCATTTGCTGCGAGCCAGCTGGAGCGGGCGCTGGATCTTAGGAATTGCGGACTCCCCGTCGTGGGACTCGGGATCCATGAAAGGATAAAATATTATTTCTTCCATAACTTTCGACCCTTTTGGGTC
>Ga0310811_10006905_pt1 | contig 14505 bp, 10 predicted proteins | sample YCmetagenome_FD_207642 | JGI IMG/M metagenome (GOLD analysis project Ga0310811, IMG submission 207642) | Soil microbial communities from experimental microcosm in Duke University, North Carolina, United States - YC | ecosystem: Engineered > Artificial ecosystem > Soil microcosm > Unclassified ...
TCAGTATAGCCGGGGGCAACGGCGTTCACGGTGATACCGTGCCCGGCGCCCTCCAGGGCCAGTGACTTCGTCAGGCCGATCATGCCGGCTTTCGCGGCGGCATAGTTGACCTGGCCGAGCTGGCCGGCCTGGGCGTTGATGGAGCTGACATTGACGATACGGCCAAAGCGGCGCTCCCGCATGCTCTTGATGACCGCGCGACACATGTTGAAACAGCCGGTAAGATCGGTGTCGATCACGCGCTGCCATTGATCGGCGCCCATTTTGTGGAGCATGCAGTCGGCGGTGATGCCGGCATTGTTGATCAGCACGTCAACGGGGCCAAAGGCGGACGCGATCTCGCTGACGCCCGCCTCGCACGCGGGGTAGTCCGCCACGTCCCATTTGCGCACGGCAATGGCGGTGCGGGACGTGAATTCCTGGGCCACCTTGTCATTGTGGCCATAGGTCGCAATGGGAATATAGCCGGCCTGCTTCAATTGTTCCGCCGCTGCGGCGCCAATTCCTTCCGTGCCGCCGGTGACAATCGCAACTCTGGGCATGCCATCCTCTCCTCTGCACCGAAGCATCTGATGATGAAGCGCGTTCACCACCGGGACTTGGAATTTTTATTCACCAGCGGCTCGAACTGCCTTGAGGCAGATCAAACGGTCGGCAAAATGTCGGGGGTGTCCGGCGCGGAAGGCTCGCGCGGTTCCGGATGGCGGATGTGGATTTATTCTTGGCCACCAAATGCGGAGCGAATTTTGCCGAGCAATTCGGACTCATTGAAGGGCTTGGTCAGATACCCCAAGAAGCCCGCCTGCAACGCCCGGGCCCTTTCCTTCTCGTCCGCGAAGGCGGTGATAAGGATCATCGGGACCGGCGTGCCCTTATCCTGCAGGCGCGTATGCAGCTCCAGTCCCGACATTCCGGGCATGCGCATATCGGTGATCAGGCAGCCCGTCTGCGCAAGAACGTCAGAGCTCAGGAAATCCTCGGCGCACGCGAAAGTGGCGACGGCAAAACCCATCGACCGTATCAGGTCTTTCAGCGCCTCACGAACCGACGAATCATCATCGACGATCGAGATCATGGAATTTTTTGACACTTCTGATCTCCTGTCTCGCGTCCGACGTTAGCGCCATTCATCAATTTAAACCATTGCTCGTTGGAAGGAGTTCCCCTTGCCTGCGTCAACCAGCCCACCACGATGTGAATAATGAACTCAACAGGAAGGATAGGATATCTACGACTTTGGTTTAGTGGCTTTGGTTTAAGTCGTTTGTGACTTTGGCTTGGAGACGCCCAGCGTGTCAGCCATGCGGACCAAATCGACCAAAGAGCGTGCGCGCATTTTATGCATGATCTGGCTGCGATGGACTTTCACCGTGGCTTCGCTGAGCTCCAGTTGGGCGGCAATCTGCTTATTGAGCTGCCCGGTAATGACCAGCTCGAGAACTTCGCGTTCGCGCGCTGTCAGTGACTCGAACCGGGCTTGCAATTCAGTCAAGGCCTTGGCGCCCTCACGCCGCGCGCGGTCCCGCTCGATCCCGCCCTGAATCGCATCCAACAGCTCCTGCTCATGCAAGGGTTTGGTAAGAAACTCGATGGCGCCAGACTTTATGGCCCGCACCGACATCGGGATGTCGCCATGGCCACTGATGAATATGATCGGGAGATGGATCCCGGTGGTTGTCAGCGTTCGCTGAAATTCCAAGCCGCTCTGCCCAGGCATTCTGACGTCGAGCACGAGGCATCCTGGCACGTCGGGAAGCTTGCTCTGCAGGAATTCCTGCGTCGATCCATAGGTGCGTACCGCCAATCCGACGGACCGGAGCAGATCCTCGACGGCGGCGCGTACCGATGCATCGTCGTCGACGACAAAGACGACAGTTTGGGGGTCGGTCATGCAACCTCCTGGCCGGCAACCGGCAGCCGAAATTGGAAAATGGAGCCTTGGGGCAGATTGGGTTTCGCCCAAAGCTGACCGCCATGGGCCTCAATGATCGTTTTGCTGATGGAGAGTCCCATCCCCATACCCTCCGACTTCGTGGTGTAGAAAGGGTTAAAAATATGATTGGCGGCGGCGGGATCGAGGCCGGTGCCGGTATCCTTCACACTCACCAGCACCCCATCCGGTTGGCAGTATTCCGAACTGATGGTCAGCGCTCTGGATTGTTCGGGAACCATCCCCATGGCATCGATCCCGTTCGTCATTAAATTCAGCAGCACCTGCTGCAACTGTACGCGGTCCCCGAGGACCGGCCGGATCTCGGCGGACAGTTGGGTTTTCAGGGCGACGCGATGGCGGTGGATGTCGCTTTTGACGAAGAGCAACGCCTCTTTGATCGCTTCATTGACGTTCAGCTTCATCAGCCGTGGTTCGGATTTCGACGTCAGGGCGCGCAGGCTGCGGATCACGTCACCCGCGCGGTAGGCATCCTGCACGATCCGCGCCAGCGCCTTGCGGGCCGCATCGAGATCGGGCGGCGCCCGGCCGATCCAGCGCAAGCAGGCATTGCCGCTGGCGGCGATGGCGGCGAGCGGCTGGTTGATCTCATGGGCGATCGAAGCCGCCAGCTCTCCCAAGGTCATCACGCGTGCCGCATGCGCGAGATTCGCCTGGGCCTTGTGCAGCTCTTCCTCGGCGCGTTTGGCGGCGGTTACGTCCATCACCGAGCCGATGAATTCCAGCTCATTCGCCTGGTCCCTGACGGCGTGGCCGACCATGTGAACATATTTGACCGCCCCATCCGGCATCAGCAGGCGATGCTCAAAATCAAAATCGCTCCCGGTGCTGCCAGCCTGCGCGATGACGCGCTGCACGAGGGCGAGGTCTTCCGGATGAACCCGTTGCAACACCCAGTCGATAGTGGCGCTGGGGGCTTTCTCATAGCCGAAAATATTGAAGCTTTCCGCTGACCAGAAAATGTCTCCGCGAGAGACATTCCAGCCAAAACTTCCGGTGCGGCTCAGGCGCTGCGCTTCGGTCAGGTAGGCCTCGCTGCGCCGCAGGGCGGCCTCCGCGTGTTTGCGCTCCGTGATGTCAACCGCGACCCCGGCGCGCAGACGCGCCTTGCCCATCAGTGGCACCGTGACAGCGCTGCAATCCACCCAGATGATGCCGCCATCCCGGCGCCGGTAACGCTGTTCGATGCGCAGCGTATGGAATAAATCTGCAGTCTGCGCGGCGAGAATCGTCTCGATGGCGGCGCGGTCGTCCTCATGCGTGATATCCGTCGGCGTCAAGCGTCGAAGTTCTGCGGCGGAATAGCCGGTCATCGCGCAGAAGGCCGGGTTCACGTCGCCAAAACGCCCATCCTCCCCCACCAGGGCGACGCCGACGGGAACAGTTTCAAACAGGCTGTGCCACCGTGCCTCGCTCATCCGCAGCGCGTCCTCGGCCACTCGCCGTTCACGGTTTTCCTTGAGCAGGTCGGCATAAAGACGGGCATTTTCCAGCGAAATCGCGGCCTGGGAGGCGAGCAGTTGCAGGATCGCGATCCGGGCGGGCGTGAAAACATGCGAGACCAGGTTGTTCTCAAGATACAGCAGGCCGAGCAACTCGGTTTGCTTGAGCAAGGGCAGGCAAAGGACCGACCGAACCCGCTGCTGGCGAACATACGCATCCGCCGAAAAAGGATCTTCCGCCAACGCATCATCCAGGATCAGGTTCTGATGCGTCCGGATGACCACGCGGAGAACGGATTCAGGCATTTCGGCTGGCGTCACGGCGTCATGTCGAAGCGTGACCGCAACGCGACCATGATCAACCTTCGCTTGCGCGCCGATGGTCGGCATGTCGCTTTGGAGCAGAACCAGAAAACCGCGTTCGGCGCCGGCATGTTCGAGCGCCAATGTCATCAGGGTTTCAATGAGCCGGTCGAGGACGATTTCGCCGGAAAGGGCCTGTGACGCCTTCATCACCGTCTCGAACTCAAATTGCTCGACGCGGCCACCGAGTATGGTGCCGGAAGGCGGCGTCTCTGGTTGGTCGCGGAGCCACGGATGCGCGCCTTCGAGCTGCCGGACTTTTCCCTCCGCACCCCAGCGAAGGTAACAGAAGCGCGCGTTTTTCCAACAGACCTCGGCGAGGGTCTCGACGCCGCGCGCCGCGTAAAAGCGCGCGGCCACTTCATGGGCCAAGCCTTCATTCTGGACAAAGCCATGCCTGCGTGCGGATTGGATCGCCTGTTCGTAAAGCCTCATGGCATCGGCATCGCGGCCCTCGAGGCGGGCGAGCTCGGCCGAGATCAAGGCATACATGCCGCCGAATGTCGGCGGGTAGGTATCGGCCCATTCGCGCAGCCGGTCCTGGTGTGCTTGTAAGCGGTGGCGCCATTCGGTCTGTTGCGGCGCCGGCGCGTCCTGATAGAGCATCGCCATCGTCAGCGCGGTGTAGGCATGGTAATCGAGCAGCTTGATATGGGCGGCCGTGCTCCAGAGCAGCGCCTTCGCTTTTTCGGACGCAGCGAGGGCCTCGGCATAGGCGCCCGACAGGTACCGTGCCTTCAGTTTCAGCAGCCAGTAAATGCAGGCCGTCATGGCGGTCCGATCTTCGGTCAGCCGGACCTCGAACGCCGCCTCGTCGAATTGCGCGTCATCGAACGTGGAGAGGTTGAAGGTCCGGCCCTGCATGGTCGCGATGAAGCGTTGGCTGCTGATGATGTTGTCCATGACATCGCGAAACCCGGTTTTGCGGACGACGGCCAGGCTCTCCTCGGTTGCCTGCCACACGACGTCGAGCTGATCATTGCGATAAAGATACAGGTGGTTTAAGCGCGCCATGCTGTAGCAGGCGGAGGTCAAATCCCCCGTCTCGGAAGCGGTGCGAATGGCGGCCCGATTGAACTCGATCGCGGTGGTAAGCGGTTGCGTCCAGACCGCCGAGAGGCCTATGGAATGCTCGACCTTCGCTTGATAGGCGATGAAGCCGTGCTTCTCCACCACACGGCAGGCGAGCCGAACAAAACGATACCCCTCATCATAGCGATGAAAGACCGGCCCCAGGATGCAACCGAAATACGCATAGCCGTGTGCCGACGCCCCACAGGCCCCGTGCTGCCGGCTGATATTCACCATGCGGCTCACAAGCCAGCAAAAGAGCGGGGGATCGGTCAAGAAAGCCGGGCCCAGCAGGGTTGAGAGCAGCTGCATCGCGGCCTGCAGTTCCGGATCGGTCATCAGCGGCACATCGACCAGGGTTTCGAGCGGCTGCCCCTTGAGGCTTTGCCAGACTGTCTCATATTCCGCCTGGACCTGTTCCCAGGGCGGCCGCGCGGAGATGTCGATGCTGAAGAGGCGCAAGCAAGTGAGCGCGCTGGCCACGGCCTCTTGATTTTCCGACTTCAGGGTATGGAGCAGGACCTTCAGATGATACACGGAAGCGAGGTCGATTTTCGACGCGCCGCGCCGCAGCAGCTCCGCAATCAGAAGCTCGCTCGTTGCGAAATCGCCGGTGAGATAGGCGCATTCCGCGCGCTCCAGCCAGAGGGTGAAGGTCAATGCGTATTCACGCCCCCAGTCGTTTGCCTCCAGCAGCGCCATGCCGGCGGAAAAATACGCGCCGGCCGCCGCATATGCCGCCGACGCCTTCGCCTTGCGCCCGGCGCGCAGGTTGATCTCCGCCACGCGAATTTTCTCGTGCCGGTCAGCCAGCAAGGCCGCGCCGCGATTGAACTGGTTGGCGATTTCAAACAAATGTTCCGCGCGGTCGTCTCCGGTCATGCTCGCCAGCAGCCGCCTGCCCATGCGCAAATGGACCCGGGCGCGCTCCGCCTCGGGAAAGAGCGCATAGGCCGCCTGCTGGATCCGGTCGTGCGGAAAACGGTAGCCCTTGTGCAGCCGGAAGATGAGCCCGGCCTGCACAGCCGCCGCGAGGGCTTCGTGCAGCGCCGCTTCGCTGGCCCCATGCGCCAAGGTCAGCGTGTCCAGCTCGGCGTGGTTGCCCAGGCAGGCGAGCGCCTGCACCGTCTCCTGGGTGCCGGCCGGGAGCCGTTTGAGCTTGCCGGTCATCAGCTCGACCACATTATCGGTGTAATTGCGGGCGCGGATATCATCGATATCCCATTGCCAGGCGGGTATGGCGGGATCGAAGCGCAGGGCTCTCTCTTCGGCCAGCATGGTGAGGAACTGGATGACGAAGAACGGATTGCCGCCGGTCTTTTCCTGCACCAGCTGCGCCAGCGGGCGCGCGCGTTCCATCCCGCAATGCAGGGAAGCGGCAACCAGCCGGTTGAGATCGTCGAGCCCGAGAGGAGCGAGCACGATGTCCTGAACGCGTATGCCGGCATCGCGGATCGCCTTGAGCGTGCGCATCAGCGGGTGGGCAGGGCCGACCTCGTTGTCCCGATAGGCACCCACCAGCAGAAGATGCCCCGTCTCCCTCTGCGTGAATAAATATTCCACAAGATCCAAAGTCGCCGCGTCCAGCCATTGCAGATCGTCGAGGAACAGCACCAGCGGGTGCGCCGCCTGTGCGAACACGCTGATGAAGCGCTGAAATACCAGCTGGAAATGGCGCTGCGCGTCCTTTGGCGGCAGCTCGGGCAAAGGCGGTTGCGGGCCGATGATGAGGGCGATCTCCGGCACCAGATTGACGATCAACTGGCCATTCGGCCCCAGCGCCTTGCGCAAGGCGTGCCGCCACTGGCTGAGCTCCGCTTCGCTCTTGCCGAGGATCTCCTGAACGAGGCCACGAAACGCCTCTCCGATCGTCGCATAGGGAATGTCGCGCTTGTAAGCGTCGAACTTGCCGGTCGCGAATAAGCCGCGCGGCGGCACCAAGACTCTGTGGAGCTCGTGCACGATGGAGGATTTGCCGATGCCAGCATAGCCGGACACCAGAACCAGTTCGCAGGCGCCTTGTGCCAGCACGCGCTCGAAAGCCGCCAGAAGGCGCGCCGTCTCGCACTCCCTTCCGTAAAGCGTTTCGGGGACCAACAGACGGTCCGGTATGTCGTTTGTGCCGAGCGGGAAGGGGTCGATCCGCCCAAGCGTCTCCCATGCCGCGCGGCAGCGGCGCAAATCCGCCTCGAGCCCGGCGGCGGTCTGATAGCGCGTTTCCGCGGTCTTACTGAGGAGTTTCAGCACGATGTCCGCCAGCGCTTTGGGGATGCTTGCCGATCGTTCGTCGGGCGGCACCGGTTGCCGGGCGATGTGGCAATGCACCCATTCCATCGGCTCGGTCGCCGTGAATGGCAGAGTTCCCGTCAACATCTCGTAGAAAATGACGCCCAGCGCATAAAGATCGCTGCGCGCATCAACCGAGCGGTTCATATGCCCGGTCTGTTCCGGCGCCATGTAAGCGAGGGTTCCGGCGATCCGTTCCGGCGCCGCCGGTGCCTGCCGCTCATGCAGCAAGCGCGTGGCAATGCCAAACCCCGTCAACCGCACGCCGCCGCTGGCCCGGTCCACCAGGATGTTCGCCGGCTTCAAATCTTTGTGGATCAGGCCGCGCGCGTGCGCGTGCCCGACCGCGGCCGTCAGCGGAATGGCAAGGCGCAGAAAAGCGTCGATGGAGAAGGGCGTGCCGATCATGCGGTCGAGGGTCGAGCCGCCAGGATCCTCGAGCAGCAGGGCCACTTCGCCGCCTTCATAGCGTAGCTCCAGCGGACGGGCGGCCCAAGCTTTGTCGAGCTCGGGCCGCAGCGCATATTCGTGCTCAAGCCGCTGCAGGAGGGATGCCGGCGGATGGCTATGGAGCGGCGTTACGACCAGAACGGGTGAAGGGTCACCATCGAGAAAAGACCGCGCAAGGCGCACCACGCCATCCTCCCAGAGCTGTTCGATAACATGGAGGGATCGATGCGTCGGAGAATTGGTAATCTTCGTTACCATATGCGGATATTAGACCGGGAAGGCGCAGACCGCTACGACATAAGAAGTATTTGATATTTGACCCTAAGACGCGCATGGCGGTTTCGGCTCAATCGTTGGCGAAGCGTTTTTTCTAGACGGGACGCCATGGCTTGATTAGCCTCCTGCCTGTTGGGGGAGGCTTCAATGATCCAAGCCATGCTTGCGGTTCGGCGGCTTCGGCCGTGCGATCGAGGAGTGTTGCCGACGGCGTTCAGACACGCTGTGCTGATCGTTTTTACAGCCTTGGCGTGCACTGCCTGTTCAAGCCGGCAAGCGTCGCGGTCCGCATCCGGAACCGACGTGTCTTGCGTCCGATCCGTTGAAGCCAGCGGCGGGAGCTTTCCTCAGGCCGTCGTTCATTGCCAGAAAAATCCATTCAATACGCTCTCCCCGACGATGCTGGATCTGAGCGGGGCGCCTGATTTGCAAACGCAGGCTTTCGCAAGCGGTTATTACAACCGGGATTTGCCGGCCTCCAATTTCGCCGAAGCGGCGCGATTGCAAGCCTTACAATCCGGCCTCACAGCCGCCATGGCGGTTCGGCAGAAAAGCCAAGGTAAGAGCGTCAAGACGCTTTCAAGCACCGAATGCATGGCCGATTTGCTCGCTGTGCCGCATGAAGCGTTCGTGCTGGGGCCGGCCTGGGGTGGGGACGGGCCCAGCCCGACCAATCAATATTTGACGCCTCAGGAAAATGACTGCCTGGCCCGGCAAAGAGAAGCGGCTTCGTCCCCCCTCTCTGTGCCGGTGGAACCGGTGGTGACATCTTCGCTGGCCCCATTGCCGGCCGGGCATCCGACGGCAAAAACGAATCAGCAGGGGGCGGTGCCATCCCCGTCGGTCAAAGAGGGGGCCAAGTCCGCGCGGAATTCGAGAGGGGCTCATACCGCAAGCCCGCGTGCGACGGAGACGGGGAAGGCTTTGATCTTGTAAGAAAGAGGCCGCTTTTTGAAAAAAGCGGCGCAAAAACTTCTTCGAGTTTTGAGCCCGTGGCGTTGAAACCAGCGCGGCCATTAACAAAGTTTTTTTGCTACTTTTTGTTCACAAAAAGTAGCCTTCCTTGCTTTCTTTAACGCAAGGTTTTCACCAGGCGGCCGGGCGGCATGCCGAGCAGGCGGGTGAACATCGTGGTGAAGGCGCTGGGGCTCCGATAGCCAAGCTCCAGCGCCGTTTGCGTGATGGAGCGGCCCCGCGTCAGCCGGTCCACCGCGGCGACGATGCGCAGATGCTCCCGCCAGCGGCCGAGGCTCATGCCGGTTTCCGTCACGAAGAGCCGGGCGAGGGTGCGTGTGCTGGCACCCGCCTGCGCCGCCAGTTCGGGCAGGTTGAGCGTGCTGCCGGGATGGGCCACCAAAAACACGACGGCCCGGCGCAGCCGCGGGTCGCGCCCATAGGGCACGAACAGCACCGGCCCTTCCTCTCGCGGCGCGGCCTGGCGCACGATCAGCCTTGCCATCAGCAGCGCGTCCTCCTGGAACGCCGCGTCCGGCGGCAGCCGCGCCGCTTCGCAGGCAAGCTCGCGCAGCAGGCTGGAGACGGCGATCGTCTGGCATGTCCTGGGCAGTTCATCGGTCAATTCCGGAGCCAGCAGCAGCTGGATCAGGGCGGACGCTTCGCTATAGCGGGCGCCGTGGGTCACGCCGGGCGGCACCCAGATGCCGCGACCCGGCGGCGCCAGCCACAAGCCCTCCGCGCTCACCACCGCCATTGTGCCGCGCGTCACCACCGCCAGCTGCCCGCGTGGATGGCGATGCTCGGCGATTTCGGTGCCTGCGGCATGTTCCAGAATGGTGCCGCTCATCGGGGGAAAAGACGACATGGCCTCGCCGCGCAAGAATTTGGCAGAAACCCGAAAGAACTCCGGTCTGGTTTTGCCTAAATACCTTCCGCTTTCGGTGGCCACAACGGCCATCCAGCACATCGGAGCTTTCAATGACCAGACCTCTCACCATTACCGGGATTGCAGGCAGCCTGCGCTCGGCCTCTTATTCCCGCACGGTCCTGCAGAGCATCGGCGCTCTGTTGCCGGAAGGCACGCGGTTCGAGACATTCGATATCGGCGCCCTGCCGCACTACAACGAGGACCTCGACAATGACGCCGCGCCGGAGGCCGTGGTCCGCGGTCGCGCCCAGATCGCCGCGAGCGACGCGGTGATCATCGTCACGCCGGAATTCAACCATGGCGTTCCCGGCGTGCTGAAGAACACGCTGGACTGGTTTTCCCGCCCGGCCTTCAAGAGTCCCTTCATCCACAAGCCGGTGATGTTCGCCACCATCTCGCCCGGCGCGTTGGGCGGTGTGCGCACCCAGTCGCATCTGCGCGAGGCGCTGGCCTCCATGCTGTGCCGTCTGGTGCCGCTGCCGGAGATCGCGGTCACCCATGTCGGCACGAAGGTTGCCGAGGGGCGGCTGACCGATGAGCCGACGCTCAAGCATATCGGCCACGTCCTTTCGACCTTTCTGGCCGATTTCGCCCGCGCCTGAACCGAAGCAAGGCTGGCGGGCTGAATGCCCCTCCAGTCCTGAAACATAAGGACTTACCACGTGAAACTCCCCATCACGGGCACCGCTTTCGGGGTCATGCTCGGTGTGCTGGCGGCGCTGCCGCCTCTTTCGATCGACATGCCGTTGCCGGCGCTTGTCGCGGTCACGCAGAGCCTGCACACGCAATCAAGCCTGGCGGGGCTGACGCTGAGCCTGTTCATGGCGGGGTTCGCGGTGAGCCCGATCGTCTATGGTCCTTTGGCTGACCGGAACGGACGGCGGCCGCTGCTCATGGCCGGCCTGTTGCTGTTCGTGGCCGGCGGGCTGGGGGCGGCCGCCGCGCCCTCCATCGGCCTGCTGCTCGTCTCCCGCCTGGTCCAAGGCGCCGGAGCGGGGGCGGGAATGACTCTGGCTTTTGCGATCGTGCGTGACCTGTTCGCGGGCAGGCAAGCCCAGGCCCGGCTTGCCGCTATCGCCGTGGTTGCGAATGTCGCGCCGATCATCGCGCCCACGGTCGGCGCCGTGCTGCTCGGCCTCGTCGGCTGGCGCGGCATTTATGGTGTGACCGTCCTGGCCGGCCTGCTGCTGCTGACAACGGTCGGGCTCGGCCTGGCCGAGACATTGCCGCCGCATAAGCGCGCCAGCGCGGTGACCCTGCGTGGTTTGATGCGAGATTATGGCAGCGTGTTCAGCCACCGCGGCGCCATGGCGAACATTCTCATCAACGGCCTCGGCTTTGGCTGGATGTTTGCCTATGTCACCGGATCGCCGCTCGTCTTTCTGGGTGAGATGCATCTGCCAGCCGGTGTTTATGGCGGGCTGTTCGCCTGCACCGGCGCCGGCATCGTGGCGGGGGCGCTGCTGAACGGACGGTTGGCGCATCGTGGGGCCAGTTCGGTGGTTTTGCTCGGCATTGCCATGATCGGTGCCGTCACCGTCACGCTGCTGCTTCTGGCCCTTACCGCCACCCGTCATGAGGTGCCGTTGCCGGTGCTGATGCCGTTGCTGGTGCTGGCCACCTTCTGTTTTGGTCTCGCCACGCCCAGCGCGTCCCACGGCGCGCTGGCCCCCATGCCGGAGTTCGCAGGTATCGCGGGCGGCCTGCTCACGTCCATGCAAATGCTGGGTGGCGCGCTGGCCAGCCTGCTCGTCTCGTTGCTCTTCCCGCGACTGGGGGCTGCGGCGATGGCCGGCGTGATGGCGGCCTGCGCCCTGACAGCCTTCGCGATCTACCAGTGCAGCCTGCGGCCGCGCTTGGCTTAGAGAGAGGAAAGGGCCGCTTTTTGAAAAAAGCGGCGCAAAAACTTTTGGAACTGGGCCTGTGCTGTTGTCCGCCATCCGCCACGGCGCGCGCAAATTTTGTGACAGGGCGTCACTGCCTCGTTCAGAGGTGGTTAAAATATGTATTGTTCTGGTGGCTGTTGGTTAATTTTTAGGCGATTTGTGGCTGCGCTGTGGAAAAGTCACGTCCAGACATCTTGCCGAGGCCGCGCTGAGGCGTCATTGGTTCCCGAGGTTCCGTTCCGGCGTGATCACTGTTTCGCGCCGGCTGTTGTGCTGAGAGGTTTTATGCAACATATCCGCTGGCTCGCCGTCGTTCCCTTTATCGGCATGTTTATTGGCCCGGTCCTTCACAACAGTGCCACGCCCTTCATTCTCGGCATGCCCTTCATTCTCGGCTGGCTGGTCGTCTGGGTGCTGCTCACTTCGGCCATCATGGCCGTGATTTATGGGCTTGATCCGGTGCGTCTGGCCCCGGAGGAGGACGCTCCATGATCATCGCCTTGGTTCTGATCGCACTGACGACAATTCTGGCGCTGGTGCTTGGCATCGTCGCGCGCAAGCGGCACCAAATGAACCTCGAACAATGGACGGTGGGCGGCCGCCGCTTCGGCCCGGGGCTGGTGTTCCTGCTGTTGGCCGGCGAAATCTATACCACCTTCACCTTTCTCGGCGCTTCGGGGTTTGCTTACGGGTTGGGGGCGCCGGCCTATTACATTCTCAGCTACTTCCCGCTGGCCTATGTAATTTCCTATTTCATCCTGCCGAAAGTCTGGAGCTATGCGCGGCAGCATGGCCTGGTCTCGCAGCCAGATTTTTTTGCCCACAAGTTCGACAGTCCGGCGCTCGGCGTGCTGGTGGCGCTGGTGGGCGTCGTTTCCCTGGTGCCTTATCTCGTGCTGCAATTCACCGGGCTTGGCGTGATCGTGCAGACGGCCAGCTACGGTGCGGTGCCGAAGACCGTCTCCATCATCATCGGCGCCGCGGTGGTCACGCTCTATGTGATCATTTCCGGCATTCGCGGCTCGGCCTGGACGGCGGTCGTGAAGGACATTTCGATCATCGGCGTCGCCGCGTTCCTCGGCTTGTATTTGCCGATCCATTATTTCGGCGGCATGAGCAAGATGTTCGAGGCCCTCAATACGGCGAAGCCGGGATTTCTTGTCTTCGCGGCGCATGGGCAGAGCGTGTCCTGGTTCGTCTCCACGACATTGCTGACCGCGCTCGGCTTTTTTATGTGGCCGCATACGTTCGGCTCCATTTTCACCGCGCGCAACGCGGCGGTGTTCCGCAAGAATGCCGTCGTCCTGCCGCTCTATCAGCTGCTGCTGCTGTTTGTGCTGCTCGTCGGTTTCACCGCGACGCTGGTCGTGCCGGGCTTAAAGGGTGCTGCGACCAACATGGCGCTGCTGAAAATTACGGTTGCCTCTTTTCCGTCTTGGATGGTCGGCATTGTCGGCGCCGTCGGCGTGCTCACCGCCCTGGTGCCGGGCTCGCTGATCATGATGAGCTCTGCGACGGTGCTTTCGCGTAATATCATTGCGGCGCTGCGGGGCGGCGAGCAGAGCAACGAAGACACGGTGCGGCTCGCGAAGTTTCTGGTGCCGGTGGTGGCGATCATCAGCTGCTATTTCGCCATTGCCGGCAGCAGCACGATCGTTGCCATGCTGCTGATGGGGTACAGTTTCGTCACGCAGCTCTTCCCGATTTTCATCTGCAGCCTGATGCGGCGCAACCCGGCGACCAAGGAAGGCGCGTTCGCGGGCATCCTCGTCGGTGTCGCCACGGTCGTGTATTTCACGCTGGCCCATCAGAGCATCGGCAAGCTGATGCCGGGCCTGCCGGACGTCATCAAGGACATCAATGTCGGCTTCGTCGCGTTAGTCGCCAACGTGGCGGCGATGGCCGTGGTCAGCGCGGTGACCGCGGGCCGTCGCCTGCCGCTGGCGAAACAGGGCGCCGATTAATCGGCGCGCCATAGGCGTTTCCAGCATAACGGCGTCCATGTTCGCGAGGATACGGACGCCGTACAGGCCGACATGTCGGACAAAGAAAGCAGCCGCTTTTTGAAAAAAGCGGCGCAAAAACTTTTTTTGAAACTGGGCCTGAGGCAGCGAAACCAGCACGGGCCCAGTTTAAAAAAGTTTTTTTGCTTCTTTTTGTTCACAAAAAGAAGCCTTCCCCTTGGCTTGCCTGATTTGGCCGGGCATTTCAGCTTGCGGAACTGCCCTGCCGTGACGGGATGAACATGGGAACGCTTGCCGCATACGGTCTTCTTTTGCTTGCCGCCTGTCTTGAGGTCGGTGGTGATGCGCTTGTCAGGCTTGGTCTGCATCACCATCACGGCGTTGCCCGGGTCGGCCTGTTCCTTGCCGGCGCTTTGGTCCTGTTCCTTTATGGACTGTCGGTGAATGCGCCCAGCTGGGATTTTGGGCGCCTGTTAGGCGTTTACGTGACGTTGTTTTTCCTGATCGCTCAGCTCGTCAATTTTCTGGTGTTCGGTGTCAGACCTGGTCTGCCCATTCTGCTCGGCGGCGCGCTGATTGTCTCCGGCGGGGTGTTCATGACGGTTTGCGGCCGATCGTGATGCTGACTTGCCGCCAAACGGCTTGACACAAGTCGTGTTGTGATGCTCGATTGCTTATACCGAGGGGTGCTCCGAGACGGAGCTGAGACGTTGCCACGGGCCCTGCCCACCGCGACGGACCCTTTGAACCTGATCCGGTTAAAACCGGCGGAGGGACGGGGATGATCTCACGGTGCCATCGGTCCCTCCCACCTTCCGTCTCATCGAAGAGGAGTGCAACTGATGGCTCAGACGGAACCTACGACAGTCACCACCGGTGCCATTGCCGGCTCGCGCCGGGTCTATTCCGCGCCGCCCTGCCGGCCCGATAT
>Ga0310811_10006906_pt1 | contig 14504 bp, 11 predicted proteins | sample YCmetagenome_FD_207642 | JGI IMG/M metagenome (GOLD analysis project Ga0310811, IMG submission 207642) | Soil microbial communities from experimental microcosm in Duke University, North Carolina, United States - YC | ecosystem: Engineered > Artificial ecosystem > Soil microcosm > Unclassified ...
CTTTGCTCGGCGCACAGACGCGACGCGACGCGATGTCCACCGCCGCAGCGTTGCTCCAAGCTGCCGACGGTTCCCTCGCTCCACCCGATCGCGTCAAAGCGGTTATGAGACTCGGCGCCTCTCGATCGCGCGGTCCGTTCACCGACGCGCTCGACGCACTCACGACCATGCTGCGTGAGCGTGCGCGCGGTGCGCTGGGACGGGGCGACGCTGCTGGCGCGCTTGCAGCCGCGCGTGCGATCGATGTCGTGCTGGAGGCCCGTGTGCGTGCTAATGGAAACGTCAGCCCACAGCTCCTCGCGTCTCACTTGGTGCGCGAGCTCCGAGGGCGACTCTCATGAAAAAACTCTCACACGTGGACAGCTCGGGCGAGGCACGGATGGTCGATGTAAGCCCCAAGCCGGTCTCCGAGCGTTTCGCCCGCGCCACGGGTTCGATCCGAATGAAGCCCGACACGTACAGGGCAATTCAGCAAAACGCCTTGGTTAAGGGCGATGTGCTCGGTGTGGCAAGAATTGCCGGAATAATGGCTGCCAAACGGACGGCGGAGCTAATTCCGCTCTGCCACCCGATTTCCCTTACCGACGTGCAAGTGACGCTTGCACTGGACGAATCCTTGCCTGGCGTCACGTGTGAGGCGGTCACCCGTACAAATGATCGCACGGGTGTCGAAATGGAGGCCATCACGGCGGTGGCCGTGAGCCTGACGACGGTCTATGATATGGCCAAGTCGATAGATAGGGCCATGACAATTACTGATATCCATTTATTAGAAAAGGACGGCGGGCGCTCAGGACATTTTGTGAGCTCCTAACGGCACGTCCGTTGCCCTACCTGGCCCACCGAGCAGGCGTAGTTCGGTGGCCCCGGTGGCACAATCTCCAACAGGAGAACCCTAGTGCACGGCAGACAGCAGAGTTACGTCTATCGCGGTGATCGGGTTCGCCGCAACGAGCGGATCAAGAAGCTGCTTCTCGTTGCCGGTTTGGCGGTTTCGGTCGCCTTGATTCCTCATGAGCGTCCGCGCCCGGCGGAAGCTTCCGCATTTTCTGGCTTTTCGTTCGGCGGTCACGAGGCGAAGGACCTTCGGTCGCAGCTGGACGCGACCCGCGGGGAGCTTGAGCTCACCCGGGCCCGTCTCGATCGGGCGAACGCAATCCTTGGGTTCTCGGCCAAGTACAAGGTGGACGCGAAGCTGGCGAGCGACGTCTATGATATCGCCGAGGCCGAGGGCATCGACGCGGATCTCGGCTTCCGTGTCGTGAACGTCGAGAGCGAATTCAACCCGCACGCCGTGAGCAGTGTGGGAGCGGTTGGCCTGACGCAGCTGATGCCGTCCACGGCCCGTTGGTTCGATCACGCGGTCACCAAGGAAAAGCTCTACGACGCACGGACCAATCTGCGCCTGGGCTTCCGGTATCTGCGGTCGCTCATCGATCAGTACCATGGCAACCTCCGGCTCGCGCTGCTCGTGTACAACCGCGGTCCCGAGGCGGTCGAGACGCTTCGCTCGTTGGGCGTCGATCCGCACAACGGCTACGACGACCTGGTCATGAAAGGCTACACGGGCAACGGTCTGGTGAACTGACGGATCGTCAGCCACTCGATGCACAAACGGGGAAGCGCGCGAGCGTTTCCCCGTTTTCGTTGGGCGTCGATCAATGACGCCTTACTGTGAATGGCGTCCCGACTCGGCGACCTTGTCATGGGACTTGGTGGCGCGCGATGCACGCACGGACCGGTGCGACGTCCGGCGGGCGGATCCTTTCACGAGCAACACTTCACCCGGGAAAATGATGCTCTTGCGCAGGCCGTTCAGCCGCATGAGCGACTTGACCGACGTGTGATAGTGCTTCGCGATCAAGCCCAACGACTCGCCTTTCCGCACGACGTGCGTGATCGACCGGCCGGAAGATCCATAGCGCTCGATCGACGGATCCGGCACGTCTCGCGCAGCTGCGACCACCGCCTCCGTGGGAATGAGCACTGTCTCGCCCGATGCCACGTGCCCGCGCCGCGAGGATTTGAGCTTGGGATTGTACCACTCGAGCTGCTTCACGGAGATGCCTGCCCGATTCGCGAGACGCACCATCGTGTCGCCCTTGCGAGATACCGACCGTTTATACGCGGTGCGATCGGCCACCGGCAGCGCCGCAAACGCCGAATCGAAGCCCACCGTGCCTAACGGAAGGCGCACGGTGAACGAGTCGTGGGGCGGCGTCATGCCGCGCAAGATCTCTGGATTCAGGTCGCGGATCGACGCCGTCGTCGTGTGCGCCGCCTTTGCGACCGCGGCCAACGGGGTCGACGGACCCACGCGCACCGAATCGTACACGAACGCGGAATCGTACGCGATATTGAAGCCATATCGTTTCGGGTCCTTCGCGATGAGCGCGGCCGCGATCAGCTTCGGTACGTAGTCCCGCGTTTCGGCGCGCAGGTAGTCCTTCTGTGCCAGCGCAAAGAATGCCTCGTCGCCCGACTGTCCTTCCAACTCGTCGGCGTAGCGCGACAGGCCGCGGGCGATACGGCCCGGCCCACCATCATATGCCGCGGCCGCGAGGTACAGCGAGCCGAATTGATCATTGAGCCAGCCGAGGAACTTGATTGCCGCGTCTGTCGAGCGAACCGGGTCGCGGCGCTCGTCAACCCACCAGTCGACGCGAAGTCCTGCCCCGCGCGCCGTACTCGACATCAGTTGCCAGAGCCCAACGGCAGCGGCACTCGAGTATGCGTGCGGATCGTACCCGCTCTCGATCAGCGCGAGATACGTGAGATCCTGGGGAAGACCCGCGGACTTGAGCTTCCCGCGAATCATTTTCTCGTAGCGACCACCGCGCGAGAGCATCTCGCCGAATCGGTCGTGCGCACCGTTCTGAAGCCGATCCACGAAGTACGCGACCCGCGACCGCGTCTCGAACGATCGGACGTCGATGTCCCAGGTCGGTTCGGAGTCCACCGGTGCGACCGCCGAATCCGCCGTCATCGCCGGCACCGGCTGTGCAAGCGTGTCGCCAAAGATCTGGAGTGCTTCGCCGGTCACCGCCGGCGACGCGACCTTCGAGGTATCGCCTGCGCTGTCCGTCGCGACGTCGTGCGACGCCGTGTCGATCGCTTGGGCCGTGGTCGTGACCGGCGTCGGTGCCGGTGTTGGGTGCGAGGAGTGGCACGCCGGCAGCGCGAGAACGGCAACCAGGATCGCCGCGCTTCGCACCGTTCTGGGCGTCGTTAGCTCGTTGGGCACTCGTTAGTCCGCAAAAACGGTGGGCTCTTAGCGCGTCGCGATGAAGTTGCCGAGCACGCGGTTCGTGGCGTTCAGGACTGCGATCACGGCACCCCGCACCGGATCATCTTCGACCAAGCAGGAGCCGAGCAGCTTCTGCGGGCCTTCGTGCCGATTCGTGATCGACACGATGACGACGTTCGCATCGAACACGCGAATGGACTTCACGCCGATCAGCTCGAACGCGAGGCCGCCGTCGGAAAAACTCTCGATTGCGCGAAGACCCGCTTCTGCGGCAACGCGAAGATCGACGGTGGCGCTCGACTGGCCGGAGGCCGTTCCGCGCACTTTTTGTCCCTCGATCCATTCGAGCTCGACTTCCGCGGAGCATCGGCCGTCGCTCGCGCGCCGGAATCGGAAATCGGTGAAGCGTAGCCGCTCCCGCTTGCCATGAATCGGTGGAGCGTCCGCGCCGCTCTCGCTTTGGCTCTGCGTCATGTGGCGGAAGGCAAGGGTGTGCCCCAAGGTGACCGGCGTACTGGCATAACGCAATACGAGTCAACACCGCGAAGGCAACCCCACGCTTCCCCGCCCCGCGCGCCATCGTATATTCGCGGCATGCATGCTCTCCTATTCGCGTTAGCGCTCGCGCTGTCGCACTCGCCTACCGATTCGCTCGCGCAGGTCATTCGTGCGCGCATCGCCCAAGTGCCCGGCGCCCAGGTGGGACTTGCCTTTAGACGACTGGACGGCACTGACTCGCTGTACATCGATGCCGACACGGAGTTCCACGCGGCGTCCACGATGAAGGTGCCGGTGATGATCGAGCTGTTCCGGCAAATCGATCACGGTAGCCTCTCGCTCGACGCGCCGATTCTCGTCGAGAATCAGTTCAAGTCGATCGTCGACAGCTCGTCCTACGCGCTCGACCCGGGCGACGATTCCGACAGCGCGATGTACAAGCTCGTCGGCAGTCGTGTCACGGTGCGCGACTTGATGGACCACATGATCGAGCGCTCGAGCAATCTCGCGACCAACACGCTGATCGCTCTCGCGGGAGCCGATCGCACCACGGCGTTCATGCGCCAACTCGGTGCGACGCACACGCACGTCCTGCGCGGCGTGGAAGACGACAAGGCGTTCCAGCGCGGTCTCAACAACATGATCTCGGCGCGCGATCTCGCGACGATTCTCGACGCGATCCAGACGAATCGCGCAGCGTCCGCCGCGAGCTGCGCCATGATGCGCGACATCCTGCTGCACCAGGAGTTCAGCGCCGAGATTCCGGCAGGGTTGCCGCCGGGCACACCGGTCGCGCACAAGACCGGCTGGATCACCGGTCATCTCCACGATGCCGCGATCGTGTATCCGCGCGAGGCGCCGGCATACATCCTCGTCGTCCTAACGCGAGGCATTCCCGACGAGACCGTCGCGCGATCGCTCATCGTCGACATCTCGCGCGCCGTGTACGCGCATGTCGCCGCGTCCGCGTCGAGCACAAGCGCCGGGTCGCACTGACATCCGGCCCGCCGGGATCGCGCGCGCCACTCGCGCCGCATAGAACAATTCGTTGCAGCCCGCAACGATCTCTCGCAACAGAGTGCGCGAATCGCTCTATGGGCTAAACCTAAATGACAAAATGATAATGACTTAACCGAGGCATGCCGGTTGCTAAACCTTGCGCCAGCGGGAGCTCCCTTCATTCCGCGACAGAGACAGCGCATGCGGTTCTCAGCAGCAGGCATTCCCTCGAAAACATCAGCGGTGTGCGTCCCGTGACGTCTCACGAGACGCACTTTCGCCGCGACTCGAAGTCCTCCCACGGATTTCCCGCAACGCGACCCGGCACTCACGCGCAGGAAGCGCGCGAGCTCGTGGCCCGCGCGCACGATCACCAGCACCGCGGCAGTGTCGCCGAAGCGTGTGTCGCCTTCGAAATGGCGGTGGCCCTCATCGACGGCGCGCCGACATCGCCGCTCCACACCGATCTCCATCGCTGGCACGGCGCCCTGCTTTTCGATATCGGCTCGACCAGCGAAGCGGAAGCACTCTTTCGGCGTAGCCTCGAGACCGCACAGTTCATCCGCTACGCGATTGGAATCGCGCGGGCACAAGCGTCGCTCGCCCGCGTCGCGTACCGGCGCGGCGACCTGGCCGCGGCGAAACGCCAGTACGACGACGCCTCGCTGAACGCCGTTGCGTCCGGTGATCACGCGCTGTTCGCGCGCGTCGAGCTCGATCTCGGGATGCTCTCGGCGCTCATTGGCGACATCGACGATGCGACGCAACGCTTCCGGCTGAGCATGCGCGCACTCAGCGAGGCCGGCGACGACTCCGGCGTCGCATGGGCGCTGGACAACATTGCGCAGCTTCGCCTTCAGCGTGGCCGACTGGATGAAGCGCGCGGCGCCGTGTCCGAGGGCCTCGCGATCGCCGATCAATTGGGTGACTCCCACCTCAAACAGCGTCTGTCCGCGACCGCGGCAGAAATCGCATGTGCTGCCGGCGACATCGATGAGTGTGACGCGGCGAGCGGACGCTCGCTCAGTATTGCCTCGAGCCGTGGTGACCGAGTCGGTCGAGCACAGGGTCTTCGATATAGAGCACGTGTCGAAGCGCGACGCGGCGCGACCGATCAGGCAATCACATCCCTCGAGAGCGCACGCGCCCTGGCCGCTCAGAGCGAGGATCTGCTTCTCGGCGCTCGCGTGCTCGTCGAGTATGGCGACGTGCTCGCCTCGCGGGGCGAAGCGACACGTGCGCAAACGGCTTGGGAGCAGGCCCACGCCGCGTACGCACGACTCGGAATGCCGCCTGAGGCGATCGCGGTAGCTAGGCGACTTTCGCCGCCTGCTTGAACGAGACCGCCTACCATCCTCGATCGTCGATTCTTCGTGAACCCAGCGTGCGCGAGTTCAGCGTCGCGCACTGACCCCGTCCCGATTCCAATGCCGGATTTTCCGTCCGACGATTCCTCGAGATCCAACGGCCCATTTGCTTCGGGCACCAATCGCGACGCAGCGGCGAAAGCAACGAATTCGTCGCCGCCGCGCATTGTGCCGGCGTTGGGCGCGAGCTTTCCGTCAGCCAGCTCCACCGACAGCGCAACCCGCCAGTCGACACCGCTCGGACTCGAGAGCATCATCGGCGCGAGTTCCGCGTTAGGCGACGCGCTCGATCGCGCACGCAAAGTGGCAGGCAGCCGCCTCACCACGGTTCTCATCGTCGGTGAGACGGGCACGGGCAAAGAGTTGTTTGCGCGCGGAATCCACTACGCAGGTCCGACGCGCGGCGAGCCGTTCGTCGCCGTCAACTGCGCGGCCATTCCGGAGACGCTGCTCGAATCGGAGTTGTTCGGACACGAGCGCGGCGCCTTCACGGACGCGCGTGCACAGAAGCGCGGCCTGATGGAGTTGGCGTCGACAGGTACGCTGTTCCTCGACGAGATCGGCGAGATGCCGCCGCGCTTGCAGCCGAAACTCTTGAGGGCGCTCGAGGAACGTCGCGTCCGGCGTCTGGGCGGACTGCAGGAAATCGAGATCAGCTGCCGGATCATCGCCGCGGCGAACACCGCGCTTCACGACGCCGTGACGCGATTGGAATTTCGCGAGGACCTGTACTATAGGTTGAACGTGTTCCGCATCGCGTTGCCGCCGCTGCGCGAACGCGAGGGCGACGTGGAGTTACTGGCGCGCCACTTCCTGGCTGATCTCGCGCGGCAACAGCAGCTCGAGCCGAAGACACTCGAGCCAGATGCGATTGCGGCACTGCGCGCGCACACGTGGCCAGGGAACATTCGCGAGCTCAAGAATGTAATCGAGCATGCGGCCATCTTGAGCGATGGCAGCGCGATCCACGCGGAACACCTGATGATCCAGCAGCGGACCACGCTGCCGGCTACACGGGCAAACGGTCCGGTTCGCGAAATCCGTATCCCGCCGGAAGGCAAGGCGCTCGACGCTATCGAGAAGGAAGCGGTGCAGATGACTCTGCAGATCACGCGCGGGAACCGCAGTGCCGCTTCACGCATTCTCGGTATCTCGCGTCCAACGCTCGCGAGGAAGATGCGCGAGTATGGCATCCATCATCCTCCCGGAGCTGCCGGCGAGTGATGCCGGCACGCGGGCGGTGTGGTGGAGAGGAGCGGCGACAATGAGCACCAACGGAACGAAAATCCTGCTCGTGTCGGAACGCGAGCGGGAGGTCCCGGAGCTCATCGCCGCGCTGACCGACGGCGGCCTTCCGGCGGTGGACCTCGTGCGGGCGACCGACACGGACGCGCCGCGCCAGCTCGCCGAGGATCGATATGACGTCATGCTCGTGTCGCTGACCTCGAGCGACGCGATCGCCTTCGAGACCGTCGCGCGCCTGCGCGATCTCGCTCCCGATATCCCGATCGTAGTCCTCACTGCCGCCGAAGACGACACGATCGCCGTGCGCGCCCTCAAGGCTGGCGCCGAGGAGTGCATGGGTGGCGACCGGACCAACGGCGCGATGCTCGTGCGCGCCATTCGCTACGCGATCGAGCGACACCAATTGCAGATGGCGCTTCGTGCGATGGCGCTGGTCGACGATCTCACCGGCTTGTACAATCGCCGAGGGTTTCAGACGCTGGCGCGCCAGCACATGAAGATGGCGGACCGGATGCGGAAGCGGGTCTCGCACATTTTCGTCGATCTCGATGGCTTGAAGGAGATCAACGATCTGCTCGGCCATCGCGAGGGCGATCTGGCATTGATCGAGACGGCGGATCTCCTCAAGGAGACGTTTCGCGAAACGGACATCATCGCGCGCATTGGCGGCGATGAGTTCGTGGTGCTTGCGCTGGAGACGGTTGGGTTGGCGCAGGAGCACTGGGTGACGCGGCTGCAGGAGAATCTGACGCGCCGCAACGAGCGGCCGGAGCGGCGGTATCGGCTGTCGCTGAGCATGGGGATCGCGTACTACGACCCCGATTTCCCGTGTCCGTTAGACGACTTGCTCGACCGGGCAGACGCGTTGATGTACGAGCAGAAGCGGACGAAGCGGCCGTCGTCGCCTGGGGGGACGCCGACGCTGCCGACGCGCTACAGCGCGTCGGGGGCGCGCGGCGTCGCGCCGCGAGCGGACTAACGGAGCGGGAGCCGCCCAAGGGAAACGGGGCGCGGTGCGAATGCACCGCGCCCCGTTTGCGTTGGGCGGCGGGGGGTCAGCCCGCGATGATGATCAGATACTTCGACGTCGACCAGAACTGCGTCGGATCGGCAATGTGAAGCTCGCCGCTGGGCTTGCCGGCGGACGTGAGCGGCTGGTCGACTAACGACGGATCCTGGCGCGACACGATCTTGTAGCCCCGGTCCGGGTTGGGAATGGTGATCGTCGTCGTCGAGAACTTGTCGATCGCGGTGAACACCGACGGGTCGAGCTTGCGCGCCGGCACGAGAGCATGGTGTCCGAAGAAGAGGAACTTGGAGCCTTCCTCGACCACGATGCCGCGCTTCTCGAGGTCATTCTTGGTGCCGATGACGTAGTACACCGTGTTGTTCTCGCGACGCAGGGTGTGCATGGTGTCGGTCGCCGCGGCTTCACCGGCGGCAAGCTGCGTGTTGGCGGTGGTCAGGCTGTCGACGCGTCCCGTTAGGACGAGGATGTCCTGCTTCTGCCGGTCGACCATCGCCTGGAGCGACGTGATGGTCTGCTGATACTGGTCGACCTGGCCCTGGAGCGCGCTGTTGTTCGAGGCGAGGCGGCGCACCCGGGCACGGCTGGCGCTGAGGAGCGCGGTCGCTTCTTTCACTTTGCCCAAGAGGTTCGCACGGTAGGCGGCCTTGGGGTCTTGCGCCGAATCACCTTGCATGGCGAGCGGCACGTGCGACTTGAGGCCTTTCACGTGAGAGAGCTCGCTGTCGATGGAATCGAGCAGCTTGGTCGTTTCGGTGAAGCCCTGCATGAGCGAATCCTGCTGCGCGGACACGGTGTGCGCCTGCGCGAGCTGCGTGTTCAGCGCACGAACCGAATCGACGGCCGTGGCGTGTCCGGCCGTGCCGAATCCGGAGCGATCGCAGGCGGCCAGGACGAGGACGGCCAGCAGCGTAAAGACGCGTCGCATCTAGAACTCCCGGAAGTGGTGAAGCCGCGGCCCGCCATTGGGCAGCGGCAGCGTCGGAGACGGAGCTGCGAGTCTCGATACGTCGAGTACGACTCACAAATCTAACGGTCACCTCCTGTGAGGCCGGTCACAAAGCAGCGCAACGCGGGCAGTTGGCTGCGACGCGGCCGTCCCCTTGCGTGCGCCAGCGCTCAGGGATAGAGTGTTGGGGTAGAGACTACCCCGTGGAGACTCCGGTCATGCCGCTCGTGAAAGGCACGCTCGATGTCCTCGTCCTCAAGACGTTGTCGTGGAGTCCGATGCACGCGTTCGAGATCGCGAAGTGGTTGGAGGAGCGATCGGGGGGGCGGCTGAGCGTGGAAGACGCGGCCCTCATGCAGGCGCTGCATCGCATGGAGGAGCGCAAACTTCTCGAGGCAGCATGGGGCGTCACCGAGAACGGCCGTCGCGCGCGCTACTACCGGCTGACGTCAGCGGGCCGCGCTCATCTGCGCGCGGAAACGAAGCGGCTGAGCGAATATGTCGATGCACTGACGTCCGTGTTGAACAGCCGAACGGCGAACGCCTGAGGGTATCATGGCCGACCCACGGTTGCCGGCGCGCGTGCGCCGCCTCTTTCGCCTCGAATCGCGGAGCGCGGACGCGACCCGCGCCGACGCCGACGCGGAACTGGCCAGTTTTCTCGAGGCGCGCGTGGACGATCTGGTGGCGCACGGGATGCCGCGCGAGGCGGCGCGCGCGGAGGCGCTGCGCCGGTTAGGCAGCGCGCCGGGCTACGACGTGCGCGAGCGCCTGCGCGGCTCCGCGCGGCGGCGTGACCGCCGGCTCGGCCTTCGCGAGCACCGGGAGGCGGTGGCTCAGGACATCCGCGTGGGACTCCGGCGCTTGGCCAAAGAGCCTGTCGTGGCCGCGGTGGCGGTGCTGACGCTAGCGTTAGGCATCGGCACCAACACGGCGATCTTCACCGTGGTCGACGATGTGCTGCTCCGGCCCCTGCCCGTCCCTCGGCCTCACGCGCTGGTCGCGATCGGCAAGGTGACGGCGGTGGACGGACACACGACCGGCGATGCACGGCCCGATCTGTTCTCGGTTCCGCTGTACCACGACCTTCGCGATCACGCGCGGACGGTGTCGGGGCTCGCGGCGTCGGGAACGACGGGGCGCCTGGACGTGCGCCTCACCGACGGCGGCGAGTTCGAGCGTCCGAACGGACGCTTCGTGTCGGCCAACTACTTCGACGTCCTTGGCGTCGGCGCCGAGCGTGGGCGGGTCTTCGGGGCGGCCGATGAGGGAGCGCCGGGTTCGTCGCCGGTGGCAATCGTGAGCGACGCCTACTGGCGGGGCCGGCTGGGCGGCGCGAGCGACGTCGTTGGGCGCGACATCACTGTGAACGGCGTCAAGCTCACGATTGCGGGTGTCGCGCGCCGCGGGTTCGGCGGCGAGATCGTCGAGCGCTCGACGGACATCTGGATTCCGATCGGCATGCAGCCGGCGTTGGAACCGCATAGCGCTCCCATCAACAGCCGGGGCACGTGCTGGCTGCTGTTGCTCGGCCGGCTGGCGCCGGGGCAGACGCTCGCCGGGGCGCGCGCGGAGCTCACGTCGCTCGTGCGGAGGATGATCGTGGCGAGCGAGGCCTCGCCAGAGCGGGCGGCGCGGTTTCAGCAGGCCGTGGTGCCGGTCGTGTCGGGCGCACAGGGGTTCTCGGCGGTGCGGCGGTCGTTCCGGTCCGCGTTAGTCACGCTGCAGGCGGGCGTCGGCGTGCTCCTGCTCATTGTGTGCACGAATCTGGCGAATCTCGTGCTGGCACGGGCGGCGGCGCGCGGTCCGGAGATGAGCCTTCGCATGGCGTTGGGCGCGGGGCGGCGCCGGTTGGTGCGCCAGATGATGACGGAGAGCGCGGTGGTCGGCGCGTTAGGCGCGGCCGTCGGCTTTGCGGCGGCGTGGTGGGGCAGCCGGGCGTTGGTGGCGGCGGCGACCGCAGGCGGTGCGTCAGCCGTGGCGCGCGTCAGCTGGCCGGTGCTTGCCTTCACGCTCGCCATCAGCGTGGGCGCTACGTTGTGCTTCGGCCTCGTGCCCGCGTTCCAGGCATCGCGGTCGGATGTGGCGTCGCCGATGCGTTCGTTAGGCAGAACCGTCGGCGGCACACGGGGCGGCGGTCGCATTCCGATCGGGCGGCTGCTCGTGCCGCTGCAGGTTGCACTGTCGCTGGTGCTGCTGACGGGTACAGCTCTGCTCGCACACGGGCTCCAACGGATGGAAACGCAGAGCATGGGCCTCGATCGCGACCACCTGCTGGTTGCGGAGCTCGACCCGGCGCGGCGCGGCATCGACAGTACGACGTTCCTCGCGCTGACGAACCAGCTCACGGCCCGCGTCGGCGGCGTTCCGGGCGTGCGGGCGGTGACGTACTCGATGAACGGGCTGTTCAGCGGTCACGAGTCGACGGCGCTCGTCGCCATCCCCGGCTTCGCTGGCCGCACGAGCGACGACAGTATTTTGCCGTTCGACCTCGTGGGTCCCGGTTACGTGCACGCGATCGGCGGCACGCTGCTCCGCGGACGCGATCTGGACACGCGCGATGCGCGCGGGGAGCCGAGTGTCGCCCTCATCAACGTGGCGGCGGAGCAGTTCTACTTCGGCGGCGGAAACGCCATCGGTAAAGTGATTTACTTCGATGCCGGCATCCCGACGACGGTCGTCGGTGTGGTCGACGACGTCCGCGATCATTCGCTGAACGGGCCCGATGTGCGGCGCGCCTACGTGCCCTATGCGCAGGAGGTCGGCGATGCCGGCGTGCCCGCCCTGGTGCTCGAGATCCGGACGCACGCCGACCCGGCCGCGATGGTGGCGCCGGTGCGTGCGGCCATTACGTCGGTGGACGCGGAGCTCCCGATCGTGGGCGTGCGCCCGTTAGGCGAGCTGGTCCGGGAGTCGATTCGCCAGGAGCGGCTGCTCGTCACACTGGCGTTCGTGTTCGGATTGGCGTCGCTGCTGCTGGCGGCTGTGGGACTCTACGGCGTGATGTCGTACGCGGTGACCCGGCGGACGGGCGAGATCGGGCTGCGGAGCGCACTCGGCGCGAGCCGCGCCGAGGTGCTGCGGCTGGTGTTGGGCGACGGGCTCAGGATGGTTGCGTTAGGCGTCGCCGCCGGTGTGCCCGCGACGTGGCTCGCGGCGCGGGCCCTGCGGTCGCAGCTGCACGAGGTGCCGGCTACCGATCCCGTGTCGGTCGTGGTGGCGTTGGGCGTGTTGGTCGCGTGCGCGACGGTGGCGGCATTGGTGCCGGCGTGGCGGGCGTCGCGGGTGGCGCCGGCGGTGGCGCTCATGAGCGAGCGGTAACGCAGGAGCATCGGTTAAGCGTGCGGCGTCTAAGCCCTCGCCTCACGAGCCCGTCGAATCGGCGCCCGGCCGTCGCGCCGGGTCCAAATGATAGCGGCGCAAGATGGCGTCGACTCGCGACGTCCGCGGCAAGTCGTGCAGGATGTGGGGGAGTCCGTACGTCGGCAGGGCGTCACCGTCACCGGCCGCGGCATGCTCGGCGGCAGATATCGCGCGTGCCGTGTCGCCGAGTCCGTCGTAGGCCAGCGCCAGTGCCGTCCATCGAGTCCATTGCGTTGCCGGCGTGGCTTCGAGCATCCGTGTGAGCATCTCAGCTTCAGTGCGGCCGCCGTTGCGCGCCAATACGAACGCTGCGAGGCCGACGCGTGCCGGCTGAGACGAGATCGTCAGGATCTGGTGCGCGTACTGCCTGGCGGAGTCGGGCATGTGCGCCACGTCGTAGACGGACGCGAGAATGGCCGCAACGCTGATCGACCGAGGCTCGAGCGCAAGTCCGCGACGCACATCCTCGATGCCTTCGGGGATTCTGCCTAACTCCGCTTCCGACCAACCGAGATAGGTGGTCGGCAGAAAGTAGAGTGGATCGAGCGCGACCGCGCGCCGCAGCTCCGGTAGTGCCTCACGCCACCGATCCTGATTGGACAGCGCGTATCCCAGGCGATAGAGCGGCTCGGCGTCGGTCGGGTCGAGCGCAATCGCACGCCGCAACTCCGAGTCGGCGGCCTTCCACTCGAACTGCTCGGCATACACGTAGCCGAGGGCGAGGTGGCCGTCCGCCAGCATCGAGTCGAGGCGCACGGCTCGTTCGCCGGCCGCTCGCGCGCGCGGCAGTACGTCGGCCGCGTGCACGTCGATGTAGGATGGCGAGACCGTGAGTGCGTTAGACAGGGCGGCCCACGCACGGGCGAACGACGTGTCGCGCGCCGTGGCTTCCTCGAGCGTCGATATCGCCTCGGCGATACCCGGCCCCCGGCGGCGGTAGAGGTAGAGTCCCTTGAGGTAGAGATCGTACGCGGCCGCGTCCTTGGTTCCGCTGGCCGCGAGCGACGGGCTGCTCGCGCCTCCGAGCGTCACTTGCAGCCGGCCGGCGATGGCGCGCGCGATGTCATCTTGGACGGCAAAGACATCGGTGGCCGGGCGCTCGTATTCCTCGTGCCAGACCACGAGTCCATCGGACGTCGCCGACAGCTCCGCGGCCACGTGGATTCTGTTTCCGTAACGCCTAACGCTACCGTCGAGCACCGCGGCTACGTGGAGCGCCGTCCCGGCTTCCTGCGGCGAGGCGTTGCGATCCACCGCGTGGCGCGCCGAGCTGCGGCCCGCGAGACGCAGGCCGGGCACCTGCGACAGGGTATTGGTCACCTCCTCGGCGATGCCCTCGGCCAGGTAGGTATCGGCGGTGTCGTGGCCATCGGTCGTGAACGGCAACACGGCGAGCGACTTGTCGGCGCGCAACGATGTTGCACCGCGAATGCGCGGCGCGATGATGATCGCGCCGATCGCGGTGACCAACATCGCGGCTCCGGCGAGCAGGGCCGTGTGCCGGGGACGGCGTCTGTTAGGCGGCCGCGCCACGTCAGCCGAGGTGTTGACCGATTCCATGACGGACAGCACGTCGGCAGCGCCGGCAGGACGGCGGTCCGGGCTCTTCTCGAGGCACTGCATCACCAGTGCCGACAGCGCCGGCGGCAAGTCGGGGCGGGTCGCGCGCAGGGGCGGCGGCGTCTCCGTGAGATGCGCGGCGACGAGCGCCTGTATCGTGGGCCGTCCGGCGAACGGATGCGCGCCCGCGAGCAGCTCGTACGCCATGACGCCCCAGGCGTAGAGGTCCGCGCGCTGGTCGACGTTCGG
>Ga0310811_10006907_pt1 | contig 14504 bp, 11 predicted proteins | sample YCmetagenome_FD_207642 | JGI IMG/M metagenome (GOLD analysis project Ga0310811, IMG submission 207642) | Soil microbial communities from experimental microcosm in Duke University, North Carolina, United States - YC | ecosystem: Engineered > Artificial ecosystem > Soil microcosm > Unclassified ...
TAATCAGCGGATCACGCCAATACTAAACCGTCCCAATATCCGTTTTTTACCAGGAAAACCAATATCCACTCCTAACCCACTCTCATGAAGCTTACCCCTATCTGTCTCGCAGTAACCCTTTTGGCCTGCTCCTGCAGCTCCACCAACCTGATGTCCCTCAGCGTCAACGTCCCGGCCCCGGTAACCCTCCCCCCCAACGTAAAGTCGGCCGCCGTCGTCAACAGAACCCGCGCAGCCGATGAGAACCGAACCATCGACGCGATCCACAAAGCCGTTTCGCTGGAAAGCAAAACCCTCCAGGCCGAAGGCTCCAAAGCCTCCGTCTATGGCCTCACCGACGAATTGAGAAAGAACACCCGCTTTGCCACGGTAAGCTCCCTCGATCATCTCGACCTCCGCTCCTTCGGCGCCGGTGTATTCCCAAACGCCCTGCCCTGGGACTCCGTGGAAAAAATTTGCCGCGATAGCCATACCGACGTCCTCTTCTCGCTCGAACTCTTCGACGCAGAAGCCACCGTGGGCCCGGGAGTCGCCAGCGGCCCCACAAGACTGCTTGCCACCATCACCAGCGCGCCCATACTCGACGCCCAGGTGAATATAAATACCCAGGTGAAGGCCGGATGGCGCATCTACGATCCCGCCTCCCACAATATCCTCGATGAATATGTCCTGTCGAGAAATCTCGCCACCCGTGTTCGCCTGATCGATCCCGTCGGCAGCGGCACCGCCATCGCCAGCCGCAAAGAAGCCGTCAAACAAGTCGGTATGGACGCTGGCCAGGTGTATGCATCCCGCATCGTCCCCTACTCCATCCGGGTCTCCCGCTTTTACTATGTGAGAGGAAATGGCAATTTCATCATCGCTAAAAGAATGGCGCAAACCGGTAACTGGGATAACGCCGGAAAGATCTGGCAACAGGAAACAAATAGCACCTCCCGCAAAGCTGCCGGCCGCGCTTGCTATAACATGGCCATCATCTCCGAGATCAACGGCGATGTCGACGGCGCCATCCAATGGGCGCAGAAGGCCTATGAGGTCTATGGCCTCCGCCTCGCCCTCCAATATGTCAACATCCTGCGGAATAGGCAAAACAACAACGCCATCCTGAAAACCCAGACCGAGATCACCAGCAATCCGTAATCAAAACGCCAATTGCACGCTCCGGCCCGATGGGCCATCAAACCCCCAGCCCCCGCAGCGTCTCCACCCGCCCATTCAAACCCTTATGAAGGTCTACCCCTTCGACAAGCGCCCCGTTGATCCACTCCATAAAATCTTCGGGATGCGCAAGCCTCTTCCCCGTCCGCGGATCGATCCGCGTAAACCGCGTCCATAATAGGGCCTTCAGCTGCCGCCGTTCCTCGTCGAACATCAGCATCTCCACCGCCAGCCAACTGTCCCCCCACCCGATCAGCGAGGTTTGGATAGCCACCCGGTCGTTGTAGAGCACCGGCCGCAGATAACGGATCTCATGATGACTCACGACGAATCCGATCCCCCGCGACGCCCATTCCCGCAGATCGATGCCATAATGCTCCCGCAGATGATCCTCGCGCGCATTCAGGAAATAGTCGATATAGCGCCCATTGTTGAGATGTCCCAGCGGATCACAGTCATTGAACCGAACGGTATAAAAGGAAACCGGCGTTTTTTCCATATTTCGTAATTTGGTAGGGCAAACATAGATGCTGGAGTATACTCCACCGTCGCCGCCACTGGTCAAATAAATTTTCACCCGCATCAAAAACATCACTATGCGTATCGGGCAGCTGTCAAAGTTATCGGGTTTTAGCAGGGATACCATCCGTTTTTACGAGAAGAAAGGCTTGATCCACATCGCCGATAACGGCCGCGACAGATACCAGTTCAAGGATTATCCCGACTCGGTGCTCAAACGCCTTAAGGCCATCCGGCAGATAAAGGATTATGGGTTCACCCTGCAGGAAACCCTCGCTATGCTCATCCTCTTCGAAGAGGGCGTCCTCGAACCCGAACGCGGCATCCGCTATATAAGAAGGAAGATCGACCGCATCGATCAAAAGATACAGGAGCTGGTCTCCGTCAAACACCGCCTCCAGGAGGTCATCGACAAGACCTATACCGGCAACTGCCCCATCGACAAGGCCCTCAACGAGGCGTTCGCCTGAAGGCCGAAGGCCAATCATTAGCCTCGCGCCGGCGGTTCGCAGACCTTTATTCATTTCGCAAACTGTCAACGGGATTGGCTAAAGCAGCGCGAACCGCTTGCGCGCCCACCGTGACAAATGCCACCAACACGGCCAGCACCCCCGCCAGCCCAAACATCCACCAGGAGATCCCGACCCGGTATGCAAAGCTCTGCAGCCAGCTATCCATCACCACCCAGGTCACCGGCACAGCCACAATAAATGCCACCCCCACCAGCGCCAGGAAATCGCGCGACAGCAGGTATAGCAAACTGCTCGCCGAAGCCCCCAGCACCTTGCGGATGCCGATCTCCTTGGTTCGCTGCAAAACATTGTACGCGGAAAGCCCGAGCAATCCAAAACAGGCAATAGCGACGGCAAACAGTGCAAAAAGCCCGAACACCGCCCCAAAGCGCTGGTTTTCGGTATACTGCCGGCTAAAAAATTCATCGAGGAAAAAATAGTTGTAGGGATCACCGGGAAAATGCCGGTTCCAGATCGCCTTCACCGCCGCGACGGTACCCACGGCGTCATCCGCCTGCACCTTGATGGAATAATTGGCCCGGCGGTCACGATGCGGCAACAGGACGAGCGGCTGGATGGCCTTCTGCAGCCCCTCATTATGATAATCGGCAACAACCCCCACCACGTGCAGGGAGTCCATATCGTTCTGACTCCCGGATACCAACTGCCCGAGCGCTGCCGCTGCAGAAGGAAAGCCCAGGCTGCGCACCGCGGTCTCATTCAGCAACACCGCCCGTCTGTCGGAAGGGAACGCACGCGAGAAATTCCTGCCCGCCGCCATTCGTATCGAATACGCCGGCACAAAATCCTCATCCACACCCACCATGAAGTTTTCTATCTTATGCCTGCCTGCCGGATTCTGTATCCACCACCAATCGGTCGACCAAAGGATCTCCTCCCCCATCACATTGGAGGAGGCCGCCAGGCTCCTCACCCCTTTCACCTGCAATATCTCGTTTTTAAAGGACTGAAACACGTTCTGATAAGCGGAATCTGCCAGCCCGCTGCCGACGCCTTTGACCACAAGTGTTTGGTCGATATCCGCGCCAAGCCGCTGATTGCGCATATACGATACCTGGCGGTAAACGATCATCGTACCCACGATCAGAATGATCGAGGCCGCAAACTGGCCAACGATCAGTGCTCTCCGCAGCCACTGCCCACCTGCCGCATTCTTGAATGCCCCCTTCAACACCTTCACCGGTTGATACCGCGACAGGACCAGCGCCGGATAGATCCCGGACAACAGCGTCCCGCCGGCAAAAACCGCGGCAAAATACGCCCAGTACAGGGCCGGCAGGGTGACCAGGGCCGCCAACGGCCGCCCCGTCAACTGACCGAACAGCGGGTTCACCGCCAGCACCGCCAGCGTTGCCAGGATCAATGCAACCAGGTTTAGCAAAAAGCTCTCCAGCATGAACTGGCGGATCAACTCCTGCCGCAGTGCGCCAAGCACCTTCCGCACCCCGACTTCCCTTGCCCGTTCCAGCGAACGCGCCGTTGCGAGATTGATATAGTTGATCCACGCAATACAAACGATAAAGAAAGCAATAAGGAAAAGGAAAGATACCGATTGCCCGTCTCCGTTAGCCTCCATCTCCTCGGTATAATGCGAATACAGGTGGATGTCTTTCATCGGTATGGCCGTAAGATGATACCGATCACTATTGGCCTTATTACCGGGAAGATCATTGTAATGCCTGTCCATAAACGCCGGCAGCTTGGCGGCAAACTGTCGCTCACCGGCTCCCTTCTTCAGCAGCACATAGGTATAGAAATCCGTCCAATCCCAGCTGGTCTCGACCGGGTCATCCGCGGTCCCATACGTGCCGTTCACCTGGCTTTTCTCCTGATAGGAGACCAGTAGTTCAAACCGGATATGGGAATTGGCAGGATAATCTTTGAATACGCCGGACACCTGCAAGGGCCAGGTGCTCCGTTGGCCATGAGCGGTCAACACCTTGCCGAGCGCATCCTCCTTCCCGAAATATTTCCTTGCCGCTGTCTCCGATAACAGGATCTTACCCGGTCCGGACAACGCAGTCCCGGCATCACCCTCCACCAGGGGTACGGCAAAAATATCCAGCATGGCAGGATCGAAACTGTAGACCTTGTTCTCTTTGAACCGGATATTCCGCGCATCATTTCCCAGCAAAAGACCCATCTGGGTAAGCCGGCAGACACTTTCCACCTCGGGGATCTCTTTTTTCAGGGCCGGCGCAAGCGCAGGCATGGAAGAGGCACAGGGCACCACCATCTTGCCATGCTGATACTCTTCATTCTGCACCCGGACGATCCGGTCAACATTTGGATTAAAGCTCTCATAGCTCCGCTCATAAGCAACATATTCGAATATCAAAAGGCAACTGGCAATGCCCGCGGTGAGCCCGAGGATATTCAACAGGGCAGATCCCCTGCGCTTGAGCAGATGGCGAAGAGCGATCCGCAACATACTTTTTAGCATGGAGGATATATTGAGTCGTGACGAACTCTCCCAGGTGTAGATAGGGAAGATACAAAAAAGCCCTGAAAAAGAACAAGCCCGGGTGTAAATACATCCGGGCTTCGCAAAAACCTCTCTATACGAGAGATAATGCAAAGCTACTATGGCCGCCGCAGGCGCCAAAGCCGCTCATCGACCAAAACCGCGCTTTCGTCGACCATCTGCAACATTCCCATCCTCTTTCCGACTCTTTTTGAATAACTTGCCCGGACAGAAATGGGCATGGCAGAAATGATGTATATAACATGGATCAACCGGCTGTTCCGGCAACGCGTGCTCCTGCACGTCCTCTTCTGGACAGGCGTTCTGATCTTTTTTAATTTCGTCTTTCGGAACGATCGACGGCCCCTGGACGTCCTGGTCACGAGCCTCGGCTTCCTTCCCGGCCATATCATCTTCGTCTATACCCTGAATTATTTCCTGTTTCCGCGATATGTCCTGAAAGGCAATCTCACCGCGTCCATCGCCGGTTTCATTCTCACCCTGACCCTCGCCCTCTTCTATCTGCGCCTGGCCGATGTCTATCTCCTCCACTACTCCGGCCGCACCCGGCTCTGGGTCCCGGAGAACTTCCCTCACAGCATCTATGCACTCTTCAGCATCGGCTGGATCGCCGTCACCATCCGGCTGGTCAGACAAGGGTACCAGGCAAAAGAACAACAGCAACAGCTGGAGAAAGAAAAGCTCCTCGTCGAGCTGCAGCTTCTCAAATCCCAGCTGCATCCTCATTTTCTCTTCAATACCCTCAACAGCCTCTACGCCTTCTCCATGGAAAAGAGCGACAAGGCCCCGCTCATCGTCCTCAAGCTCTCTTCCCTCCTCCGGTATATCCTCTACGAATGCAATGCTCCCCTGATCCCCCTCCACACCGAGATCGGGATCATCAAAAATTATCTCCACCTGGAAAGAATGCGGTTCGGCGACCGGCTCGACTGCAGCCTGCAGTTCACCGGCGACTGGAAGGAGTTCACCATCGCCCCGCTGCTCCTGCTCCCCTTCGTGGAGAACAGCATCAAGCACGGCACCAGCCAACAGCCGGACGGCGGCTGGCTCAGCCTGAACCTCCACGTTGAGAACGGGACCCTTCACTTTCAGCTGATCAACAGCCGCGACAACCACGCTGCCGCAAACGGGATCACCGGCGGTCTCGGCCTCGGCAACGTAAAGAAAAGATTGGAATTACTCTACCCGAATGCCCACACGCTAAAATACGCGGCAGACGAAGATACCTGGCAGGTCACGCTGACTATCCGCCTCTCCGCAAATGCTACACCGGCGCCGCAGGCGCAAACACCCATGATGTATGAAACTGAAATGTCTCATCGTTGATGACGAACCACCGGCATTGTCCATCCTGCAATCCTATCTCGAAGGCACCGGCACCCTCGAGCTGGCAGGCGCCTGCAACAATGCGGTCGAAGCCATGCAGTTCCTGGAACAACACCCCGTCGATCTTATTTTCCTCGACATCCATATGCCGCGATTGCTGGGGACTGCCTTCATCAGGAGCCTGCGCCATCCCCCAAAGCTGATCTTCACCTCGGCCCACAAGGATTACGCCCTTGAAGGCTTCGAACTGGATGCCGTGGACTTCCTCTTAAAACCCTTCTCCTTCGAACGCTTCCTCCGCGCCGTCAACAAGCTCACCGGAATCAACGCGTCGCACCCCCAGGAAATGCCGGAATGCAGCCATGGCCCCTTCCTCTATTTCCGCGTCGACCGAAAGATGGTAAAAGTGCATTTGGACGAGATCGTCTATGTGGAAAGCCTGAAAGACTACTGCCGCATCATCCGCGTGGATCAAAAACCTCTCGTCATGAAAAAACCGATCAGCGCGATCGAAGAGATGCTGCCCGCCCATCTCTTTGTCCGTGTCCACCGGTCCTTTATCATTTCGATCCTTAAGGTCACGGCCTTCACCCACACAGAAGTCGAACTATCCGGCCAGGAGATCCCCATCGGGAAATTATACCGCCACCAGCTGACACGGCTGACGCCCGCCGGATCAAAGCCCTCCGAATAGCTCACCCTTTCAATTCCTCCAACATCTCCAATATCCCTTCGTTCTTCAGAATAAGCATCCCCATCCGTTCGTTTGAGATGCCGCTGCGAAGCTTATAACTATACCACGGCACCCCACCCTCCATCGTCGACTCGAAACACGCAAAGAAGATGTTCGGATTATGTTGCAGGCCCGCCGCGATCTCCACGATGTGCGTCGAGACCAAAAACAGGCTCCCGCTGATCCCCGCCAGTCCATCGATCACCCGCAGGGAAGCATCGGAGGCATCTTTGACATTCGTCCCCCGGAACAGCTCGTCAAAGATGACCACCATCCGTTTCTTTCTGCGAATGGCCAGCACCACCTCCCGCACTCGTCGCACCTCGGTGTAAAAATGACTATGCCCCTGGCTGATGTTGTCCGACAGGTTCACGGTCGTGATCAGCCCGTTGAACAAACTGGTCTCCCAGCTACGCGCCGGCACGGGAAACCCGACATGCGAAAGATAAACGGCCAGCCCCATCGATTTCAGAAAGGTAGACTTGCCTGCCATATTGGCCCCGCTGATAAAACAACAGTTCGCCTCCCCGCTCATCTGGTAGTCGTTGGACACGGGATTGGACAGTAGCGGATGGAAAAGCCCCTGGGCCCGGACCATCGGCGCGGGCGAGTTGCTAAACAAGGGAAAACAAAGATCATATTGCGCCGCGGCCTGCGCCACCGCAAAATAAGCATCCCATTCATATAGGATATCGAGCATCCGCCGAAGGGAATGCTTTCCGCTCTCCCGGAAAAAATGGTCGCACCGGGCCAGCTCCATCGTCGTCAGCGGCCGCTCGGGAGCAAAAAGGATCGCCTTTACCCGGGAGTCGAACACCAGCTCCAGCAGCTCGAGCACTGTACCGACCAATGCGCCGGGAGCGCCGCCTTCCATCCACTCCTGGGTCTGATGAAAAAGATGGCGCAACAGGCTCACCGTCTGTCGAACCCCATGGGTCACGGTATAATATTGCGGGGACTCTTTGACAAGGTTCCGCAGGGTATACACCGCCGCGTCGAAGTATACCCGCGGGAAAAGCCCGATGCCGCAGGAAAGATAATGCTCCACGGTATTTAGCTGCTCGCGGTTGATCCGCAATTCGGTGCCGTTCTCCGCAAACCACCCGATCGTGTCCCGCCGGGCCTCCAGCAGGGACCGTTGGTTACACGGATGCCTGAGCAGCCGCTCCAGGGTATCTCCACCGCCGGTTGTTTTCACCTTGTTGAACAATTCGAATACCGGCCCACGACGGCCATGATCAAACAAGTCCAGGTCCTTCCAGGTCTGCCGGTCCACCTCGAATTCCTCGCCCGGCTCCAGTGGTGGAACAGCCCCTCTACCGTCGGCGCCAAAGTTCCCTCGGCCGCCAGCGCCAAGGCCCCTTTTAGCTGCTGCTCCGTCCCTCGCCTCAAAAGTCCCCTTCGGCACATACCCCCGGACTTCCAGCTCCTCCTTATGCCGGATGCCGATCGCCCGGCCCTCCTCGAGCAGCAGGATCCGGTCGCTTACCTGCAGGATGCCCTGGTACAAATGATCGGTGATGATAAAACCCTTCCGGCCCCGGTATTCGTCGATAAGCTGGACGAGCCGGTCCTGGAAGAGAGGTTCGATCCCGGAGAAAGGTTCGTCCAGCAGGATAAAAGGCGCCGGCAGATGCAGCAACAACAATACCTCAAGATAACGGAGCTCCCCACCCGATAAAGCCGTGGTCCGCTTCCGCAAATGCGGCCGGACGCGGTCATTGGCCATCACCTCCCGCGCCAGCCGGCGATCAGGGACATACAAAGGGATCATTTGCAGGATAGAAAGATTCTCCGGCAGAAAAGAATGTTGAGGCAAATAGGCGATCCACCGGCCGCGAAGCGACAGCGCCGGCCGGTGCTGACCATCGATCCGGATGCTCCGGTCCGGGGTATCCTGCGTACCAAAGAGCACCTTTAGCAAGGTCGACTTACCCGTGCCGTTACGACCCAACAAACCCACCACCTCACCGGTCCGGCATTGCAGGTAAATATCCGACAATACCGTTCTGCCCCCGAGCTCAACGAGAATGCTATCGGCCTCCAGGAGATGTTCTTTCATCGGAAATTGTTTTTTACCAGCAGCACCCCGGCCGCCAGCAACAGATCGGTCAGGAAGGCGCCGGCATGCAACGCCCTCCGGGAAATTCCCAGGTTATAAAAAAAGTAATATTGATGCCCGCGTCGCCGTTCGTAGAAATAGGACGATAAAAAAGCTCCTGCTGTTACAAGTGATAAAGAAAATGTTTTCCCAAATGAAAGACCATAGGCCGTACCCACTAAAGAAATAAGGAAGGAGGTAAGCAGATTGATGGGTAGCAGGTCTTTACAATAATGCAAACAGGCCTTGATCCGGACGGTTAGCATGGATGGTCTTGATTGTGCGACAAGCTAATAAAAAACCCGGCCGCCGCTACATGCCACCGCGTTAAATATCTCCTAATTCACAAACGGCCAGGCCGCCGAATTCAGCAAGTTTCGGATTGCCCCACCCGCAACCTAACCGTAAATTTGCATCGTAAACACCACTATGTCCGACCAATTAGTCAATTACTATCGCATCGAACGGGCCATTGGCTACCTGACCGCCAACTTCAGGTCCCAGCCCGATCTCGACACCATCGCCGCGAAGGTAAACATGAGCCCCTACCATTTCCAGCGCATCTTCACCGACTGGGTCGGCATCAGTCCCAAAAAATTCGTGCAATACCTCACGCTGGACTACCTGAAACAAAACATCGGAAACACGGAAAATATGATCGCCGCCGCTGACGAGGCCGGTCTTTCCAGTCAGTCACGGGTAAACGAACTTTTTGTGAAGATAGAAGGCGTCAGCCCCAATCAGTACAAGACGGGCGGCGCCAACCTCGAGATCGCCTATGGCTATCATGCCTCCCCCTTCGGACTCTGCTTCATCGCCGTCGCGGAAAAAGGCATCTGCGCGTTGAAATTCGTCGATGAAGAACAAACCCGGGATGAGTTCGCGGTTTTCTCAAAACAATGGCGGAACGCTACCCTCATCCATGATCCCACAACCACGCAACCCTATATTCAAAACATCTTCAAAACGCCTCCGGGGAGGCCGGACAGCCCCGGCATCCCCGGCAGACCCTCCCAGCTCCAGCTGTTGGTACAAGGCACCGAATTCCAGCTGAAGGTGTGGGAGGCCCTCGTCCGCATTCCTTTTGGCTCCGTAGCCACCTTCCAGCAAGTGGCCCGCCTCATCGGCCAGCCCGACGCCGCGCGGGCCGTAGGCGGAGCGATCAAAGCCAACAGCATCCTCTATCTCATCCCCTGCCACCGCATCGTTACAAAAGAAGGGTCCATGGGGGAATACCATTACGGCAAGGTCCGCAAGATGGCCATGATCGGCTGGGAATCCAGCCAGTCGCCAACAAAAGACCAGTCGCCAACAAAAGGCCTGTCGCCAACAAAAGGCCCGTCGCCGCAAATGCCGCAACCATAAAATAAACATATGCAAGCACTGATCGTCATCGACGCCCAGAACGAGTTCTCGGGCGAAGGGCAACGCCCTGTCCCCAACCATCCCGATATTCTGAAAGCGATCCTCCACCACGCCCGGGACGCCCGCACCCATGGCCGGCCCATCGCCTGGGTGCGACACCACAACCGCCCCGGCGAATCGCCAGCCTTCCAGCCCAACACCTGGGGCGCCGAATTCTCCCCCGGCTGCGGCCCCCAACAAACCTCCTCGCCCGAAAAAGAATTCCAAAAGAATGTCTACGGCGCCTTCACCGGCTCCCATATCGGCCAGTGGCTGGAAGCGCAAAATGTCGATATCGTCCTCATCGTCGGCTTCTATACCCACGGCTGCGTCGCCACCACGGCCCGCGAAGCGATCATGAAAGATCTCAACGTCCTCCTCGACCCGAATGCCACCGGCTCCTGCGATATCTACAACCCCGCACTCGGCGACCTCTCAGCCGATGAGACCCGCCGCAGCACCCTCATCCAGCTGGTGCACATGGGCGCCGGCCTCACCGGTTCATCGCTCAAAAAGGCCGTCGCCCCGCCCGAAACCCTCACCGGTTCATCGTCCGGAATGTAAGATTCACCCGGGGTCTCCTCACCCGCTTCATCTTTGGGAGGCTATGCAGCCACCGGTCCTGCGTAGCCCCCCTCATCACCAGCAGACTGCCGGGAGCAAGCGACAATTCCACCGTTTCCTTCGTCCCCCGATGCCGGAATAAGAACCGCCGCTCTGCGCCAAAGCTCACCGATGCGATCGCCCCACCCGGCGCCAGCTCCTTCTCATCATCACTATGCCAGGCCATGCCCTCCTCCCCATCATGATATAGGTTCAACAGGCAGCTGTTAAAGCTCACCCCCGTCAATTCCTCCGTCAACTGCTTCAATGCCAGCAGATCAGCCGTCCAGGGCAAGGCCTCCCGCACGACCCCCGAATACTTGTACCCATAAGGGTTATCCCCATACCAGGCCACCTTCCGTTTGGTAATAATACGCCGGCCAAAGATCACCGCCTCGTCGTTCCGCCACTCGATGTTCACCATCAGGTGGTCCATATAGACCCGCGCATCCGCTGCCGCCATCACCGTCCCATAGTAGTCGGCCTGCCCGTCAAAAGGCAAAATATTTTTCATAACCCAAAAATACCCCGGGGCCGGCTTTCCAAAAACCCGGAAATTGCTCGATCAAACCCGCCAAAACCCCGCCGCTTTCCGCCAACGGCTCCCTCTGGCCCATCACCGGGGCGGAAGTCTCGAAAAATAATCCTATTATTGTGTCATACCGACATAAAGAAAACCAGGCCCCGCCAAACGGGGCGAACAAAAACTACATTCATGAAGGGTCATTGCCTGCCAACAAAAAGCCTGTTCATCACGGCCTTGTTCACTATTCTCCTCGCCGCCTGCTCCCACAACAACGGTAAACCCCGCATCCTCGTCTTCAGCAAAACAATGGGTTTCCACCATGAATCCATCGCCGACGGCAATATCGCCATCCAAAAGCTGGGCGCCACAAACAATTTCGACGTCGACACGACGACCGATGCGACCGTGTTCAATGATGACAGCCTGAAAAAATACTCCGCCGTCGTCTTTCTCAGCACCACCGGTGACATGCTTGGCTACCGGCAGCGCGTAGCCCTCGAACGCTATATCCAGTCAGGCGGCGGCTTCGTGGGCATCCACGCGGCCGCCGATGCCGAATACGACTGGCATTGGTATGGCCGGCTGGTCGGCGGCTACTTCCTCGACCATCCCGGGATCCACGATACCTTCCCCAACGTGCAGGAAGGCGTACTCAACGTCATCGACACAAGCAACCCGGCTACCCAATTCCTGCCCAAACCCTGGAAACGCACCGATGAGTTCTACAGCTACAAGGAGCTGAACAAGGATGTCCACGTCCTGCTCTCCATCGACGAGACCAGCTACAAAGGCGGCCACAAGATGGGCGATCATCCCATGGCCTGGGAACACGAGTACGACGGCGGCCGCGCCTTCTACACCGAGCTCGGGCATACAAAGGAAAGCTACTCCGAAGAGAACTATCTCAAACACCTCCTCGCAGGCATCCAATACGCCATCGGCGGCAACAACGGCATTGACTACGCAAAAGCAAAAACTCCCGTCCCACCCGCCGAAGAACGCTTTGTAAAGACCCAGCTCTTCACCGGCCAGCTCTTCGAACCCACCGAAATGACCATCCTGCCCAACCTCGATATTCTCATCATCGAACGCCGCGGCGGGATCAAGCTCTATAAGAACGCTACAAAGCAGGTTAAGCCCGTTGGCTTCTTCGACGTCTACTACAAGACCCTCCACACCCCCGGCGTCAACGCCGAGGAGGGCATGCTGGGACTGGCCAAAGACCCGGATTATGCGACCAACAATTATGTCTATATCTATTATAGCCCCGCCGACAGCTCCGTCAATCGCCTCTCGAGGTTCGTTTTCAAAAATGATACCCTCGACAAATCCACCGAAAAGACCATCCTCGAAGTAAAGGCCCAACGGGAGATCTGCTGCCACACCGGCGGCTCCATCGCCTTCGGCCCCGACAAACTGCTCTATTTCTCCGCCGGCGATAACTCTACCCCCTTCGACGAGAAGGGCGCAAAGCATGTCAGCAGCGGCTTCGCCCCGCTCAACGATATTCCCGGCCATCAGCAATACGATGCACGGCGCTCCGCCGGCAATACGAACGATCTCCGCGGCAAGATCATGCGGATAAAAATAAACGCCGACGCCACCTATGACATCCCTCCCGGCAACCTCTTTCCAAAAGGAACGCCGAAAACCCGGCCCGAGATCTATGTCATGGGCGACCGCAACCCTTATCGCATCTCCGTCGACCAGAAGAACAGCTATCTCTACTGGGGCGAAGTAGGCCCCGACGCCAACGACGACAGCCTGGCCACCCGCGGCCCCCGTGGCTATGATGAGGTCAACCAGGCCCGCAAAGCCGGCTTCTTCGGCTGGCCGCTCTTCGTCGGGAACAACTATGCCTATCACGAGTACGACTATGCGACGGGTCAACACGGCCCGGCCTTCGACCCCGCCCATCCCGTCAACGATTCCCGCAACAATACGGGTCTCCGCGACCTGCCCCCCGCGCAGCCGGCCTTTATCTGGTATCCCTACGCGCCTTCTCCCGACTTTCCCGAGGTGGGTACGGGCGGCCGCAACGCCATGGCCGGACCGGTATATTACACAGACCTGTTCCCGGATTCGACCCGTTATCCGGACTATTATAACGGTAAGCTGATCATCTACGAATGGATGCGCGGCTGGATGAAAGCAGTTACCCTCCAGCCCAATGGGGACTTCGACAAATTCGAACCTTTCGCCCCCGGCGTAAAAATGAACTCCGACATCGATATGGAGGTCGGCCCCGATGGCCGCCTGTACCTCCTCGAATACGGTACCGGCTGGTTCACCCAGAACCCTGACGCCGGCCTGGCGCGGATCGATTACATAAAAGGCAATCTGCCGCCTGTCGTTTCGGCGGTCAATATCGATAAAACATCCGGCCTCCTGCCGTTCACCGTCAAAGCCTCGACCACGGCTCGCGACCCCGAGAATGGGAAGCTCACCTACACCTGGGACCTCGGCAACGGCACAAAGAAAGAGACCACCGAGCCTACGCTCGATTACACCTACAACACCGCCGGCGACTACACCATCAGCGTCGAAGCAAAGGACGACCAGGGCAGCACGGCGAAAAGTGCAGGCGTGCCGGTCTATGCCGGCAACGAAGAGCCAAAGCTGGCCATCCAGCTGAAAGGCGGCAACCGGAGCTTCTATCTTCCCGGCGTTCCGGTCGGCTATGCCGTTGATGTAAAGGATGACGATACGTCGAAGATCGATCCGGCCAATCTCTACGTCTCCGTGGATTATATCCAGGGCTATGATAAGACTGCCGTCCCCATGGGTCACCACCAGGGCGCCGCAAGCGTCACCGGCAAGCAGCTCACCCAAACCCTCGATTGTAAATCCTGCCACAAGGAAGCCGATAAATCCATCGGCCCCGCTTTCCTCCTCGTAGCGCAGAAATACCAGAAGGACCCGAAAGCCGCCAGCTATCTCGCGGATAAGATCATCAAGGGCGGTAGCGGCGTATGGGGCGATGTGGCGATGTCGGCCCATCCCACCCTTTCCCAAAGCGATGTCGGTTCCATCGTCACCTGGATCCTCTCGCTGGCCAACCAGCAGGCCGTCAAAACGTCCCTGCCCCAGACCGGCTCGATCGTCCCGCCAAAGGA
>Ga0310811_10006908_pt1 | contig 14502 bp, 15 predicted proteins | sample YCmetagenome_FD_207642 | JGI IMG/M metagenome (GOLD analysis project Ga0310811, IMG submission 207642) | Soil microbial communities from experimental microcosm in Duke University, North Carolina, United States - YC | ecosystem: Engineered > Artificial ecosystem > Soil microcosm > Unclassified ...
TCACCACCGACTATTCAAGGACATTTGGCGCGCATAAAATAACGGCCCTTGCCGGCTATAGCTATCAGGACTCCAAGAGCGAAGATTTTTATATGCAGAACTGGGATTTTCCCACCGATGACTATTCGTACAACAGGATGCAGTCCGGTAATGCCCTTGGCCGCGGGGAAGCTGTCATGAACAGCCTTGCAACCTCTTACAAGCTCATCGGCTTCTTCGGCAGGCTCACCTACAGCTGGAATGACAAATATCTGCTGATGGCCAGTGTCCGTCGCGAAGGCTCGTCCAGGTTCGGCGCCTCGCATAAATGGGGCACCTTCCCGGCCATATCTGCCGGTTGGAAGATCACGAAAGAGAATTTCATGAAGGATGTCACCTTTATCAACGAACTCAAACTCCGGGCGGGTTATGGTGTCACGGGTACTGCACCCGATGTCTCCTATCTTTCGCTGACCAGCCTCAACTACGGAGCCCGCTTCCTGTATAACGGCAACTGGATACAATCCCTTTCTCCCGTTCGTAACCCCAACCCCGATCTCCGCTGGGAACGCAAAGGGGAATACAATATCGGCCTGGATTTCACCATGATGGATAGCCGCATCAGTGGTTCTATCGATCTTTATAAACGGCAAACCAGGGACATGTTGTGGGATTATGGTGTTCCGGTCCCTCCCTATCTGTACAATACGATCACCGCCAATGTGGGCACGACGGAAAATAAAGGGGTGGAAGTACTGGCCAATTTCATCGCTGTCCAGAAAAAGAATTTTGAATGGACTACGGGAGCCAACTTCTCCACCAATACCAACAAGCTGGTTTCTCTCTCCAACGACCTGTTCAAGACGACCGTCAACTACATCGATGCGGGGTACACGGGCGAACCTATCCAGACCAGTACCCATCGTCTTTATGTAGGCGGGCCTGTGGGAGACTTCTACGGATATAAATCCGTCGACATCGACGCCAACGGCAAGTGGATCATCGAGGGCGCCGACGGAAAGCCCAAGCCTATGAAAGATGCGAAGCTTGAAGATAAAAAGATACTTGGTAATGGTCTGCCGAAATACTATCTCGGCTGGAACAACACTTTCCGGTACAAGAACTTCGATCTGAGCGTACTGGTAAGAGGCGCCTTCAAGTTCCAGATACTCAATTTCCAGCGGATGTTCTACTCCGACCCCAAAGTCACCCAGTATAATATGCTTCGCACCGCCTTTGACAAAGTATACGGCAAAGCTGTGCTCACCGATGACCTGGCCTTTGTCAGCTATTACATCGAAAATGGCGATTACATAAAAGTGGATAATGTTACACTGGGATATACCCTGCCTGTAAAGAATAAATATATTCGCGCCATTCATCTTTATACATCCGGTCTAAACCTGCTGACCATCACTGGTTATAAGGGTATCGATCCGGAAGTGACAAGGACCGGCAATACCACCGATCTGCGTCTTGCCCCCGGCGATGATCAACGCGACAAATATCCGACGACGCGAACATTTACGCTCGGCGCAAATATCACTTTTTAACGGTACGGTAAAACTGAAAAATACATGAAACACAAATTCCCCATATTAACTATAACTTCTGCCCTTACAGTCACGCTCGTCCTCGGCGGCTGTACCAAACTGGATGAAACCGTCTATTCGGAAGTCATCGCTGATAACTTCAAACCCACTGCGGGCGACGTCCCTTCGATCATCGCTCCCGTATATACCAATCTCAGGGCGCAGACGGCTGGCTGGCAGGGCTGGTTCGACGTGGAAGAGGAAAGCGCTGACGAGATCGTGACGCCCGTCCGTCCCAACGGATGGTATGACGGCGGTACTTATCAGCGGATGCATCGTCATACCTGGACACCAACCGAGGGACAACCCAGTGGTCTGTGGAGCCGTTGTTTCACGGGCATCAACACTGCCAACCGGGTGATCTACCAGATCAGTTCCGGCGAGATACCCATTACTACAGGGAAGGACAATGTCATCGCCGAATTGAAGGCAGCCCGTGCCTTCTATTATTATCTGCTTTGCGACAATCACGGGAATGTTCCGATCGTCACCGATTTCAAGGCGACAGATCTCCCGAAACAGAGCACCCGGCAGCAAGTGTATGACTTTGTTATTAAGGAACTCACGGATAACCTGCCCCTGCTCTCCGAGAATGTCGATAAATCCACCTATGGCCGGTTCAACAAATGGGCGGCCAAGGCCATACTGGCAAAAATGTATCTCAACGCCGGCGTATATACGGGTACGCCGCAGTGGGACAAATGTATCCAGCAGTGCGATGACATCATCAATCAGGCGACGACGAAAGGGTCCTACCTGCTGGAACCCCGGTACAAGGATCTTTTCAAGACGAATAACGAGGGTTCGAAGGAGCTCATCTTTACCGTCCCCTATGATGAAACATTCGGCACCGAATTTCAGATACATATGAAAACGCTCGACCCGCTGATGCAACAGGTATTCCCTATGCAGGTGCAGCCCTGGGGCGGCGACTGTGCGGTACCCCAGTTCATCGATACCTACGATGCTGACGACTCCCGGCTGAAAGATACCTGGTTACAGGGTCCGCAGTACAGCGCTACTACGGGCGCGCTCGTCATCACTTATACAAAGAGTGTCAATAGCATCGAAAAGACCCAGTCCAACGAAGGCTACCGCATCGGGAAATACGAGATCAAGCCCAACGCAAAAGCCGGTCTCAGCAACGATTTTCCCATCTTCCGCTATGCGGATATCCTGATGATGAAGGCGGAATGTCTTTTGAGAACAGGCCATGCTGACGATGCGGCGGCTCTGGTGACCCAGGTAAGACAAAGGGACTTTACGAATACTCCTGCCAAGGCGACCGTCACCGGGGTACAACTGCAGCAGGGAAGCGCCTATCAGTATGGTTACTGGGACAATGGCGCTATCACACAATTACAGGGAGGTTCTGACATCACCTATGGCCGGTTCCTCGATGAACTGGGATGGGAGTTTGCCGCGGAAGGTCACCGGCGCAGCGATATCATCCGCTTTGGTGTGTTTACGACAAAAATGTGGTTCCAGCACGCCAGCTCGAGTCAGGACAAGACTTTATTTCCGATACCGGCTACCGAGCTCAACAAGAATCCGAATTTGCATCAGAATACTGGTTACTGACCATAAAGTGGCTGCGTCACGGCAGGTGGCGCGGCCGCCCTTCGGGGTTTGTCGCTAATTTTGGCTCCGCGTGGTCGGGGCTTCCTGCGTTGTACCATTCATCATCCATACTTTTCCATTCTTATGGGCGGCCGTCCGGTATTCCCTATTCCTCTTTTATCATCCGGATTCACCGATTAATTTTACGCCCTCAATTCAAAGACATATGATATCGAGACCCTGGCCTGTCCTGTTATTCTTTTGTACCTTCCTGGCCGCTGCCTGCAGCGAGGACAAGGAAGACGAAACTGCCGTCGTTGACAGATCGGGTTCAGTCGAAACGGCGGTATCTGTGGAACATGCGGACAGCACACACGACGTGCTGCTGACACGGCATAAGGTATGGGTGAACTACAAAGAGTATACGACAGTAGAACACAGGGACACAGTACCTGCGCTGGGCATGTTAAACACCGAAGCAGAGAACTCCGGAGCAGAGACCCAAAATGTCAGCGTTAAAAAAGATTACCAGATATTCATCACCGTCAAATAATGAAAAAGTCCAGACATATCGAACTGATACTGATCACTGCCGCCCTGGCATCCTGTCACCGTCCTTCACGGGAATGGAGCAGCGCCAACAGGGTGTATGTGCGCAGTGACTCCACGGCTCCCTATACCAGGACTTACAACCATGGTCATGGTGGTCTCTGGTACTACGCGTTCCGTCCTTACGGCAACTATTATTTTGGTCAGTACCATCGTGTCGGGTACTATTCCGACGCGATCAGCGAGCGCGGCAATATCGGCACCAATTTTGGCAAGTCCGATATTGTCAGGGGCGGTTTTGGCCGAGGATTTTCCGTATCATCCTAATAATATCATCATCTATCATGAAAAGAACAGCGATAAAGCCACGTCATGGATGGGAGCAGGCCGTAGAGAAGCTGGGATTTGGCTTTCATACCACCAATGTTCCTTATTGGGACGAGAGTGCCTGTTACGAATTTAGCCTGGACGAGGTCCTTTTTATCGAAAGGGCTTCGGCGGAGCTCTGGGATCTTTGTCTGGGGGCCGTTCAGCATGTCATGGACAATCGTCTATACAGCCGTTTTGCCATCCCGGAAGCGTTTATTCCGCATATCGAACGGTCCTGGATGGAGGATCATCCGGCTATTTACGGCCGTTTTGACCTTGCGTGGCGCGACGGGCAACTGAAGCTGCTGGAATTTAATGCGGATACGCCGACGAGCCTGTATGAGGCGGGTATCGTCCAGTGGTTCTGGCTGCAGGATCTTGACAAGAGCAAAGACCAGTTCAACAGCATTCACGAAAAGCTGATCGCCTACTGGTCCTTTCTGAAGACCTATCTGTATCCCGGCGTTCTGCATTTCGCCTGTGTAAAGCAGTCGCTCGAAGACCTTACCAATACCGAATACATGCGGGACTGCGCCATGCAGGCTGGGTTGGATACCCGGCTGGTCTTTATCGACGATATCGGATGGGACAGGGGGCGTGAGGTCTTTGTCGATATGCAGGAGCAGCCGATCCGGAATATTTTCAAGCTATATCCGTGGGAATGGCTGGCAGGCGAGGAGTTTGGAAGCAATATCCTGAAGGATAAGAACAAGGCTTTCTGGATCGAACCTTCCTGGAAGATGATCCTTTCCAACAAGGCGATCCTGCCGGTGCTTTGGGAGCTGTATCCGGATTGTCCCTGGCTTTTGCCGGCTTATTTTGAAAGCAGCCGGCTTCGGGATTATGTCAAAAAACCGATACTATCGCGGGAAGGTGCCAATATTCAGATCGTCCGGGGAGGCGGCGTTCTTCAACAGACTGATGGTGAGTATGGAAAGGAGGGATATGTTTATCAGGAGTTCTTTCCTTTGCCTGAGTTTGATGGGAATTATCCTGTCATCGGCAGCTGGATCATCGGCCAGGAGCCTGCCGGTATGGGCATCCGCGAATCGGAGGGTCTTGTTACCGGCAATCTGAGCCGGTTCGTGCCTCATTTTATTCGTTGATGGGAAAGTGGCATTGGCGGGCCCGGTGATATGTGCTATTTTTATGCCCATGCGTCGTAAGCTGGGTCCGTTGCAACTTGCTGCTGTCATTTTTCTTACCGTATCGGGGGGGCCGTACGGTCTGGAGCCTTTGTTTTCCTACGTTGGCGTCAATGGGGCGATGTTGCTTCTGCTGGTCACGCCGCTGTTGTGGGATGTGCCTACGATCCTTACGGTTCTCGAGCTCAACAGCATGATGCCTGTCACGGGCGGATACTATCAGTGGGTAAAAAGTGCGCTCGGCATCCGGTGGGCATTTTTTGAAGGGTGGTGGACCTGGCTCTATACTTTTTGCGATCTGGCGATCTATCCTGTGCTGTTTGTCACCTATGCGGCCTTTTTTTTCCCGGTGGTGGCGTTGCATAAGATACCGGTATGTCTCTGTATCATCTGGGCGTCCGCATTGCTCAATATAATTGGTATTGTGCCTGTGGGAAAGACCTCCATCGTTCTCAGCATCCTCGTGCTGACGCCGTTCGTACTGACGATTGGCCTGGTCTTCGCCCATCATGCGCCTCTTCACGTGCCGGTGCCGGAGGTTCATGACCAGCATTTTTCAACACTTAGTCTCGGGCTCTATACGGTGATGTGGAATTTTATCGGGTGGGACAACGCCACGACCTATGCGGGAGAGGTAGCCCGCCCAGTCCGGTCTTATTTTACTTCGGTCTGTCTGGCTTTTCTGCTGGTCATTGCCATCTATATTCTGGCGACCCTGGCCGTCGGCCAGTCGGGCATCGATACGGCGACCTTTGAAGAGGGCGATTTTCCGCGGGTCGGCGAGCTTCTGGGGGGGCACTGGCTGGGCATGCTTATAGCTGCGGGCGGTATGGCCAGCACGCTGGGTCTTTATTCGGCGGTGCTTTTGTCCGTGAGCCGGGTTCCAAAGGTAATGGCTGACGACCAGTTGTTGCCTTCCTGGCTTTGCACTGAGCATCGCCGTTGGGGAACTCCTTATGTTTCGATCATCGCCTCTTCTGTTGTCGTCAGCATTCTTATACTGTTCACATTCTCGGACCTGGTCGTAATGGATATTATCCTCTATGGCGCCGGTCTTACGCTTGAGTTCGTTACGCTGCTGGCTTTTCGCCGGAAGGAGCCACATCGTCCGAGGCCTTTTAAGATACCGCTGAATAATACCGGTCTGCTGTTGATGACCCTTCTTCCCATAGCCGTTTATACCGTCGCCCTAACGGGTACGCTGCTTACTTCAGAGAAGATGTTGTTCCCTATAGGTCTGGCCCTGACCATGCTGTTTTCCGCGGAACTGGTCTGGCGGCTCGTGCTGTGGCGCAATCCGGCGTTGAAATCCGACCCAATTGGCTAAGTGTTTTTGTATATTTCGGAAGTTGATCGTGGGCGCCTGGTTTCGGCATTAACAAATTGTAAATTCTTTTGTCCGGCGGTCCGGTACTAGCATTCCATCATAAGCTGGTGTATCTTGTTGGAGATATGCGACTTCTGATCATCCCCCTGCTGGCCTTAGTCCTGGCGTCCTGCCATGGTGGCAACAAAAGTTTCACGCTTGTTTCCGGCTCGGAGAATGAACCTCTGGAACCCATCCTTAAGGAATTTGCAAGGCAGCAGGGTTATGACGTCAATTTTGCGTACAAGGGATCGGTCGATATTATGCTCGACCTTCAGGCGGACAGTACTGTCGCCGACGCCGTATGGCCGGCCAGTGGTAAGCAGGGCAGCGTCGAGATCGCCAAAGAGTCCGAGCGTGGCATTGTCGAGATCGAGACGCTGAAGAAGGTCAACAATGACCTGATCGCTACCATCGAGGAAACCCTCAAGATACAGGCGGATGGCAGGGCTAGACGTCAGCAGGCAGAGGGCGAACTTGTCAAGATCGAAACTGATCTTAAGGCGAAACTGATCTCGCTGAAGAGCTGACCGCAACCGGCCGATCGGCGGGGGCGTGGATTTTCAGACGTGTACACTCATTACCGGTATCGTACAGGTTTTGGCTATTTTTTTGGACTGGCTGACGTGAAAATCGAGGAGTTTGTGTCTTTTGGGGAAAACGATCAGCCAGTCGGCGCCGGAGCTGCACAGGTATTTGTTGACGCTGTCGGCGATATTGTTCGACCGTTCGAAGTGTGTCTGAGGGAATAGCTCCCTTAGTCTGTCCTCCCAGGAATCAAAGTTAAAAACGGCATTTCCTTCGCGGTCTTCCGCCCTGGTGGAGATATTTATTACCTGATATTTTGCGTCGAGGAGGCTGGCCAATTCCTTCAGGAAGGGCATGGAGGCGGGGATGCCTGCGCCTATATCGTCCAGCTCGCAGGCCAGGACGATCTTTTTGATGGCGTGAAAGACGGCATTTTCCGGAATATAGATCGCGGGGGAGGGGAGTTTGCGTGCGAGGGGGGCGTTGGCTGTTACCACGAGAAAGGGATTTATCTGCCGGCAAAATTCTTCCAGGCGGTACTCTATGGCTCCGACGTCCAGGTCTGACGTTATCCTGACCTTGTTGCCGGTCCGGCCGGACAGTTCTCCCGAGAGAGAACGCAGCATAGTTACGCCTTCCTGCTGCATCTCTTCGAAGACGTATTCTGGTACCGGGAGCTCTGCCGCGGCTATAGGGGGCTCCAAAACGTGAATAAGATGGATATCTGCGTTGATCGCCAGCGCCAGGTCTGCTGCATAGCGGGCGGCGTTGGAGGAACTGTCGGGGAAATCCACCGGCACTACTATGGATCGCATAATCGTTAGTTTATGCAAAGTTAATAAACTTAACATCTCCGGGGATATTGGAGAAGTCAGGTTGGGAGGTAAAATGTTGGAGATAGTTAATGGTGGTGTAATCGCATTCTCCGGGTCGACCGCCAGATATCGGTGAATTGATCTACAGATGGGCAATAAAGATGGGATGCTTGTGTTCCCGGATCACCTTCTCTGCAAAACTTCGCTTGGCCATATAGGAAAGTGGGCTCCGCCCAAAGGATCCACTTATCAGTAATACTTTCTGCTTGTCTGCGATCCAGCCCGCGAAGAAGTCGGCGGGTTTGAAATGCAGTTTGGAGAAGCCGATGTTGTCGTAGTGCAAGCCGGCGTACTCTTTCAGGAGGTCCGGGTCGGGCAGGTTTTCCGACGCCTCGTCCTTTATGTAGAGCACTTCCGAGGACAGGCTCGAGTACTGGGGGAAGAGGTAGCTGAACTGCTTCATTGCGTGGAGGCTTTCCCTGCTGCCGTCGTATGCGAAATACAGCTGTTCGAAGGCCAGGAAATTTTCGGGCAGCAGCATTATCGGGCATTCGGCTTCGCGAAGGGCTTCGTGCAGGAAAAGATTGGGCTCGCGGGCGTCTATTTCGGCGTAAAACACTTCTGCACTGGCTATGATCAGGTCGGCGAAGCGGCTTTCCTTTGCGGCCAGCTCTTTGCTCCAGGGTTCTTCGTTGGCGTGTAGCTGGAAATGAATATTTTCCTGTTCGCAGCGACGGGCGAAAAGTGCTTTGTGGTCGGCGACTGTCTGCCGTTCCCTATCTTTTGTCCGCATATAAGGGGCGGAGCTGTGGAGGTGGCTGGCGCTAGCCATGCCGTCGTAGTCGATGGGGCTGAAGAAGAGCCCTTTGACGTGGAAGGATTCCTGCTGTCGCAGGAACTGAAGAAAGGCAAAGGCCCCTTGCGGGAACACTTTGCCTGCGGATATAAATACCAGCTGTTTCATGCCATAAAGGTACGATTACCTATAACAATTGTCCTCCCGAGACCTCGATCCGCTGCGCGGTAACCCAGCGTGCGTCTTCTGTACAAAGCCATGCGACGACCCCGCCGATATCGTCTGGGCGGCCGACCCTGCCGAGGGCGAAGATGGAGCCGGCCTGTTTCATTCCTTCTTCAGTCGGGGGCAGAAATTGTCTGGTAAAGTCGGTCTCGGTCAGACCCGGGGCTACCGTATTGGCTGTAATTCCGCGATAACCCAGTTCTTTGGCCAGATAGCGGGTAAAGACCTCTATGGCGCCTTTCATGGACGCGTAGGCGGCGTATCCCGGCAGGGAGAACCGGGTCAGTCCCGAAGAGATGTTGATGATCCGGCCGTTGTCATTCAGAAAAGGAAGCGATCTCTCTGTCAGCAGAAATACTCCTTTCAGGTGGATGTTGTACATCTCGTCGATGGACTGTTCCGGTGTTTCGGCGATGGGGGAGTGCGCCGCCGTCCCCGCGTTGTTCACGAGAAAATCAAATTTGTTGCTGCCCGTATGCTTCCCGAGGTGTTCGCCCACTGTCTTCAGGAAGGCGTTAAACCCCCTGCTGTCCGAGGTATCGAGCTGTATGGCTTCGGCCTTTCGCCCCATGGCCCGGACTTCGGCTACGACCTTGTCTGCTTCCGTCTTATTGGTGTTATAGGTCAGGATGGTATCGATCCCTTTTTCGGCGAGACGCAGAACCATATTTCTTCCGAGGCCCCGGCTGCCGCCGGTGACCAGTGCGATCTTTGCTGTTTCCTTCATAGTTGAAAATTTAGGATACAAAGTTCGCTCCGGCGATGGCCACCGGCGTGGTGAACAGTTCAGGGAAAATGGTAGTCTTTTCAGTATTTTTGTCGCAGCAACCTTAAAGCACATGCCACGCACAAAGTCATTTAATGAGGAGGACATGCTCGACAAGGCAAAAGACCTTTTCTGGCGTAAGGGGTACAATGGGACTCCTCCGCAGGATATCATTGATGAAACGGGGCTTAGCCGTTCGAGCCTGTACGATACCTATGGAGACAAGCACAGCCTTTTTATAAAGACCCTGCAGCGTTATCGCGATCGCGAGACGGTTGCGGTCATCGCTCATCTCGACAAGGCCGGGGACGTCCCGCTGGCGATCCGTCAGCTGTTTCAGGAGACGTACAGGGAATGTCTGTCGACCAAAGGCAGGAGGGGTTGTTATATGATCAACGCCGTTCATGAGCTGGTTCCCCATGACTCTAAGGTGGAGACTATCGTCCGGGAGAACAGGCAGGCTACGGAGGATGCGCTGGTAAGGGCGATTCGCAGGGGTCAGCAGAAGGGGCAGATGTCCAGGGATCATCAGCCAAGGTCGCTTGCGCGGTTTCTGCTGAACGGTCTTTGGGGGCTTACTGCCCAGGTCAAGCTGGGGATCGACAAGAAGCTGGCCGACGATATCATCAAAACCACCCTTTCTTTTCTATAGTCCTGGATAATGTACGAGTCGTTATTTGCTCATATCAGGAAGTTCGTTCCCCTTAGCCAGGAGGACGAGGATATCCTCCATTCCAGTCTCCGCTATAAGAAGCTGCGGAAGAAGGAGTTCCTCTTAAAGGAAGGGGAGGTATGCGGGGCCAATCATTTTGTATTGAAGGGTTGTTTCCGGATGTATTTTATACAGGAGAGCGGCGTCGAGCAGATCATTCAGTTTGCGATCGAGAACTGGTGGATGACAGATTTTCAGAGTCTTGACTGGCAGCAGCCTTCTCATTACTACATCCAGGCGGTCGAGGCGTCCGAGATAGCTATTCTCGACAGCCGGGTCACGGCGGAAGTCTGCGACCGGATCCCGAAGCTGGACCGCTATTTCCGGCTTATCGTCCAGCGGGCTTTTGCAGCGTCGCAGCAGAACCTCCTGTTTATCTATACTTTTTCCGGAGAAGAGAGGTATCACCATTTCAATGCCGCCTTCCCGGAGTTTGTGCAGCGCGTACCGCAGTATATGGTCGCGTCCTATCTTGGATTTACCCCCGAGTTTGTCAGCAAGATCAAGGGCCGGCGCGGGGTGGGGGGAGGTAAGTGAGGTTGCGCGGGTGGGGAGGCGATGAGTGAGGCTGCCGCTGGAAGAGCCTTGTGAGGGCCGGTCTGCGATTTCTTAATCATGATTATTTTTTGGCACCGGGTGCGATGGGAAATTTGTGGTATCAAAAAACTTAGTCTATGAGTACAAGAATCAGGATCAATCAGGCAGAGCCGGCGGGTTACCGTGCAATGATCGCGCTGGACAAATATGTAGAGTCTACCCGGCTCAGCCAGACACAGAAGTACCTCATTAAAATACGGGTCTCGCAGATCAACGGCTGCGCGTACTGTATCGACATGCATACCCGCGACGCCAGGAAGGAGGGAGAGACGGAGCAGCGGATCTATGCGCTGGATGCCTGGAGGGATACTCCTTTTTTTACTCCCGAGGAGAGGGCCATTCTTGCCCTGACCGAAGAGGTTACTTTTATCAACCGTCATGTTTCGGAGGAAGTTTATAAGGAGGCGGCCCGGCTTTTTGACGAACAGTATCTGAGCCAGATCATTTTGGCTATCATCAATATCAATGGCTGGACCCGGATCGGGATTGCTACGGCGATGAGTCCGGCGCCTGCCGCGGAGGTTTAAAGGGGGCGCAGGGGAGCGGGATGCAGAGGACATGGCCGCGGGACGGAAGGGACAGGGCCCTGAGGGCGTAGTGCCGCGGGCACATGTATTGCAATAATCTCATAACTTACAGTCTCAATTTTGAACGTTATGAGAGCTCTTTTTACGTCCATCCTGCTGTTCGTTGCCGTTATGGGGATCTACGCCCAGCCGCACGAGACCATTCTGCTCAATGCTACGGTCATCGATGGAACGGGCGGAGCGGCGCAACCGCATACCGCCATCGTAATCCGCAATGGTAAGATAGCCACAATTACACGGGGGAAGATCAGGCCGGCGGCTGACGCCATTCAGGTCGACTGCAGTGATAAATTCATCATGCCGGAGATCATCGACTGCCATACGCATGTCGGTAATCTGAAGGGAACTTCCACCAGCAGCGATAACTATAGCTCTGAGAACGTCCGGCGTCAGCTGCTGCATTTTCAGGATTATGGAGTTGGGGCCATTCTTTCCATGGGGACGGAGCAGCCGATGGGTGTCGCGATACGGGATTCGTCCAGGAACGGGCTTGTTCCCGGCGCAACCATGTACTCGGCCATATATGGATTCGGCGTGAAGGGCGCCATGCCTCCGGAGGGAATGGGTATGTCGCATATCTATCGTCCTGAAACCCCGGAAGAGGCGGTCCGGCAGGTACAGGAGCTGGTCGCTTTCCGGCCGGATGTCATCAAGATGTGGGTGGATGATTTTTACGGTCAGTACAGGAAGGATCAGATCATGAAGCCGGAGATATATGCGGCCATCATCAGGGAGGCGCACAAACACAATATACGGGTGGCTTCCCATCTTTATCATATATCGGATGCCTACAAGCTAATCGAGGCGGGTGTCGACGCAATGGCGCACAGTATCCGGGATGCGGAGGTCGACGATTTTGTGCTGGCGGAGATGAAGAAGAGGAATATTACTTATATCCCTACCCTTTCGCTCGATGAGTTCGCCTATGCGTACGAAGACAGTCCCGGCTGGCTGGATGATCCTTTTTTCCGCAGTTCTCTTGAGCCGGGCGTATACGAAATGATCACGAGCCCGGCCTACAAGGACAAGGTCGGCAAGAGTACGGTCACACTCCAGGAGAAGACGGCCCTGGACGTGGCGTTGAAGAATCTCAGCAAGCTCTACCGGGCGGGGATACCTGTTGTCCTTGGCACCGACGCCGGCGCCAGTCCCATTCGTGCGCAGGGGTTTTCGGAACATATGGAGATGGAGCTGATGGTGAAGGCGGGGCTGACGCCCCTCGAGGCGATCGCGGTCGCGACCGGCAACGGAGCCAAATTCCTGCATATCGACAATGTCCGGGGTACTTTACAGGCGGGGAAGAAGGCCGATCTTATCGTGCTTGACAAGAATCCTCTGGAAGATATTCGAAACACGCGTACGATCTCCTCTGTCTGGAAGGACGGGGTAAAGGTCAGCGGCGGTCCCATTAGGCATTGATGTGTATCTTTACGGTATGGAACAGCGTCAGCAATTCGTGAATGAGGCCGGCAGCCGGGATTCTGTCACCTGGGTGTTCGATGGCATCCATATGGGGCATGCCGTCTCGCGGTTCAATGAGCTGACTTCTTTTAGCGCTACCGGCACGAACACCGACGTCATTCGGCTACATATCGGTCTCAGGGGCAACTACAGCTGGCACTACCGGCAGCTAGATACCGATTTTCATCTGATCGGCGGCCATCACAATATCATGTATTCCCCCGAGTTCGACATGACGGTGGAGAACAGGACCCTCGAGCTTGAGACCTTCGGTATTCAGTTTCCCCGCGAGACTTTTTTAAAGTTTACGCACAATGCCAGCGACCTGCTGAAGCGTTTTGGCGACCAGGTCGCCGGTGGCAGGCCGGTCCTGCTATCCGACCAGTGGGGCGCCGTCGACCCGCAGATACAGCAGGTGGTCCATCAGATCATCAACAATCACTACAGCGGCGATCTTCAGCAGCTGTTTCTCCTTTCGAAGAGTATCGAGCTGCTGGTCCTTTGTGCCGAATCGTGTGCGCTTGCAATGAACAGGCGGCAGGAGTTTGTCAGAACACCCGGGGATAAGGAAAAGATCATTGCCGTCCGGGATCTCATCAACGAACGTCTCAGCGAACCTCCCAGTCTCTCACAGATAGCGCGCACTGTCGGGATCAACGAATACAAGCTGAAGCGGGGTTTTAAGGAAATCTTCAACACGACGGTATTCGGCTATTTGACAGAACAGCGGTTGCTACTTGCCTACCAATATCTTATGGATACGCGAAAGACGGCCGCCGAGATATCCTTCGAACTGGGCTACTCTACTCCCCAGCATTTCAATAATGTTTTCAAGAAGCGTTTTGGCCTGACTCCGGATTCCATTAGAAAAAATCCGTAAACTGCAATCCCGGCCGCCAAAATGGGGCGAATATTGTAGCATAATCAAAAAAATACCAATATGAGCCAGTCATTGATCGTCAGCAGCGCTATCGATATCCGGGTCCCCGCAGCAGCCGTCTGGGATGCCCTTACCAATCCCGGGATGACCAAAAAATATATGTTTGGATGTGAGGCCATCTCCGACTGGCGGCCGGGCAGTCCGCTGGTCTGGAAGGGCAATTTCAACGGTCTGGACATGGTAGCGGTGAAGGGCAGCGTTGTCAGCATCGAGCCAGGCAGGTCCCTTGTCTATACTGCGATCGATCCAAATAATCCGGCGATCCCGGACGTCCCGGAAAACTATCTTACCATTACTTATGAGCTGACCGCGCTGGATGGTCACACCCGGCTGGCCGTCACGCAGGGCGACTATAACGCAGTGGCGGAAGGGGCCAGGCGCTATGAGGAAACTATGGCGGGCGGGGGATGGACGCCGCTGCTGGTCCAGATCAAGGAAATTCTGGAAGAGGGGGCCAAATGAGGGGACGCTGCTACGGCCTAGTTTGGGGTATAGCGGGAGTTGAGTGCGTTCAG
>Ga0310811_10006909_pt1 | contig 14501 bp, 13 predicted proteins | sample YCmetagenome_FD_207642 | JGI IMG/M metagenome (GOLD analysis project Ga0310811, IMG submission 207642) | Soil microbial communities from experimental microcosm in Duke University, North Carolina, United States - YC | ecosystem: Engineered > Artificial ecosystem > Soil microcosm > Unclassified ...
CCAGCCCCGCCTGCCGCATCACCGGCCAGACTTCGGCAACGATGGCGGCCAAGCGCGCCGGCGCGCGCGGATCAGGGTCGAAAGCCGAAACCGCCAAACCCTGGCCTAAGAAATACGCGGCCCAATGCGCGCCGATCAGCCCCGCGCCGACGATGCCGATATGCTCGATCCTATTGCTGCCAGCCCCCATATCCTCGGTCTCTCCCCCGTTATTGTCGCGTTTCCCGCTTATGGACGCCCGGCATCGCGTGCCCCGCCGGCAGGGGCAGTTTTGGACATCCCGTCCGAGTTATCAAGGGAGGCGGCTCAAGACGAAGAAAGCGGCGCAAAAACTCTTGGCTCAGCTGGGCCTAAGTCTGTGTCGCCGAGAACGCCCACGGCCCAGAGTTAATAAAGTTTTTTTGCTTCTTTTTGTTCACAAAAAGAAGCCTTTCCCTTGCCTTGGTACTTTTTGTTAGGTCACACCAGCGGGTTCACGCCGATCAGCCAGCGATGCAGCCAGAACGCGAAGGCGATCCAGATGATCACCCCGACGACGATCGTGGTGACATCTCCGTCCCGCGTGCCGACGGGATAGACCGTCCCGAGGCGACGGTCACGGGCTCGGGACACCACGAAATCCGTGAGCGCCCAGACCAGAAAAGCGCCGAACAGCACAACGTCGCACAGCATGCCGATCGCGAGCAAATGACCAAAGGCCCATATCGCAACGCCCGCCAGCATGGGATGGCCGATCCGCGCCTTGAGGTTATTGCGCGGCGTGTAAGCCGCCGTGACCAGCACGAAAGCGATCAGCGTCCAGAGAATGTTGAGATGCCGCAACCAGTTGGGCGGCGCGTAGAGCAGCACCGGTGTCATCCGCGCGTCGCCGAAGCCGACGATGATCAGGATGAGCCCCACCAGGGACGCCAGCGCGTAAGCTCCCTTCCAGCCCTGCACACCGAAATGCAAAATCTGGCGCCGTCGCCAGTCTTCCGCGAAAATATTGATGGAGTGGATGCCCAAAAAAATGATCAAGCCCAAAATCAGCAGAATCATGATCGTCCCAGCTCCCCTCGCGTTATTACATTCTTAAATTGTATCGGAGATCTCCGCGAGCACCCCCTCTATCCCATTTGCCGCGTGGGAATTTCGCGCCGGGGCGCAAAGTCTTTGGCCGGGAAAACTTCGGCTTCGATGTCACTGAGGCGGGCGCCGGAAAGGCTCTCATGCGCGAGAAGTTCAGCGGCACCGTCGCGCAGGAGCGGAAAATTCTGCTTCAGGATCGCGCAGGCCCGGCCATAGGCATCATCGAGCAGATCATGAATGGCGGCATCGATGGCCGCCGCCGTCCGTTCGCTGTAACGCCGTGGCCGGTAGTCCATCACGCCGCCCGAGGTAAGCAGGGGCGATGGCTCGGTTTCGTAAACCACCTGGCCAAGCTTCTCATCCATGCCGTACCTGACCACCATGCTGCGGGCGATTTCCGTGGCGCGCGCCAGGTCATCGGCCGCCCCTGTGGAAATATCCGAAAACACCAGAGATTCGGCAGCCCGGCCACCGAGCAGGACGGTCAAGCGGTTGATCAGCTCACCACGCTCCATGAGGAAACGGTCGGTTAGAGGGCGCTGGATGGTATAGCCGAGTGCCGCGATGCCATGCGGGATGATCGATATTTTTTGCACCTTGTCGACATCCGGCAGGGCCATGGCGGTAATGGCGTGCCCCATTTCATGATAGGCGATGGCGTTGCGTTCCTTCGGCGCCAACACGCGGCTGCGCTTTTCCAGGCCGGCCACGATGCGCTCCAGGGCCTGGTTGAAGTCTTCGAACGTGACGGCATCGGCATGCCGGCGGGTGGCCAGCAAGGCGGCCTCATTCACCAGGTTGGCGAGATCGGCGCCGGTGAAGCCGGGGGTCATGGCGGCGACATCGTCAAGGGAGACGTCGGGCGCGAGGCGCACCTTGCGGATGTGCAGGCGCAAAATATCGGCCCGGCCACTGCGGTCCGGCCGATCGACCAGCACCTGGCGATCGAACCGGCCGGCACGCAGCAGTGCGGGATCAAGGATTTCCGGACGGTTGGTGGCCGCCAGCAGCACCACGCCGCTGGAGGGATCGAACCCATCCATTTCCGCCAGAAGCTGGTTGAGCGTCTGCTCCTTCTCGTCATTCGTGCTGGGAAGGGCGGCATTGCGGGCGCGGCCGAGGGAATCCAATTCGTCGATGAAAATGATCGCGGGCGCGCGGCGGCGGGCCTGCTCGAAGAGGTCGCGCACGCGGGCGGCGCCGACACCGACAAACAGCTCCACGAATTCCGAGCCGGAAATGGAGAAAAACGGCACACCCGCCTCGCCGGCGACCGCCCGCGCGAGCAAGGTCTTTCCGGTTCCCGGCGGGCCAACGAGCAGGACGCCTTTGGGGATATGCGCCCCAAGCCGGCCGTAATCGGCGGGCGCTTTCAAAAACTCCACAACCTCTTCAAGCTCGGCTTTGGCCTCATCAACGCCGGCGACATCGGAGAAGCGAATGGGCACGTCATCTTCGGCATACACACGGGCACGGCTCTTGCTGATGGAGAGAAGCCCGCCTGTGCCGCCCAGCCGGCCGCCCGAGACAAAATAGAAAACCGCGCCGAAAATCAGAATCGGCAGCAACCAGCCGAGCAGCTTCGCCAAAGGCCCTGAGGCGGGCTCGCCGGTGAAGGTGATTTTGTTCTTCTCCAAGGCGGCCGCCAGCGCCGGATCCACCCGGTCGGTGACGAACTGGTCCGACTCGCCGGACTTGGGGTGTTTCAATGTGCCGCTGATCGTATTCGGGCCGACGACGAGGTTTTCCACCCCGTTCGAGGCGAGCAGGGATTGGAACTGGCTGTAGGGGATCTCGGTGGACGGGGCGGGAAACAAAGCCGGGAGCAGCCCGAAAAACAACAGCAACGAGACCAAAACCGCTAAAACCGTCAGAGTGGTTTGGACATTCGGCAGGTTGTCGCGCGGCCCGGGCATGTCAGGCGCGAGGATCGCGCCGGAATCGGCGCCTATGTTCGCCCCTCACGCGCCGCGGCGCGACCGCTTGAGGCTGGCGCGTCGCCAGACACAAAATCAAGGCGAGAGCCATCGTCAGGAGCGGCATCATGTGTTTGGTCCTTCCCCAAGGGTGACACTGCGTCGGAAGCCAGGCCCTGGCGCGGGAATCCACGGGCCGAGATGGGTGACAAGCTGATCGTCCGCCGTCTTCACCAGATTCTTGTTGACCGTGCCGAGCAGGGCCGTCCTCACGGCGCCGCTGAGCGCGCTGGCGATCCCGGCGGCGGTGCCAGGCAATGCGACGATCAACAAGGCATCAAAGGTGCCGTCACCCGCCATGCCGTTCAGTTTCTGGGCGACGAGTTGGGCGAAATGCGCCTTCTCCTGCTCGTGGAGATCATTTCGCGGGGTGAACGCGTGATGGGCCGTGGAATCGCTGTGGAATGAGGCCCCGGGCGCATCCGTGCCGAGATCGGCGGACCGCTTGTGAGCGGCAACGGAATCGAATTTTTGCTCGGTTCGCAGCACCCCATCGGCACCACGGCGAACAAAGCGGGCATGTTCGCCATCGGCAAGCACAATCATCAGGTTCGAGCGTTTCGGCATGGTTTGCCTCCTGCAAGCCATACGCTTGTGCCGCACCAGGCCAAGGCGCCATCCACCACGGTGCCCGACGAAAATAATCAGCTTAGAGCATGAGTCGTTGCGATGTATGCTCTAAGTCCGCCAGGGCGGCGCCGGTATGACGCAGGTCAAACCCGATCTGGCGAATTGGTCGGCCAATCGATGGGGCGCGGCGCGTTGCGCCAGATCAAGGAGGCCGCCCTGCCCCGCCTTTAGGGTCATCCCGATCAAGCAGAGGCAACATGGTGCGTGTCGCGATAATTTTGACCCTAGAACAAGATCCATCAAGACGGAATCGGCAGATTTCATTTGAACGCATGAAATTGCGCGCCAAACACATGAAGAAAGCCTTTATCGTTGCGATGCGGGCGCTCGTCCAACCGCGAGGCTCGGCGCGTCATGCCTGATCAACATGGATGAGGTCCGCCCCCCGGAACCGCGCAACCCTCCGCCCCGCGCCCCGGCGTCGCCCCGCCCGTTCTTGCCGCCCCAGCGGCGGCAGAGGCTGGTTCTGCCTGCTCTGGCGGCGCTGGCGGTCGCGGCACTGGCCCTTTGGCTCTGGCCGGGCGCGCGCGACACCGTATTCGGCCCCAGGCCAGCGGCCGGCTTTTTGACCGTGTCGGGCAATATCGAGGCGCATCAGAGCATGCTGAGCTTCACCAAGGTGCAGGCGCCGATCGTCTTCCTGCCCTTCGACGAAGGCGCGTCGGTGGCCGCCGGAACGGTGCTGGCGCGGGTCGATGACAGGCTCTACCGGCAGCAGGTGCAGATCGATGCCAGCAATCTACAAGTGCAGCTGGCACAGGTGACGCAGAGCAAGAAGAACCTCGCCGCGGCACAAAGCCAGGTCGCAAGCAGCCGTTATGACCTCGCGCAGAAGCTGAGCGATGCCGCACGCGCGCAGCGGCTGGTGGGAAGCCACGCGGTCTCGGTACAGACGCGGGACCAGGCGCAGACCGCCGCCCGGCTATCCGCCGCCGCCCTGGCGCATGACCAGGCGATGGAACTCGCGGCGCAGGCCGCTGTCGACCTCGCCCAGGCCAGTGTCACGGCACTGCGCGAGCAGTTGAAGCTGGACGAGATCACGCTCGGCTATACCGTGCTGCGCGCGCCCTTTGCCGGAGTCCTCGCGGTCCGACAGGCCGAACTGGGCGAACTGGCCGGGCCGGGCGTGGCGATCTTCAGCCTGAACGATCTCGATCATGTCTGGCTGCGCGCCTATGTGAACGGCCCGGATCTGGGCAAGGTACGCCTCGACCAGGCGGTGAATGTCACCACCGACACCTATCCTGGCCATATCTATCACGGGCGCATCAGCTTCATTTCGCCACAAGCGGAATTCACGCCGAAAACCGTGCAGACCTTTGCTGAACGGGTCACGCTCGTCTATCGGATCCGCATCAATATCGACAATCCGAACCATGAGCTGCTGCCGGGCATGCCGGCTGACGCGAAGATCCGGCTGCTGCCCGCGGCAAAAACCCATGAACAATGAGGTAACGATTTTCGCGGAAGGGTTGAGCCGACGGTTCGGCACGGTCTGGGCCGTGCGTGGCGCCGAACTCAGCGTGCGGCGCGGCGAAATTTTTGGCCTGGTCGGGCCGGACGGGGCGGGCAAAAGCACCATGATGCGCATGTTGGCGGGTGTGTTGCCGCCGGAGGCCGGGCGCATCTTCATTGCCGGCGTGGACGTGGTGCGCAACCCTGAAGCGGCGAAAGAAAAGCTCAGCTACATGCCGCAGCGTTTCGGGCTGTACGAAGATCTGACCGTCGCGGAAAACATGTTCTTTTATGCCGAGATGTTCGGTGTGCCGCGCGCCGTCAGGCAAGAGCGCGAGGGAGAACTCTTGGCGGCGGCCAATCTTGGCGCCTTCCGCCGGCGTTTGGCCGGACAGCTCTCGGGCGGGATGAAGCAAAAGCTCGGCCTGGTCTGCGCGCTGATCCATACCCCCGAGGTGCTGCTGCTGGACGAGCCGACCACCGGTGTCGATCCGGTCTCACGCCGGGATTTCTGGGCGCTGCTTTATGGCCTGCGCGAAAGCGGCGTCACCACGCTGCTTTCCACCGCCTATATGGACGAGGCGGAACGCTGTTCCCGGCTGGCGCTGATGGCAAACGGCGCCATCCGCCGGTGCGACACGCCGGCGCGGCTCAAGCAGGCGATGCCGGGCATGCTGCTGGCCGTGAGCGCCGATGACCCGCGGGCGGTGAAAACGCTGCTTGAAGGGGCGCCTGGCGTGCTCGGCCTGCTGCTGATGGGCGACCGCGTGCATGTGCGGGTGGATGATGCCGCGCGCCGCCTGCCCGAGCTGCAAAGCCTGCTGACCGCCCATGGCGCCGGAGGCGTCAACATCGCGCCCATCCGCCCGAGCATCGAGGATGTGTTCGTGGCGCTGGAGACGGAGCCGGCGACATGAGCGCGATCCTGGCACGTGGGCTGACCAAGCGGTTCGGCGCCTTCACCGCCGTGGACCAGCTCGATCTCGACATCGCCGCCGGTGAGGTGGTGGGCTTCATCGGCCCGAACGGGGCGGGCAAATCCACCACCATCCGGCTGCTTTGCGGCCTGCTGCGACCAAGCGCCGGTGCCGCCAGCGTGGCCGGATTCGACATCGCCCGGAGCCCTGAGGCGGTGCGCGCGCATATCGGCTACATGTCGCAGAAATTCTCGCTTTATGCCGATCTTACGGTGCGCGAGAATCTGCGGTTTTTCGCCGGGCTCTACCGCGTGCCCGCTTCCCAGTTCGAGACGCGCAGCGCGTTCGCCATCGACATGGCGGGGCTGACGGGGCGCGAGGATGCGCTGGTGCGCACGCTGGCCGGGGGCTGGAAGCAGCGCCTCGCTCTGGGCTGCGCGATCTTGCACCGACCGCGGGTTCTGTTCCTCGACGAGCCGACCTCAGGCGTGGAGCCGCAGGCCAGGCGGCGCTTCTGGGACCTGATCCATGATCTGGCCGCGGATGGCGTCACCATCCTGGTCTCCACCCATTACATGGACGAGGCGGAATATTGTAACCGGATCGCGCTGATCGATGCCGGGCGGCTGGTGGCGATGGGCAGCCCCGGCGCGCTGCGCGGCCGGCACCTGGGCGGGGCGCTGTTCGAGCTGGAAGGCGAACCGCTGGGCGCGGCCTTGGCCGCCTTGCGCCAGATGCCCGGCGTGATCGATGCGGCGATTTTCGGCGACGGCCTGCATGTGCTGCTGCGCGACGCAGAGGGCGCCACCGCTTTGCCGGAAAAATTGCACGCCCAAAACGTCACCGCCACCGCACCGCGGCCGATCGCGCCCAGCCTTGAGGACGTGTTCGTGCAACTGGTTTCGCACCGCGCGGCTTCATCATGAAACTGCGCCGGCTCCTGGCCATCGCTTATAAGGAAACGCTGCAAGTTTGGCGCGACCCGCGCAGCCTGGCCATCGCGCTGTTGATGCCGGCGATGCAGATGGTGCTGCTCGGCTACGGCGTCAGCCTCGATATCCGGCATGTGCCGCTGTGCGTCTACGATCAGGAGCAGAGCCAAGCCAGCCGCGCGCTCATCGCCGATTTCACCGATGGCGGCTGGTTCGATGCCGTCGCCTACCTGCCGAACGAACGCGCCTTGCGCGCCGCCATGGACCGCCGCACCTGCACCGGCGCCTTGACCATTCCGGTGGATTTCACCCGCGTGTTGACGAGCACCGGGGCTGAGAACGTGCAGGTCGTGTTCGACGCGACCGACGCCAACACCACCAACGTCGCCACCGGCTATGCGCAGGGCATCGTCGCTCAAGCCAGCGCGGATTTCCAAACACGCTGGGGCCAGGCGCATGCGGTGCCGCCGCAGACGCGCGGCGTGGTCGACCTGCAGCCCCGCGTCTGGTTCAACGAGGGGCTGGACAGCCGCAATTTCATTGTGCCCGCCGTTGTGGCGGTGATCCTGGCGCTGGTCGGCGCGCAGCTCACCTCCCTTACCGTGGCGCGCGAATGGGAACGCGGCACCATGGAGCAGCTGATCTCCACGCCGGTGACCGCGCTGGAGCTGATGTTCGGCAAGCTCGCGCCGTATTTTCTCATCGGCATGATCGACGCTGCCTTCTGCCTCGCCGCAACCGCCTTTTGGTTTCACGTCCCGTTCCGCGGCAGCCTCGTCACCTTGACTGTCACCACCGCACTGTTCGCGCTGGTCGTGCTCGGCATCGGCTATCTGCTCTCGGTGCGCATCCACAACCAGGTAGGGGCAAGCCAGGTGGCGCTGCTGGTCACCTTGCTGCCGACCATTTTGCTCTCCGGCTACACGTTTCCGCTCGATCAGATGCCGGTGGCGGTGCAGGGCATAAGCCTGTTCGTGTTCGCGCGCTATTACGTGACGATCCTGCGGGCCGTGTTCCTGAAAGGCAGCCCGCTCGCTTTGCTGGCCGTGCCGGTGTTCGCGCTCGCGCTCACGGCTGCCATCATCATCTGGTTGGCGGCCCGCGCCTTCCGCAAGCGGCTGGATTGAGCGTGGCTGCTCACCAAGCAAGAGAAGGCTTCTTTTTGTGAACAAAAAGAAGCAAAAAAACTTTGTTAATCTGGGCCGTGCTCGTTTCGCCGGCACCGGCCCAAAGTCGAAAAAGTTTTTGCGCCGCTTTCTTCAACCTGCAATGGTCGGCCTGAGGTTTTAACATGTGGCAGCGCCTCCAAGTCATGCTGATGAAGGAGTTCCTGGAACTCAAGCGCGATCCATGGGCGCTCTTTCGCCTGGTGATGCCGCTGGTGGTGCAGGTGTTCATCTACGGCTATGCCGCGACCTTCACGGTGAACCATGTCGCGACCGTGGTGCTGGATCTCGACCACAGCCAGGCCAGCCGCACGCTGGTCTCGTATTTCACCGCGAATGGGCGGTTCGATCTGGTGGATATCGCCTCGACCCAAGCGCAGGTCACGCGCGCCCTCGACCGTGGCGACGCTGTCGCGGCGGTCATCATTCATGCCGGTTTCGCGCAGCGCCTGAATAACGGCCAGACCGCGCCGCTGGCCGTGGCGGTGGATGGCACCAACTCCAACACCGCCTTGATCGCGCTCGGCTATATCAGCCAGATCGTCACGCAATATCAGGCCGACATGACGCCGCCGGTCTCCGCGTCCGGCGCGGCGCCTGGCAACCTCACCATCACGCTGCAGCCACGCCCGTGGTTCAATCCCGGGCTGGACGACCGTTGGTTCTTCATTCCCGGCGTCATCGGCACACTGACCCTGGTTCAAGTGGTCAGCCTGACCGCCTTCGCGATTGTGCGCGAGCGCGAATTGGGCACGCTGGAACAGATCATGGTGAGCCCGATCAGCCGGCTGGAATTCATCCTCGGCAAGACCGTGCCGTTCTTCGTCATCGGCTGCGGCGACGTCGCGCTGATCACGACGCTCGGCATATTGTGGTTCCAGATCCCCTTTGTCGGCAGTCCACTGGTGCTGCTGCTCGGCGCGATTTTGTTCCTGCTCGCCGCGATCGGCTTCGGGCTTCTGCTCTCCACCGTGTCGAAAACGCAGCAACAAGCCTTCGCGCTCAATTTCTTTCTCGTGTTCCCGCTCTTCATTCTCTCCGGTTTTGCCTTCCCCATCGCCGCCATGCCGCGCATTCTCCAATGGGGTACGCTCATCAATCCACTGAACTATTTTCTCGTCGTGATCCGCGCGGTTTTCTTGAAAGGTGTCGGCGTGGACGTGCTGTGGCCGCAGCTGACGGCGCTGGCTGTGCTCGGCGCCGCCATGCTGGGGCTGAGTGTTTTGAGATTCCGCAAGTCGCTGGATTAAGTAAGAAAGTAGCCGCTTTTTGAAAAAAGCGGCGCAAAAACTTTTGTTTGTCTGGGCCTGCGGCGTTGAAACCAGCACGGCCCAAATTAACAAAGTTTTTTTGCTACTTTTTGTTCACAAAAAGTAGCGCTTTCTACACCACCAACACCGCCGCCCCTGAGAAGGCCCCGGCGCGCAGATCCGTCAGTGCCTGGTTTGCATCGCGCAAGGCATAGCGCCGCACATGGGTGGTAATGTTGTGCCGCGCCGCCTCGCGCAAAAAATCCAGCCCGTCCTGGCGGGTTAGATTTGCCACCGACCGGACCTGCCGTTCCTCCCAAAGCAGCCGATAGGGAAAAGCGGGAATGTCGCTCATATGGATCCCGGCGCAGACCACGATGCCGCCTTTACGGACCGCGCCCAGTGCCACCGGCACTAACGCCCCGACACTGGCGAAAATAATTGCGGCATCCAGCGGTTCCGGCGGCGCCTGATCCGATCCACCGGCCCAGCACGCCCCCAGGCTTTTGGCAAAGATCTGGGCAGTCTCATCCCCCGGCCGGGTGAAGGCGAACACTGCCCGCCCCTGCGCGCAGGCGAGTTGGGCAATAATATGCGCGGCGGCGCCGAACCCATACAGGCCAAGGCGCATGCCCGGTCCGGCGGCGCTGAGCGCACGCCAGCCGATCAGCCCGGCACAGAGCAGCGGCGCCAGCGCCGCATCCTCGCCGGCCTCGCTTAAGGGAAACACATAATGCGCATCGGCGATCGCGGCGGTGGCATAGCCGCCGTCTCGCGTGGCCCCGGTAAATTCCGGATGGTCGCAGAGATTCTCCAGCCCCGCGCGGCAATAAAAACAGCTTCCGCACGCATGCCCGAGCCAGGGTATGCCGACGCGCTGGCCCTCCGCCAACCCTGTCACGCCGGCCCCCAGCCGGTCGATTCGCCCGACAATTTCATGGCCCGGAATGATCGGATAGCGCCGCGCCGCAAGCTCGCCATCCAGCACATGCAGATCGGTCCGGCACACGCCGCAGGCGCAAACGCGGACGCGAACCTCACCGGCTTGCGGCTCTCGGTCTGGCAATTCCGTCCAGATCAGTTTTGCGCCGGGGGTGGGCAACAGCATGGCATGCATCACGATCTCCGTGATCCAGTCGGTGCAACCATGCTCTAGCCCTGGAGCCGGCGCAAAACCTTGATGCCGATCAATGCCCCCTGCCCCGGCGCCTCTATCCTTGGTCACCTCTCATGTCCAACGGAGGAAACAATCATGACCACAGACGCCCAGTTGCAGCAGGACGTTCTTGCGGAGCTCGCCTGGGAACCGACCGTGGAGGCCGCGCATATCGGCGTCGCAGCGCGTGACGGCATCGTCACCCTGTCCGGCCATGTGTCGAGCTATGCGCAGAAACTCGCCGCCGAGCGCGCCGCCCGCCGCGTGAAAGGCGTGCAAGGGATCGCGGAGGAAATTGAGGTTGAACTGCCGGCGCTGGACCAGCGGTCCGACGAGGATATCGCCCTCAGCATCCTCAACGTTTTGCGCTGGCACAGCGCCATTCCGTTAGATGCGGTGAAGGTGAAGGTGGAGAAAGGCTATGTCACTTTAACCGGTGAGCTGGACTGGCAATATCAGAAAGACCTTGCAAGCGAAGATGTGCATCATATTCGCGGCGTCCGGGGCGTGACCAACGCAATCACCATCAAGCCGCGCGTCAAGCCGCAGGATATCGAGGCGCGGATCAAGGCCGCTTTGCACCGCAACGCGCAGATCGAGGCCGAAAACATCCATGTCGTGGCCAGCGGCGGCACGGTCACCCTGACCGGAAATGTGAAATCCTGGTATGAACGTTCGGTGGCGGAGACCGCCGCCTGGTCGGCGCCGGGTGTCACGCGGGTCCTGGACCAGATCACTCTAGCCCCATGAGGCCATGGACGAATGGTTCAGTGTTCTTGGCCGCGGCCGCGCCACCGGCCCAAGCTAAAAGAAGTTTTTGCGCCGCTTTTTTCAAAAAGCGGCCACTTCCTTCCTTTGAAAGAAAAGTATGCGCTCGGCGCGATTCGAACGCGCGGCCCCAGGATTCGTACCGCTATGGCTTTCGCCACCGCCTTGCGGCGTTTGCAGTCTGGACTCTCTCTTGACCTTAGGCCGAAGCCCTTAGGTCTTGCCCGTCGAGTCTCTACACCTTCCCGTCACCGGGCTTGGCTCGGGATTAGCATGATGCGCGAGCACCGAAGCCTTCCCCGAATTTGAGCAAATCCGGTTCAGCCGTTTCCAGCAAAACCGCCCAATTGCATAGGAATCCTGTGCTCTATCCGGCTGAGCTACGAGCGCACATTGGTGAGACCGATCTATCCGAATTACGCCGACCTGCCAAATATCTTCGGCCGCTTTTTTCGCGGGCCTGGCAAAAAACATTTTGGCCTCAGCCGATAACCCATGGAAAACCTGGGAATTTTCACTTTCAGGAGACCAGGCTCGGTCTCTATCGGCGGCCGGGTGAAGGTTCCCCCGCCCGGCGCGATTCCGTCTTCCCTACACGCGCGCCATGGCGCCGGGACGTTCCCCCTCGACATTCAGCCGATAACCGCCGCCTTCCGTCACCAGCAGCCTTGAAACCGTCGGATCGGGCTCGATCTTCTGGCGCAACCGGTAGACATGGGTCTCCAGCGTGTGAGTGGTCACCGCCGCGTTATACCCCCAGACCTCGTTGAGCAGCACCTGCCGTGACACCGCCTTGCCGGCAGCCCGGTACAGGAATTTCAGGATCGCCGTCTCCTTGTCCGTGAGGCGGATGCGCTTGTTGCGCGCCGGCTCGACCAGCTGTTTGACCGAGGGACGGAACGTATAGGGCCCGATGGTGAACACCGCATCCTCGGAGCTTTCAAAACTGCGCAGCTGCGCCCGCAGCCGCGCCAGCAGTTCGTTCAGGCGGAACGGCTTGGCGATATAGTCATTCGCCCCGGAATCGAGCCCACGCACAACGTCTATCTCATCCGAGGAGGCGGTGAGCATGATGATCGGCGTCTTCATGCCTTGGGCGCGCAACCTCCGGCAAAAATCGCGGCCATCGCCATCCGGCAGGCCGACATCAAGCAATACCGCGTCAAACCGCGCATTCGCCCCGGTGAGTTTGCTCTCCGCCTCGGCCAGGGTTGCCGCCTCGCTCGGCAAAAACTCACCATCCTGAACGAGCTGCTCCGTCAAGGCGACGCGCAAGGCCGCATCGTCGTCCACCACTAAGATCGGATGCTGACTAGCCATCGGGTCTCTCCTTTGATCGGCGAAATATAGTGTCGTTTCACAATTGTGTCAGCAGGTCTTGAGTTCTGTCCTACTTGACCAGGCTAGCGCATCCCGCCGCTGCATCTTATTTGTGAAGGATGAACGAAGCCTTACACGCCGTGGCAGCGGGCCTCGGCACCCCCCGCACCCGTGCGGTACATCGCGCCATCGCCGAAGCCAGGCGCGGCGTGCCGGTGGTGCTGGCCACCCGTCAGCCTTTGATCATCGCCCCGGTCGAGACGGTCGGCGCTGAGGGATTGCGGGTGATCGATCTTCTCTCTGCCGGCCAGGCGGCTTTGCTCCTGGCCCCGGCCCGCGCCGCCGCGGTGCTCCAGCGCCAGCTCGAAGATCCCGCCCCGGCCGTCGCACTCAAGCTGGCCCGGCCGCTGATCGATGCGGAAACGCTGAAACGCGCCGCCGACCCGACCATGGAGCAGATCCTTCCTGCCTTCGAACGCATGAGCCCGCCGGAGGCTGCCGAAGCCGCGCTCGCTCTGGGCAAGCTCGCCCGGCTGCTGCCGGCCATGGTCGTGGCCCCCGTCAGGCCAGGCTGGGCAAGCCTTCCCGCCGGCGCGGACCTGCTTTCCGTCCCCGCCGCAGACCTGCTGGCCTATCCGCTGGAACTCGCCGCCTCGCTCGCCAAGGTGGCGGAGGTGACGGTGCCGCTGGAGGCCGCCCGGGATGCACGGCTGATCGCCTTCCGCGCCTTGGACCAGGGGATCGAGCATATGGCCATTCTGGTCGGCGACCCCAGCGCCGAACCGGCGCCGCTGGTGCGGGTGCATTCGGAATGTTTCACCGGTGACCTGCTGGGCAGCCTGCGTTGTGATTGCGGCCCGCAATTGCAAGGCGCGATCGCCCGCATGGCGCAGGAAGGGGCCGGCGCCGTGCTCTATCTGGCGCAGGAAGGCCGCGGCATCGGGCTGATCAATAAGCTGCGGGCCTATACGCTGCAGGATCACGGGCTGGACACGCTGGATGCCAACCGCGCCCTTGGCTGGGACGCCGATGAACGAAATTTCCACATCGCCGCCGCCATGCTCGAGGCGCTGGGCCTGCCGCGCATCCGGCTGCTCACCAATAACCCTGAAAAGGTCACGTCTCTTCGCGCCTGTGGTATCGAGGTGGTGGAGCGCGTGGCGCATGAATTTGCGCCGAACGGCGTGAACGACCATTACCTCGCCACCAAAGCCCGGCGCTTCGGCCATCTCCTTGGTTGAGTTTTCGTTCCGCGCCGGCCTGCTGGAAGGTGCTGGACTGCGTCTGCGCGCCGCCTGCGGCCGTACCGGGGTAAGTGCCAGCAAAACCGAGGGCGACGGCGCCACGCCGCTCGGCCGGCTGCCGCTGCTCCGCGTCCTCTACCGCGCCGACCGGACCGAAAAACCGGATTGCGCGGTGCCGGTGGAACCGATCGCCCCCAATGACGGCTGGTGCGACGACCCGGCCGACCCAGCCTATAACCGCCAAATCCGCCTCCCTTATGCCGCCCGCCATGAAATTCTGTGGCGTGACGACGGGCTGTACGATGTCGTCGGCGTGCTCGGCTGGAACATCGATCCCGTCGTGCCCGACCGCGGATCGGCGATTTTTCTCCATGTCGCAACGCGAGACTATGCCCCCACGGCCGGCTGCATCGCGCTGCCCTTGCCCGAACTGCACCGCATTCTGGCCGCCGGCCTGACCGCAATCCGCGTCACTGCTTAAAGAAAGCAAGGGGCCGCTTTTTGGGGTCTGTTGGGATTTAAAGGATTCCCCTGGTCTGGGTAGTTGTGATTCACGCTGTTTATGGATCGCCTTATTCTGACCGATGCTCAATGGGCACAGATTGAACCGCTTTGCCAA
>Ga0310811_10006910_pt1 | contig 14501 bp, 13 predicted proteins | sample YCmetagenome_FD_207642 | JGI IMG/M metagenome (GOLD analysis project Ga0310811, IMG submission 207642) | Soil microbial communities from experimental microcosm in Duke University, North Carolina, United States - YC | ecosystem: Engineered > Artificial ecosystem > Soil microcosm > Unclassified ...
AGGTGATCGGCAATCCAGGCGTCGACAAGATCACGTTCGAGTTGTGGTCGCTCGCGGTGTCGGCGATCAATGGTTGCGGCATGTGCCTCATCGCCCACGCGCGCGAGCTGACGGCGAAGGGCGCTTCGCGCGAGTCCATCCAGGACACCCTGCGGATCGCAGCGACCGTGCATGCGGCCGCCGCGGCGATCGAGGGTGAAGCGGCGCTGGCCACAGCGACGCAGGCGGCGGCGTAAGCTGCGCGCAATCGCGCCAGACGGAAAGAGCCGAACGGTCACCCGTTCGGCTCTTCGTCGCTCGACTCCGTAGGACTTACGACAGCCGCGCGAACCACGCCTTGGCGTTGTCGCGGAGGATCTTCTTTCGCCCTTCCTCCGAGATCGGCGTCTCGAACACCCAGTTGTAGGGATCGAATGTCGCGTGCGGCCAGTCGGACGAGTACAGCAGCATGTCCTCGCCCTTGCACAGCCTCATCAGCGACTTGAAGTCCTCCATGTTCTCCGGGATGCACATCGGCTGGCTCGCGAACCGGATGTTGGAGGCGAAGTACTCGCTCGGCATCTTGTCGAGAAACTTCTTGCCCGACTCGAGCTTACGCTCGACCAGTTTGATGTCGTTCGGATGGTTCAGGTAGAAATCGTCGGCGCGGGCCTGGAACTCCGGCATCCACCAGAAGCCGCCCTCCTTGAGGATGATCTTGAGGTTCGGCCATTTGTCGAACAGCCCCTGCATGATCATGCTGGCGATGTACGACATGCTGATGCCGCAGCTCGCGATTCCGAACAGCTCCGTCCACGTGCGCGCACCCTGGTGCAGCGGCGTGAACTGCTGCCAGAACGCGCCGACGTGCGAGGTGACGACGAGATTACGCTCCGCCGCCGCCTCGAAGATCGGGTCGTGCTTGAAACTGCCGAGCGGCTCGTAGTTGCCGCCGAACTCGGTGTAGACGCTGACGAAGCTCGGGTTGTCGCCGACGCGGCGAATCTCCTCGGCGCCGGCCTCGGGGTTGCGGTGATTGACCATGATTTCGCACTTGATGCGCGGACTGGCCGGGATCACCTCGTGGATCAGGTAGTCGTTGTAGGCTTGGGACGTCGCCGTCACCGCGGCCTGGTGAAACATACTCTGCGGCCGCTGGAAGCCAGGGCTGACGATGACCGTCTCGACGCCGATCTGGTCAATGACGCGCAGGATATCCTCGGCGGTGCGCGCCCGCCCCTGGGTCTCCTGACCCGTCCCTTCCAGGTCCAGCGCGTACGCCGGGCCATAATCGCCGCCTACCGGCGGATACTTCGTGAGCGCGCTCTTGAACGGCTCGCGCATGTACTTCCGCAGGTCCTCCCATTCGGGGAGGAAGTGGAAGTCGGTATCAACGACGCCGATTGCGCGGCCGCGCGGGTCGATCGGATCCGGCTTCACGCGCATCGCGCGTTCACGCTTCGGATTCACGTCCATGTTGCGTCTCCTGCTTCCCTTCGGCCTAAATCCGGACGATGACTTCGTCGCCATCGACGGCGACCTCGTAGGTGCGGACCCCGTGGCCGGGATGGGCCTCGAGCTTGCCGTCCTCGAGCTGCCAGTTCCAGTGGTGCCACGGGCACCGCACGACCTTGGTTTCGCACACCACCGCGCCCTCGCACAGCGAGGCACCCTTGTGCGGGCAGGCGTTGGGGATTGCGAAGAACGACTCGCCGATCCGGAACACGGCAATGGTGCGGCGCCCGGCCTGCACGGCAATACCCTTGCCGTCCGGGATATCCGCCACCTTGCCGACCACGTACTCCTGCATGCTCTGCTCCTCTCGCGCGATCAGCGGATGACGGCCATCAAATCAGCGAGATGGCCCTTCCAGATGCGGTCGACAGCCCAGCTCTCCGACGCTCCCTTCAGCACCAGATCGCGCTCGTATTCGTTGGTCACGTACTCCTCGCACACTTCCATCAGCATGTGGGCGTGGGCGATGTCGGCGACCGCGTGCTCGGCATTGGACTGCTGCTTCTTGAACGGGATGCCGAGTTCTCGCTCGATCTTGAGTCCCATGCGGCGCGACATGCTGCCGCCTTTGAGGATCTGGTCGGAGTTGGAAAGCTCCAGCGCCGCCGACGCCGCCAACCCGCCGAGCCAATGACTGGTCCGCGCGAGATTCTGCCACGCATGGCAGCAGGCGATGCAGCCGTCCGACGGCCCGATGCGCTGGAAGTCGACCGCCTTGAGGCCGAGCGCCACACCTTCGTTGACGCTCATCACCATGTGGTTGGGCTTGCCATTCTCCTTGTCGCCCTCGAGCTCGTCGCGCTCATGGTCCCAGATCAGCTGCTTGACCGGGAATGGCGCGGCAGACTGAACGGCGGCCCAGCAGTCGCGGCGGTTGACCGTCCAGTGGGTGCGCTGGATGACGTACATCTGTACCCGCTTCTTCGTCAGCGGCATCGACAGCAGCCGCTTGAAGGGTTCGGATTCGAACTGCGCGTTCGCCATCTTGACGAGCTGCTTGCCGAGGTCCCGGGTCAGGCTGCGGGTCTTCATAACGGTGGCCATTACGGTCTCCTACTCGATGGAACTAGTTCGCGCTTCCGAGCGCGACGAGCGCGCGGGCGCGGCTCACCACGTCGTCGGGCGATTTGTAGGCGTCGGCGAGCAGCGTCTCCATCTCCGGCCCGGTCACGGGCGAGATGTCGAGGCGCTGCGCCTTCGCTTCCTTGATCAGCTCGGGATCCTTGAGCGCGTCGTCGAACGCCTTGCGGAGCGCCGCGGTGCGCGGCGCCGGGATTCCCGGCGGGCCGAAGAACGGACGGCCGATCTCGGCCGGCGCCAGCATCAGCTTGAGGGCGGCACGGTCGAGCGGATCCGTGACGACGTCGCCGAACAGCGGCACGGCCGGCAGCTCGGGATCCTTGGTCAGGCCGAGCTGGATCAGGAACGTCATCTTGTTGTCGGCGAACCACTGCGGCTCGGTGTTCTTCAGGCTGCCGTAGGACACGCCGCAACGACCCTGCAGCTCGCCGCGCTCGATCGCGAGATTGATCTCGAGGCTGGTGCGATACCCCGACACCACCTTGAGCTTGAGGCCGAGGAGGTTGGTCAGCGTCGCGTTGAACGTGGTCAGCTCGGCGCCGGCACCCGTGGTCCCGACGGTGAACTCACGCGTCTTGGCGTCCTGGATCGAGTCGATGCCAGTGCCCTTCCACGATATGCACACCGAGTTCTCGCGATTCATCGAGCCGATGTAGGTGAACTTCAGCGGTTCGAACTTTGGGCCCTCGATGCCGAGGAGCGGCATCAGCGGCACGAAGCGGTGCGTCGTTCCGAACGCGGTGCCGTCGCGCGGCGCCACATTGTAGATCGCGTTCGCGGCGTTCAGGCTGCCCGCACCGGGCTGGTTCTGCGGCACAAACGTCGGATTGCCGGGCAGGTATTTCGGCATGTGGCGGGCGAGCGTGCGGGCGTAGACGTCGTAGGCTTCGCCGGCGCCGAAGCCGATCATCATCGTGACCTTCTTGCCGCGATAGAAATCGGCGATCTCGTCAGCGGTGCAGACAGCGGGCATCACAACGGCGACCGCTGCCGCTACGATACAGCCCCGGATGGCTGCCCGGGCGGTCATTCGCCGCCTCCCATGGCCACGAGCTCGCGGGTCCGCGTCACCACGCTCTCCGGCGCCTTGTAAAAGTCGGCGACGCGCGCCGTCATCTCGGCGCCGTCGACCGGCTCGAGGTCGAGACGCTGAAGCTTCGCATCCTTGGTCATTTCCGAGTCCTTGACCGCCTGCATGAATGCCTTGCGCAGCGCGGCGACGCGGTCGTCCGGCATCTCCGGCGGGCCCATGAACGGCCGGCCGATCTCCGACGGGCCGAGCAGAAGTTGCAGCGCGCGATGGTCGCGATCGTCGGTGACGATGTCGGCCAGCAGCGGAATGTTGGAAAGCTCCGGATCCTTGCGCAGACCGAGCTGCAGCAGGATGTCGATCTTGTTCTCCTCGAGCCAGTCGGGCTTCGAGCTCTTGAGGCTGCTGTAGGAGACGCCGCAGCGGCCCTGCACCTCGCCCCGTTCCATCGCGATGTTGACCTGGGAGCTCGACTGGTAGCCCTTGATGATCTTGATCTTGGCACCGAGCATGTTCTGGAGCGTGGCGTAGAACGTTGTCAGCTCCGCGCCCGCGCCCGTGGTGCCGCCGAGGAACTCGCGCGTCTTCATATCGTCCATCGACTTGAAGCCGGCCGTCTTCATGGCGATGCACAGGCCGATCTCACGGTTCATCGAGCCGATGTAGGTGAACTTCTGCGGATCGAACTTCGGCCCCTGGATTCCGAGCAGCGGCATCAGCGGCACGAAGCGGTGGGTCATGCCGAAGGTCGTGCCGTCGCGCGGCGCCAGATTGTAGATCGCGTTTGCGGCCGTCAGGCTGCCGGCACCCGGCTGGTTCTGGATCAGGAGCTGCGGGGAGCCGGGGATGTACTTCGGCATGTGCTTCGCGAGCAGACGGCCGTAGCTGTCGTCGCCGCCGCCGGTGGCGAAGCCGAGAACGAGCCGCACCTGCTTGCCGCGGTAGAAGTCCTCGACCGCGTCCGCCGACGCGGCGAGCGGCGCCAGCACCATCGCCGCCAGAACCATTGCTGCCCGTGTCGTCTTCATACTCACGAGTTCCCCGTTCCACGCCCCGCGCGCTGGCGCGCGAGAAACTTGAGCTTGTCCGCCCACTTCGCCTCGATTGTGTCGGCGTACCCCTTGGACACCGTGTTCACCTTGGGGAACTGGTCCTTCCAGTGATAGGGGCGCGTGGCGTACAGGATGATGCGCGCGGTGGTCAAATCACCCGCTTCGCGCTTGTCGGGCGACAGCAGTGGATCGATGTGACCGGTCCAGCAGCCGTCGATGACGTCGGTCTGGGTCTTCGGGTCCCAGCGCGTCGCCAGCGCCCACATCACCTCGGCCGAATCCGTAATGTCGATGTCGTCGTCGACGACAATGACGACGCGGCTCATGTAGGCGGCGGGGCCGCAACCAGCCGCCACCAGCCCCGCCATCTTGTTGTGGCCGGGATGGAGCTGCTTGATCGACACGATGTTGACGAAGCTGACGCCGCCGCCGAGCGGCTTCCACACGCCCTGCACGCCTGGAACGCCGGCCGCTTCCAGCGCGTCCCAGATCGCCGCCATACCACCCAGGCTCTGCTGACGGCCGGGAAACGTCGGCTTCGCCGGCGGCTGGCCGATCAGGATCGGATCGTTGCGGTGATAGATCGCGCCGACGCGCACCACCGGCTCGGGCCCGGCATCGCTCGCGTAATAGCCCGGCCATTCGGCGAACGGCCCTTCCGGCCGCGTTTCCTCCTCGGGCGGCGGCATGAAGCCTTCAAAGGCGACCTCGGCGTCGGCCGGGATCGGCAGGCCGGTGAGCTCGCCGCGGACGATCTTGATCGGATGACCGAGACGGCCGCCCGCCGTACCGAGCTCGGAGACGCCGTGGCGCGACGCGCTCGATGCAACCATCCCGAGGATCGGTGCCTGGCCGACGCACACGACCATCGGGCACGCCTTCCCCTGCTTCCACCACTTCTCGCGGATGTAGCTGCCGTGCTTGCCGGGCTCGATGAACACCGTCAGCGTCTTCTCGTCCTGCACTTGGACCCGGTACGTGCCGATGTTGACCCAGTCCGAATCCGGATCCTTGTTGATGATCAGACACTCGGTGCCGATGTAGGCGCCGCCGTCGAGCTCGTGCCAGTGGCCGGCGGGGAACGCCTTGATGTTGACCTTGTCGCCCTTGACGATGTTTTCGCACACCGGGCCCGCGTTCACCTCGACCGGCGGGATCGGATCGGCTTCCCACTTGCCTCGTTTCCGGAACGCCTTCAGCGCATCCATACTGAGGTCGCCCGCGAACAGCCGCGAGAACCGCACGTTCATCAGGACGTGGTGGCTGGCGGAATAGCCTTTGATGTTCTGGAATAAGAGCAGCGGCGGGAACCGCTTCTCGAGGCTGAGCTCGTAGAGCGCGCCCATCTCGAGATAGGTGTCCGCGCCGTCGATCGTCTCGAGCTCGCCACGCTCGCGCGAAAGGCGGATCAGCTCCCGGAGATCGCCGAGAGCGGCCAGACGGTCGTCGTCGCTGACATCGAGTGGCACTGTCTCTACTCCCTACTCACTGCTTCGCGGCCGGCGTCGCCCGCAGACTCGCGATCTTGTCGCCGACGGTCTCCATGAAGCGCTGACTCTCCGGCGACGCATTGGCGAGCAGCTTGGCGATCGCCTCGACGTCGGGACCCGACATTGTGTTGAAGTCGGGGTCGATCTGCTGTTGGCCGATGCGCGTGAACTCGGGGTCCTGGCCGACTTTCTCGAAGGCGGCGCGGAAGGTCGCCAGCAGCTCGGGCGAGGACCCGGGCGGCAGCGCGAACCATTTGCCGATCTGGTTGCCAGGCACCCAGGTGCGCATCGCCTCCGCGCCCTCGGCGTCCATCTTGCCTTCGAGCAGTTCGGTGATCAGCGGCACGTCGGGGAACGCCTGACGACGGACGATCTTGCCCTCGGAAAAAATGCCGATCTGGGAGATAGGTGTGATCTGGCCGCTCTCGATCATTGCCTTGATGTGGCCGATGCCCGCGGTCGCCGTAAGGTCCGCTTCACCGCGCTGCACCGCGAGCACCATCTCGCTGGTGCCCGGGTAGCCCAGGACCCAACGCAGGTTCCAGTTGAGATAGAGCACTCCCCACGCGGCCATCATCACGCCCGAGCGAAGACCGTCTGCGTCGGCGACGACGACGGGCGGCTTCGCGTGATCGGTGAGGCGCGGCAGCGCGTCCTTGCGAATCATCAGGAAGGTGCCGGCGGGCGCGATGCCCCCGAAGTAACCAAGCGTATTAGCGTCGTACTTCGCCTGCTCGGAATGGAGCTGTCGCGGGTTCAGATCCGACGCGCTCGCGGCGATAATCGTCGTGCCGTCCGGCTTCACCGCGTTGGCGATGTAGTTGAGGGCGTTCATGCCACCGGCGCCCGGCATGTTGTTGAAGATGATCCGCGGATTGCCGGGAAGGTACTTGGTGAGGAACGGGCCGACCAGCCGCGCCTGCAGATCGGTGCCGCCGCCGGGCCGAAGCCCGATGACGAACTTGATCGTCTGGCCCTGGAGATCGATGTCGGCGGCACGGGTTGCCGCCGGCCACGCGACGGCGATCAGTGCCGCCGCGGCAAGGACCCGAACGCATCCGCGAAACGCCGTACTGGCGATACGCATGGTACGCCTCCCGTTTTCGACCGGCGCGTGAGCGCTCTAGTTCTGCTCGCTGCTCGGTCCGCCGCCGAGCGCGCGATCCCACGCCGCGTAGCCCATGCGGCCGGCGCTCGGGCTCACCGTCAGCGTCGGATGCTCCTTGTAGAGCTGATCGACGAAGCCGGTGTCGTCGATGGCGCGTATATGGTGGGTGTCCCACAGCGCCATCGGGCTGACCTTCAGCGCATCCTTGTCCTGACGCACCGCCTCTTCGTAGACGTTGGATACGGCCTGCAGCGACGGATAGAGCTTCGGCTCGAGGATGCGCGCGAGCTCGGCGTACATCGTGCGCGCCGTCGCCTCGTCCATGATTCCTTCGTTGGTGTGGCGCTCCTTGAGGATCTTGATGGTCTTCTCGGGCTGGGTCTTGAAGAACGCGATGCCCTCCATCAGCGCCTTGAGGAAGCGCTCGACGATGTCGGGGTGCTTCTCGACGAACTTGAGACTCGACGACACGGTCGTGAACCAGATCATCGGCAGCGGGTCGATATCGATCACCTTGAGGCCGCGCTTGCCGGCGAGCAGGCTACGCGGCGGTGTGATGAACGCCGCGTCGACATGACCGTTCGCCACCCACTCGTCGAGCGAGGTGTTGCGCTGGCCCTCGTGCTCGTCGAGCTGGCCGTCGGGCACCTGCTTGATCATCTCGACCTGGTCCTTGTCGACGTCGAGACCGCGCTGCTTCAAGTAGATCCAGTCGTTGAGGCCGGGGTGCGAGCCCTTCGATCCGACCTTCTTGTGCTTGAGGTCGGCGACCGAGTTGATTCCGGAGTCCTCCTTCACCACCAGCTTGAAGTTGGTGAAGTTCAGCGTCTGACCGAGGTAGACCCAGGAGTCGCCGCGAGCGCGCTTGCCGTAGGTCGAGACGTGGTTGCCGCCGACGAACTCGATGTCGCCCGTGGGCACGTCGCGGTGCGCATCCTTCGAGCTGATCTTGAAGTTGTAGTCGACGTCGAGGCCGTGCTTCTCCCACGAGCCCGATTCGGCGACGACGTGCAGCAGCGCGCAGTGCGAGCCCGACCGGTACGGAAAATGAATCTTGTCCACGTGTGCTCTCCCTCGACCCCGCGTCGCACGCCGGGTCCCGTTCTAAATTTCGATATTCGTTTCGATTTTTGAAATTTTATTCGGAGGCGCCCGGTGAGTCCAGAACGAACGCCTCCCCAATGCCCTCACTCTTCCAGGAACTTCAGCTTTCCCGCCCACTTCTTCCGCACCTCGGCGGCGTACTCGGGCGACACCGTGTTGACCTTCGGGAACTGGTCCTTCCAGTGGTACGGCCGCACCGCGTAGATGATCATGCGGCTGGTCGTCAGATCGTGAACCTCGCGCTTCTCGGGCGACAGGCGCGGATCGATGTAGCCGGTCCAGCAACCGTCGATGATGTCGGTCTGGGTCTTCGGATCCCAGCGCGTCGCGAGCGCCCACATCACCTCGGCCGGATCCTCAATGTTGATGTCGTCGTCGACGACAATGATGAGACGCGTCATGTACGCGCTGGGGCCGGAGCCTGCCGCCACGAGACCGGCCATCTTGGCGTGGCCGGGATGGAGCTGCTTGATGCGGATAATGTCGATGAAGCGCGAGCCGGCGCCGAGCATCTTCCACACACCGGTGACCCCCGGCACGCCCGCGGCCTCGAGCGCATCCCACTGCATGGCGATGCGCTGGATCTTGTTCTGGCGGCCGGGATAGGTCGGCTTTGCCGGCGGCTGACCGATGACGATCGCGTCCTTGCGGTGATAGATCGCCTTGACGTGCATGACGGGCTCGGGCCGCTCGTCGGAGGCGTAGTAGCCGGGCCACTCGGCGAACGGACCCTCGGGCCGCGCGTCTTCGGATGGCGGCGGCATGTAGCCCTCGAACACCAGTTCGGCATCAGCCGGGATCGGCAGGCCGGTCACGGTACCCTTCACGGTGCGGATCGGACGGCCGATGCGGCCGCCCGCCAGCGCGTATTCGGACTCGCCCGGCTTCGCGCCCGCGGCGGCGAAGAATCCGAGAATCGGCTGTTGGCCAACCGAAATCGCCATCGGACACGGCTTGCCCTGCGCCCAGTACTTGCGACGGATGACGTCTGCGTGCTTGCCCGGCTCGATGAACACCGACAGCGTCGTCTTGTCGTTGATCATCACCCGGTAGGTGCCGAGGTTGACCCAGTCGCTGTCCGGGTCCCTGGTGATGTTGACGCATTCGGTGCCTATGTAGCCGCCGCCGTCGCCTTCATGCCAGCGCGGCGCCGGGAACTTCAGCACGTCGACGGCATCGCCGGTCAGCACGCAGTCCATCACCGGTCCAGTGTTGACGTCGACTGGCGGGATCGGCTCGGCCTTCTTGCCCTTCGGCTTCTTGCGGAACGCCTTGACCGCCTCGAGGTTGATGTCGCCGACCATGAACTTCGCCGTGCGCATATTGCACAGCACGCGGAAATTCGGGTCGTAGCCCTTGATGTTCTCGAACAGCAGCACCGTCGGGTGCACGTCGCGCAGGCTCAGCTCGTAGAGCGCGCCGATCTCGAGATTAGCGTCGGCGCCAGACACGCGCTCGAGCTCGCCCGCGGCTTCCGCCTGGCGCAGATATTTGCGCAGGTCCGCCGATGCCTCGGTGCGCGCGTCCCGTTCCTCGTCCACTGCCGTCGCCATGTTCGCTCCTCCGCTACTCGCTTTCGCTCTTTTTATCCGACTTCACGGTGCCTTTGACGATGTCCCTGGCCTCGATCGCCGCCTTGGCCTCGGCAATGATCGCGGCCGGCGTCGCCACCACGTCCTCGGCAATCTTCTGCAACGCCTCGCCCTGGATCGCCGAAATGTCGAGCTTCGAGCGCTGGGCATCGGCCAGGAACTCGGGATCGATCATGGTCGCATCGAACGCGCGCCGCAGCACCGTGACACGGTCGATCGGCACCTCGGGCGACGCCGCGACCGGGCGGCCGAGTGCGATCGGCGCCGAGAACAGCTTGAAGATCGCGCGCTCATTGTCGTTGCGCGCGAAGGTCTCGAGCATCGGCACCGACTCGAAACCGTCCTGCGGCTTGATGCCGATCTGCAGCAGGATGTTGATCTTTTTCTCGGAGACCCACTGCGGATACGACACCAGCAGGCTGTTGAAGCTGTGGTTGGCGCGGCCGTCGACCTCGCCGCGTTCCATGGCGAGATTGATGTCGGAGCCGGTGCCGTAACCGGCGATGACCTTGAACTTCGTGCCGAGGACGTTGTTGAGGAGCGCCGGGTACTGCGTGTTGCCGCCGCCGGCTCCGGTCGCGCCGATCACGACCTCGCGCGACTTGGCCTGCTCCAGCGACGTAACGCCGGTTGCCGCCCAGACGTAGAGCGTCGCGCTCGACGTATCGCTGGTGCCGATCCAGTTGAACTTGGAGATATCGTAATAGACGCCCGAGCCGTCCATCACCTGCAAGAGCGCGATGGCGTTGCCGATGGTCGCGATCGTCGTGCCGTCGCGCGGCGCCTGCACCGCCATGTAGTTGGCGGCGCGGACGTGGCCCGCGCCCGGCATGTTTTTCGGCACGACGTTGGGGTTGCCCGGCAGGTGCTTCGACAGATGCCGCGCGACCAGACGCCCGCCGAGATCGTAGCCGCCGCCGACGCCGGTCGAAATCACCATGGTCAGGGTCTTGCCGCGAAAGAACTCCCCCGCGGTCTCGGCATGAGCCGAGGCCGCCACCAGCGACAGAACGGAAGCTGCGAGCAGGGCGCGCATCGTCACTCCTTGGCGCAGTACTGGCCGCCAGTCGCCTGATGGCAATCGACGTCGACGCGCGACGCGAGCGCGGTCTTGATGACGTTGATGGCGGACTTCGGCGCGGCGACGATGCGGCCGACGATCGCCTGCATCTCCTCGCCCGTACCGGGATCTATCTCCTCCCCGAGTTTCTCGGCTTCTGTGAGGAACTCGGGATCCTTCACCGTCGCGTCGAAGGCGCGGCGCAGCGCGGTGACACGGTCCATGGGCGCACCCGGCGTCGTCAACAGCGGACGCCCCATGCCGTCGGTCGAGGCGACGACGTCGAATGCCGCCTTGGCATCACCCTCGGCCGGCAGGTCGATCAAGCGCGGCACGTCGGGCAGATCGGGCGCCTTGTCGAGCGTGTACTGGACGATCGGGATCAACTTGTTGTCGCGGATCCACTCCGGCTGTTCTTTCTTGGTGATCGACCACACCATGCTGCCGCGCGCGCCTACCTCGCCGCGCTCCATGGCGAGGTTTACCGCGTTGCCGCCGCCGTAGCCGGTGATGATCTTGAACCGGACGCCGAGGAGCTGCTTGATCAACGCTGGATAGATGTAATTACTGCCGGTGACGCTGGTGGCGCCGATCACCAGTTCCTTCGTTTTGGCGTCGGCGATCGAGCGGATACCCGACGTGTGCCAGACGCCGAGCACGCTGACGGGCTGCACGGCGGTGCCGATCCAGTTGAACTTGGTCGCGTCGTAGCGCACGCCCGCCTCGCCCATCGCCTGGGCCATGGGGATCGCCTCGGACACGGCGACGATCACCGTGCCGTCCTTCTGCGCCACGCTGTAGGCCCAATTCGTCGCGACCCGCGAGGACGCCCCCGGCATGTTGGTGATCTGCACCTTGGGTCTGCCGGGGATGTACTTGCCGATGTGGCGCGCCACTAGCCGGCCCGTGGTGTCGTAGCTGCCGCCGACCGCGACGCCCACGGTGAAGTGCACGTCGTTCTTGCGATAGAAGTCCTCGACAGCGTCGGCCGCCGCCGGATGGACCGCTGCGACCAGCAGCACAGCCGTCGCCACCGCTCCCGTGATCCACATCATCTTCGCCTCCCCTGCCGCGCCCATCTTGCGTGGGCTGTCGGCCTTCAGTTCGCCCCGACCAGGCTCGGCGTTTTCGCCTCGTAGCCCTTCTTGCGGCACTCCTCCTCGTAGGTCGACCAGATCCGGTCGCGGAGGCTCTTCGGCAGGTCGCCGTAGTGCAGGACGGTGCCGCCTTCCTTGATGTGCTTGTGGGTCTTGTCGAATAGGTGGTTGATCGGGATCTTCCGGCTGCGGAGTTTCACCGCGAGCTGGATGTTGCGCGGGCTGGTGCCGAAGTGGCCGTGCCACCACATATTCGGCGGCACGATGAGACCGATGTCGTCCTCCGGCCAGTCGAAGCGGACTTCCTCGCCGCCGTCCTGCCACATGATCGAGTAGCCGGTGCCCGACAGGATGAACACGAACGCCGACGGCCCGTGCTTGTGCGGGTTGAAAAACTGCAGTCCGGGATGATCGGCGAGGTGCGCCGAGATCACGCTGTTGGCGAGCTCGAAATACGCCGTGTTGTTGCCGCTGCCGCGCTCCGAATAGCTCGACCGCTTGACCCCCAGCACGTCGGGGACGAAGGTTGTTTCGTAGAGATTGACCGCGGTGCGCTCGTGCTTGGCGTCGGGCTGGTACAGCACCGCCTCCGATGGATCGGCATCGGGATCGATGCGGCCGAAGTCATGGTCCGCGCCGTAGATGAACTTGGTATCGCGGAACAGGTTGTAGATGATCGGCAGCGTGTTGGTGCTGAGGAACCGCGCGCGCTTGGCGCCGGAACCGTTGTGCAACCGGTACGGACAGTTGAGCGGAATCGCAAACAGGCTGTTCGGGCCCCACTCGAACGAGATCTGGCCCCTTGGCGTCTCGACCGTGGTCGAGCCCGAGCCCTCGATGATGAAGATCACCTCGTCGTAGAGTTGCTTGGTCGGGTTGCTCGATTTACCCGGTGCCAGATCGCCGACGTAAAGTCCGGCCAGCGATTCGGCGCCGATGATGTCGTAGAACGAGGCGCCGATGCCGCGCTCGTGCCACGGGCGCACCGGCGTCGACTTGAAGTTGCCGGCGGCGTAACCGCGCTGCAACTCCATCTTCAGATCGTCCTCGACCCAGCGCTCGTAGGGCGTGCGCTTGTCCCACGGCACGCCGATTCGCGTTTCTTTTACGCTGACCATTGATGTCTCCCCGACGTAAAGCCTCTTATTGTTCTCTAGAGCCCGGTTCCGGGCTTATTTCTTCGCGTGCTTCTCGATCAGCGTCGCGGTGAAGCCGCGGAACGCGCGCTCGATGGCAAAGCTCTTCTTGGTGCCGCTGATAATCAGGTCGCGGGCTTCCTGAGAGTCGCCGTACATGCGGGCCAGCGTGATGATCAACTTGCCATGCTCCACGTCCGCCTCGACGTGCTCGGCGTTGGAGTACTGCTTCTTCATCGGGATTCCGACCTCGTCCCGCAGCTTCTCGCCGATGCGGCGCGAAATGCAGCCGGTGGGGATCACGTCCTCGGCGTTGTCGAGTTCGAGACAGGCCGATGCCGCCGCGGCTTCGAGCCAGTGGCAGCCCTTGGCGACGTTGAGCCAGCCCTGAAAGCAGGCGAACGACACGTCCATCGGCTGCTCGCCGGCGAAATCATCGGGTGAGAGGCCGAGCGACGCACCCTGCTTTACGGCCAGCGTGTAGTGGTCAGCAACGCCGCGTTCCTTGTCGCCGGCGAGTTCGCCCTGCTCGTGGTCCCACACCAGGCGCTTCACCGCCATCGGCGATGCACCCTGGACGAAGCCCCAGCAGTCGCGGCGGTTCAGGTTGAACAGCGAGTGCTGAAGGAAGTAGACCTGCGCGCCCTTCTTGGTGAAGCGCGCCTTGAACAGGCGCTGGAACGCATCCGATTCGTGCTGCGCGATGGCGAGCCCGACGAGCTGCTCCTCGAGATCGCGGATCTTGCCCTTGCTCTTGGTCTTGAGGGCGACAACCTTAGTGGCCATGGGACTCTCCCGACGTTTCGATTTGTATTGATGATTGAATTGTTCAGACGATCTCTTCGCGGTGCAGGCCGAACGCCCGCAGCATCGGCATGTCGGTCATCGAGAACAGGAGCGCGGGCTCGCTGCGCGAGCGGTTGACCCAGCGGGTCCACGACCAGTTCGGCACTGCAATGCTGTCGTGCTTGCCCCACGACAGATCCTTGTCCTCGACCGTGACCACGCCCTCACCGTCGATGACGAACACCATCGAGCTCGACGTGCGGCGATGACGCTTGCCCTCGAAGCCCGGCGGCAGCCAGTGGACGCGGCAGTTGAGCGTGCGCAAGGTCGAGCCGCCGGTAACCGGATTGACGTAATCGAGGACGATTCCTTCGCGCGGATCGACCGGTCCGGCCGCCAGCGCCTTGAGACGCGCGAGCGTGTCCACCCACGGATAGCGGTGGGCGCGGGGTGCCGCGTCGGCCGGCAGCCA
>Ga0310811_10006912_pt1 | contig 14499 bp, 12 predicted proteins | sample YCmetagenome_FD_207642 | JGI IMG/M metagenome (GOLD analysis project Ga0310811, IMG submission 207642) | Soil microbial communities from experimental microcosm in Duke University, North Carolina, United States - YC | ecosystem: Engineered > Artificial ecosystem > Soil microcosm > Unclassified ...
CCGCTCGACGAAGGTTTCCCGTGGGGGTTTCCCTCGCTGACGGGAGAAACATTAGCACAGCGGTCGCGGCGATTTCCAATCGGCTGGTCAGGGGCGGTCCGTGCAGGTCAGGGCGGGTATGGGGGTCGGGCGGGCCGGGGTGATCCGCGTCACTGGACTAAGGTTGGCGGTCGGTGCGGGGGAGGAGTGGCGGTGGGTCACGGAAGGTCGCCGAGGGGCCGCCCGAATCGGCGGTCGGCGGAGCCCACGCGCGCGGCGGTGCGTTTCGGTGAAGCGGAACTGAGCCGGGACCCGGATCGGGACAGCGGCTGGCTGCTGTCGGTGAACGGGGTCGCGCAGTCCTATGTGGACCTGGCCGACCCGACGCATCTGGAGTTCGACTACGTGCGCCGCATCGGCGACGTGGTGGATCTGGCTCACCCGGCGGGCACGCCGCTGGAGGTGCTGCACATCGGCGGCGGGGCGTGCACGATCCCGAGGTACGTGGCGGCGACCCGGAAGGGCTCCCGGCAGCTGGTGATCGAGGCGGACGGCCCGCTGGTCGACCTGGTTCGCGAGCGGCTGGACCTGAGATCGGTGCCGCAGCTGAAGGTTCGCGTCGGCGACGGCCGGCAGGAGACCGCGACGAGACGGGACGACACGGCCGACCTGGTGATCGTCGACGCGTTCGAGAGCGCGTTGATGCCGGGGCCGCTGGCGACCGGGGAGTACACCCGCGAGGTGCGCCGGGTGCTGCGCCCGCAGGGCACGTACGTGGCCAACCTGGCCGACGGCGGCGCGCTGGCCTTCGCCCGGCGGTTCGTGGCCACGCTGGGCGAGGTGTTCGAGCACGTGCTGGTGATGGCCGAGCCCGGGGTGTTCCGCGGCCGCCGGTTCGGCAACATCGTGGCCGCCGCCTCCGGCGTCGAGCTGCCGACCGCCGAACTGGCCCGGCGCACCGCCGGATCGGCCTTCCCGGCCCGCTGCGTCGCAGGTCAGGAGTTCGCGCGCGCCGCGAAAGCCCTTTCGGACGAGGAGCCGGTCAGCCCACCGCAGCCGCCGCCGGACGCGTTGGGTCGGAGCTGACCGACCACTTTCACACGTTCGGGGGAGCGTTTCGACCACCCAGACCGAGTAGACACTGCCACGGTACGTCCGCTCGGACGCTTGCGAGCCGATCCCGACCAAAGGAGCGAGCCGACCGGCGTGAACGATCACCCGCAGCGAGGTCCCGTCGACGACAGCTGGCGGACCGACCTGGCGCGCGCGTGGGCGGCGGAGATCGCGAAGACGGTCTTCATCCCGATGTCGCACGCCAAGATCGTGCGGCTGCTGGCCCGGATGACCGGCACGCTCGCGGACGCGGTGTGCGCCGACTCGCCGGACACCGCCCAGGTCACGGAGATCGGCACCGCCCTGGTCAACCGGGCCATCTCGGGCAAGGCCACGCTGTCCACCAGCCTTTCCGTGCTCGGCCGCGGCCTGCTGGCGATGCCGGCCCCGCCGCCCGATCTGCCGGCCCGCGTGGTGACCGTGCTGAGCGTGCTGGCCGCGGGTTACAGCGACGCGCTGCGGGAACGCACCTACATCAGCCAGGAGGCGCTGAAGCGCTCCCTGATCAAGGCCAAGCGCGACACCGAGCGCAGCCTGGCCGACAGCGACGCCCGGCTGCGCGCCATCTTCTCCTCCTCCGCGGTCGGCATCGCGATCAGCGAGCCCAGCGGCAAGTTCGCCCAGACCAACGCCGCGCTGACCGACATTCTCGGTTACGGGTCACCGGATCTGGCCGGCATGAGCGTGCAGGAGCTGGCCCATCCCGACGCCGCCGGCTGGCTCGCCGAGAGCATCGCCGACCTGCTTTCCGGGCGCCGGGCCAACTTCCGTGAGCGCTGCCGGCTGGTGCACGCCGACGGCGAGTCGGTCTGGGCCTATCTCGCGGTGTCGCTGCTGCGTGACGACCACGACCAGCCGGCCTATCTGGTCACCATGGTCGAGGACGTCACCGAGCTGCACCTGCTCGGCGACCGCCTCGGCCACCAGTCGCTGCACGACATGGTGACCGGCCTGCCCAACCGCCAGTACTTCGTGTCCACTTTGGAGAGCACGCTCGGCCGGTCGACGCCCGCCGGCCGGATCACGTTGTTCCACTTCGGACTCGACCGGTTCACGGTGGTCAACGACGGCCTCGGCCAGCACGTCGGCGACCAGCTGCTGCGGGCCGTCGGGCAGCGGCTGGAGAGCGTGTTCGCCGGCGAGACGGCGATGGTCGCCCGGCTCGGCGGCGACGAGTTCGCCGTTCTGTTGGAAGGCAAGGAAAGCACGCCCGGTGTCGGCGAGTACGCGGCGCTGGTGCTTGACGCGCTGGCCGATCCGATGTTCATCGGCGGTGACGGCATCGCCGTCTCCACCTGTATGGGCATCGTCGACCGGGTCGGCCCCGGCGCCGACCCGGCCGAGCTGCTGCGGGCCGCCGACATGACGTTGCACCGGGCCAAACGCCGCGGGGCGGGCCAGTGGGATCTGTTCGACGCCAGGCAGGACGCCGCCGACCGCTCCCGATTCCGGTTGGCCGCGACCATTCCCGGCGCGTTGCAGGCCGAGCAGCTGGACGTGGTCTACCAGCCGCTGCTGCGCTTCTCCGACGAGACGATGATCGGCATCACCGCGCGGCTGGCCTGGCGGCCGCCGGCGCAGCAGCCGCAGGGGCACCGCGAGGTGCTGGCGCTGGCCGAGGAGACCGGCGTCGTGCTGCCGGTCGGCCGGTGGTCGATCCGCAAGGCCTGTCAGCAGGCGGCGTTGTGGTGGCGGGAGCGCGGCCCGGGCACGCCGGCCGTCGTCGTCGACCTGTCCGCCGGTCAGGCCCGCGACCCCGACCTCGTCGGTGTGGTCCGCCGTGAGCTGGACGCCGTCGAGCTGCCGGCCGAGCAACTGCGCCTCGGCGTGGCCCTCGGCACGCCGGCGCAGAACGACGAGATCATCGACAACATCCTGGTACTGGCCGAAATGGGCGTCGCATCGTCCCTTTTGGACTTCGGTACCGAGCATGCGGAACTGTTGCTGCGCGGGGAGTTCACCCTACGCTCGGTCGTGCTCGACACCCGGCTCGGCGACTCGCTGGCCGACGAGCGCACCGCCGAGATCACCGAGCCGGTGGTCCGCAGCCTCGTCGACTTCGCGCACAGTCTCGGCCTGCCGGTGGCCGTCGGCGGCATTCGGCACGAGAACCACCTGCGCCGGCTGCGCGCCGTCGGCGTGGACGCCGGGCAGGGCGAGCCGCTGTCGCCGTCGGTGCCCGCACAGCGGATCAGGTTTTCCCGGTAGGAGCGAGGAAGCGAGGAGCCATGTCAGGAGCGGTGGACTGGGTGCCGTCCGAGGTCGACATCGACGTTCCCAGCTCGGCCCGGATCTACGACTACGTCCTGGGCGGGGCGCACAACTTCGAGCGCGACCGGCTGATCGGCGACCAGCTGGCCCAGGTCGTGCCGGTGCGGGAGATGGCCCGGCTGAACCGCTCGTTCCTGCGCCGGGCCGTGTTGTTCCTGATCGACAACGGCATCCGCCAGTTCCTGGACATCGGTTCCGGCATCCCCACCGTCGGCAACGTGCACGAGATCGCCCACGAGGCCGATCCGTCCTGCCGGGTGGTGTACGTCGACTACGAGCCGGTGGCGGTGGCGCACAGCCAACTCATCCTGCGCGACGACCCGCAGGCCGTGATGGTCCAGTCCGATCTCCGTGAGCCCGAGCGGGTGCTCAACGACCCGGAGACCCGGCGGATGCTCGACTTCGACCAGCCCATCGGCCTGCTCATGGTCGGCGTGCTCCAGTTCATCGGCGACGCCGACGACCCGGCCGGCGTGATCGCCCGCTACCGCGACGCCCTGCCGTCCGGCAGCTACCTGGCGCTGTCCCACTTCACGCCGGACAACATGGAGGAGGGCATGGCCAAGGCGGTCGGCGTGTTCTCGCACAGCGCCGAGCCCATCCATCCCCGTACGCACGCTCAGGTCACCGCCATGTTCGACGGCCTCGAGCTGGTCGAGCCGGGCGTGGTGTTCACCGCCAACTGGCGCCCCGAGTCCGCCGCCGACCAGGGCGACGATCCCGAGCACTCGGGTATCTACGCCGGCGTGGCCCGCAAGCCCTAGAGAAGTCGAGACGCCGCCAGCATGCGCTCATGCCGGACCGCCGGGTCCTGGTGTGGGCAGCTGGCACACGCGGCGAACCCGGCGCGGTCGATGAGACAGCAGGAAACCCTTCGCACCAAAGGTTTTCCCTCGATCTCCACGAAACGCGCCGGCGGCAGCGGTGATCCCAGCTCCGTCACCAACCACGACGCCTGTGCCACGCCCCGAGCCGGCGAGCCCTGCTCCCGCCACACTCGGAGCAGGGTGTTGGCCACGGCGTCGGTGGTGATGGCCCACAACGGCGGCAACCGCACACCTGAGACCTCGGACAGGGTGGCCAGCACCGGGTTCAGCGCGGCGCGCAGCGCGGCCGGCAGTTCGGCGACGTCGGCCAGCAGCCCACCGGGATAGGCGTTCACGACCCGGCCGTCCTCGCCGATGTGCACGCGCAGCCGGTCGAGTGACGGATCCGCGGCGAGATCGATCTCGGCCAGCCGGGTCAGCAACTCGGTCAGCAGCACGCTGCTCGTGCTGTACCACCACAGAGTTCCGGCGACGCGATCATCGGTTGTCGACCATCGCCGCCGGCAGTCGGCCACGAACCGGGACATCACCGCCGGCTCGGTCAACGCCGTCCCGGGCAGGACTCGTTCAGTCATGTGAAACGCCTGTCGGTCGTCGGCCGCTCATCCCACCGCGATCGTAGTGGACGCCACCGATGTTCTTGTCCGGCAACCGACCGGGCGGCGGCATCACCCGGGTGGGTGGTCCCGTGGGCGAAACACGCGGCCAGCGTGGCGGACGGCGCTGCTCAGGTTGACAGCGGTGCGGTCGCTCGGGAGCATTCGCGCAGGCGAGTCGGGGAGTGAGTGGTGACCCAGCTGCGTCAAGCCGAGGTGGTGCTGCCGGTGGCCGAGTGCGGCCCGGGCGGCCCGGTGTCGGCTCTTGGTGCGATCGGAGCGGTGCCGTGGCCGCGGCGGACGGCCCGGCCCCGGGACCCGCGGCCGGTGCCGGCCGTGGTGCTGGAGAACGACCGGTTGATCGCGACCGTCCTCATCGGACGCGGCGGTCGGCTGCACTCGTTGTGGCACAGGCGCGAACACCGTCCGGTGCCGTTCTCGACGCCGGGCTTCCAGCCGGCCAGCGGCGGCCCGGTGTTCGCCGCCCCGGTCGGCGAGGACACGCTGCGGGTGTGGGAATGGGACACCGCGCGCGATCTGCCGTACCAGATCGACTTCGTGCTGGCCGAGGGCGAGGCGCTGCGGGTCGACACCAAGATCCGGGATCCGCGCGGGCACACCGAGTGGGACGAGCAGACGCCCGGCGACCTGATCTCCGTCGGCTCCGGCTGGGGCGCGCTGGAGCTGACCCGGCTCGGTGTCCGGCTGCCCGGCAGCCCGTTCACCGGCCTGGGTCCCGAGCAGCGGCCGTGGCTGGAGTTGTTGCGCGGCAACATGACCGCCACCGATCCCGAGCTGCCGCCCGGACGCAGCCTGGTGTCCGGTCCATGGCGGGCGATGCTCGAATCCGCGCCGGAGAACTGGCTCACCACCTACCATCTCGGCGTCGCGCACTGGCAGGCCAGGGAGAACGAGGCGGCCATCGCCGCGTGGCGGCGGTCCATCGAACTGGCCGTGTCGCCGTGGGCGCTGCGCAATCTGGCTGTCGCGGAGTTCGGCTGTGGTCACGTCCGTGAGGCCGCCGAGCTGCTGACCGCCGCCGCCTGGTCCACGCCGACAGTGCCGGACCTGTCGGTGGAGGCCGTCGACCTGCTCTTGGCCGCCGGTCAGGCCGACGAAGCCGCCACCCTGCTACGCAGAGTGCCCACCTGACGCAGGGAAGGACGCCTTCACTGCATTCAACGCAGGTAAGGCGTCCTTCCCTGCATTGGTTTGGTTACGCTGCGAATGGGGCCAGTGTGAGGCCGGCTTCGAGCAGACCGGCACGGACGCGGCGGGCGATCTCCACTGCGCCAGGGGTGTCGCCGTGCACGCACAATGATTGCGGCGTAACGGAAACCGTGGTGCCGTCGACGGCGGTCAGGGTGCCCTCCACCGCCATGCGCACGCAGCGAGCGACGATCTCCTCCACGTCGTGCAGGACCGCGCCGGGCAGCCGTCGCGAGACCAGCTCGCCGGTTGCGGTGTACGCGCGGTCGGCGAACGCCTCACGTACCGGCGTCAGCCCGGCGGATTCGGCCTGCCGCAAGGATTCCGAGCCCGGCAGCCCGAGCATCGGCAGCGTCGGATCGTACCGGCGGACGGCGTCCACCACGGCCGCCGCCTGCGCCGCATTCGTCACGATCGCGTTGTACAGCGCCCCGTGCGGCTTCACGTAGCGCACCCGCGTGCCGGCGATGCGGGCGAAGCCGTCCAGCGCGGCGATCTGGTAGATCACGTCGTTGACCAGCTCGGCCGGGTCGACGTCGATGAACCGCCGGCCGAAGCCGGGCAGGTCCCGGTAGCCGACCTGGGCCCCGATCGACACGCCGCGCTCGGCCGCCCGCTCGGTCACCCGGCGCAGCACCGTCGGGTCACCGGCGTGGAAGCCGCAGGCGACGTTCGCGCTGGTCACGACGTCGAGCAGGGCGTCGTCGTCGCCGAGCTGCCAGGCCCCGAAGCCCTCGCCGAGATCGCTGTTCAAGTCGATGACCGTCATGGCCACCAACCTAGGGCAGCAGCCCGTGCCGCCGGGCGGCCACCACCGCGGCCAGCCGCGAATGCACGTCCAGCTTGCGCATGGCGCTGCGCAGGTAGCCCTTGACGGTCTCCGGCCGCACCCCGAGCCGCAGCGCCACCTCGGCGTTGGTCTGCCCCATCGCGATGCCGGCCAACACGTCCAGCTCCCGCGCCGACACCGACGGCGTCGGCCCGTCGGGCGGCGCCCAGGACGCGGCCAGGCGGGCACAGACGTCGTGCACCCGCTGCCGTAACGCCTCATCCGTTACCTCGGCGGCCAGCTGCCGGAGCTCCGCGTGCGCGGCCCGGACCTCTTCCCAGCCGCGGGGCGCCTTGACGTCCTCGATGCGGCTGCGTTGCGCATCCCGTACCGCCAAGCCCTGTTCCAGGTCCCGCGCGACCTCACGGGCGGCGGTGAGGACCCGGTCGCCCAGCGGCAGCGCCTGCCGCAGCGCCCCGTACAACACGGCCCGCACCACCCGGTTGACCACGACCGGCACCGCCACGATGGACCGCAGCCCCTCAGCCGTCACCGGCAGGTCGTACTGGTGGCTGATGCCGGTGGCGTGCGAGTAGTCGGTCACGGCCAACGGCTTGGCCAGCGCCAGCGCCTTGCCGCCGAGACCGTTGCCCCGGATCACGACCAGGTTGGCCAGCGAGTTGGTACTTGTACCGAGGAGTTCGGAAAGCTTCACGCCGCCCGGCCCGGCCATCCCGCCGAAGGCGACCGGCAGCCCGGTGGCGGTGCGCATGGTGGCCAGGGCACGGCGGACTTCCGCCCCGTCGTCCCGCATCGGTCCCCCTTTCCGGGGGTGGCGGACCGCGTCGTCGCCCACCACCATCGCCTGCGTGACCGATACCGCATTCCGGGCGGCCCGCGACCTGCTGCTCGCCCACCGCGAAGAATACGCCGTCGCCAGGGAGCGTTTCCGCTGGCCAGAGCTCGGCGAGTTCAACTGGGCGCTGGACTGGTTCGACGTCATCGCCGCCGACAACGAGCGTCCGGCGCTGTGGATCGTCGAGCAGGACGGCAGCGAGCAGCGGGTCTCCTTCGCCGAGATGGCGCGGCGGTCGAACCAGGTGGCGAACTGGTTGCGTGGGCACGGCGTACGGCGCGGTGACCGGATCATCCTCATGCTGGGCAACCAGGTCGAGCTGTGGGAGACGATACTGGCGGCGATGAAGCTGGGGGCCGTGCTGATCCCGGCCAGCACCCTGCTCGGGGCCGCTGACCTGCGGGATCGCGTCGAGCGCGGGCAGGCCAGGCACGTCATCACCGGGCTGCCCGGCAGTTACGCGGACGTGCCCGGCGACTACACCCGGATCTCGGTCGGGTCGCCGGCCGACGGCTGGCTGGACTACGCGGACTCGGTGAACGCGTCAGTACAGTTCGAGCCCGACGGGATCACCCGGTCCGACGACACCCTGTTGCTGTACTTCACGTCCGGCACCACGGCCACGCCGAAGCTGGTCGAGCACACGCACGCCTCGTACCCGGTCGGGCATCTGTCCACCATGTACTGGATCGGGCTGGAGCCCGGCGACGTGCACCTGAACATCTCCTCGCCGGGCTGGGCGAAACACGCGTGGAGCAACGTGTTCGCGCCGTGGAACGCCGAGGCGACGGTGTTCATCCACAACTACAGCCGGTTCGACCCGGCCCGGCTCATGGCCGAGATGCAGCGCTGCGGCGTGACAAGCTTCTGTGCCCCGCCGACGGTGTGGCGGATGCTGATCCAGGCCGACCTGACCGCGTTGACGGCACCGCCGCGCAAGGTCGTCGGCGCCGGCGAGCCGCTCAACCCCGAGGTGATCGAGCAGGTGCGCAAGGCCTGGGGCGTCACGGTTCGGGACGGCTTCGGCCAGACCGAGACGACCGTGATGGTGGCCAACACGCCCGGGCAGCCGATCAAGCCGGGCGCGATGGGCCGCCCGGTGCCCGGGTATCCGGTCGTGCTGGTCGACCCGGCGACCGGCGAGCTCGGCGACGAGGGCGAGATCTGCGTCGACCTGGCCCAGCGGCCGCTGGGGTTGATGGTCGGCTACCACGGTGACGACGAGCGCAACGCCGAAGCGATGCGGGACGGGTACTACCACACCGGGGACGTCGGTTCCCGCGATGTGGACGGCTACCTGACCTACGTCGGCCGTGCCGACGACGTGTTCAAGGCCTCGGACTACCGGATCTCGCCCTTCGAGTTGGAGAGCGTGCTGCTGGAGCACGACGCCGTCGCGGAGGCCGCGGTGGTGCCGTCGCCGGACCCGGTGCGGCTGGCCGTGCCCAAGGCGTACATCGTGCTTGCCGCGGGTTGGGCCGCCGATGCGGTCACCGCCGAGGCGATCTTCGCGCACTCCCGCGAGCATCTCGCGCCGTACAAGCGGATCCGCCGGCTGGAGTTCGCCGAGCTGCCCAAGACGATCTCCGGCAAGATCCGCCGGGTCGAGCTGCGCGGCGCCGAGCAGGACAAGCACGGCGGCCCCGAGCGTCCACATGGTGAACATCGTGAGGAGGACTTCCCCGCACTTCGCCAGGGCTGAGTTCTCACTCTCTAGGACTCGTTGACGCATCAATGGGTGCGCTGTTCGGATGGGTCGCGTGACCCTGTCCGTTCCGCGTCCCACCGCGTCGGCGCCCGACGACACCGCCGACCTGCGTGTGGTGCCCGCCCGCTATCCGTTGCGGTGGGTGGGCATCGCCGTCGTGCTCGTGCTGCTCGCGCAGTTCGCGCACGGCCTGGCCACCAATCCCGGTTGGGACTGGCCGACCTTCGCCGCCTTCTTCGCCAGCGGCGCCGTTGTCACCGCACTCGGCGTGACGCTCCAGCTCACCTTGTACGCCACCGTGCTCGGCTTCGCCGTCGGCGCGGTGCTGGCGCTGATGCGCCTGTCGCACAGCCGGTTCCTGCGCACGGTGGCCTGGGGCTACGTGTGGGCGTTCCGCTCCATCCCGCTGATCGTGCAGATCATCTTCTGGTTCAACGTCTCCTACCTGTATCCCGAGCTGGGCTTCGGGATCCCGTTCGGGCCGGTGTTCTTCGCCGTGCCGACCCAGGACCTGTTCTCCCCGTTGGGCGCGGCCGTGATCGGATTGACGCTGCACCAGGCCGCCTACTCGGCCGAGATCATCCGCTCCGGCGTGCTGGCCGTCGACGGCGGCCAACTCCAGGCCGCCGCCGCGCTGGGCATTCCGCGCGGCCGCCAGTTCCGGCGAATCGTGCTGCCGCAGGCCATGCGCTCGATCCTGCCGAACGCCGCCAACGAGGTGATCGGGCTGCTCAAGGGCACGTCGATCGTGTCGGTGGTGGCGATCAACGAGCTGTTCTACCAGGTTCAGGTGATCTACGGCCGCAACGCCCGCGTGGTGGCGCTGCTCATGGTCGCCACCGTCTGGTACGTGGTGCTGACCTCGGTGCTCTCGCTCGTGCAGCACTACGTGGAACGCCGCTACGCCAGGGGATCGCGATGATCGAGATCCGGGACGTGCACAAGAGTTTCGGCCAGCACGAGGTGCTCAAGGGCGTGAGCCTGCGGGTCGGTGCCGGGGAGGTGGCCGTGGTGCTCGGGCCGTCCGGCTCCGGCAAGTCCACGCTGCTGCGCAGCGTGAACCACCTGGAAAAGGTCGACCGCGGGCAGATCCGGGTGGACGGCGAGCTGATCGGGTACCGCCGTCGCGGCGACAAGCTCTACGAGCTCAAGGAACGCGATGTGCTCAAGCAGCGCAGCGCCATCGGCTTCGTGTTCCAGAACTTCAACCTGTTCCCGCATCTCACGGTCGTCGACAACATCGCCGAGGCGCCCGTCGCGACCGGTCGCCTGACCCGGGATCTGGCTCGCGCCAAGGCTGTGGAGCTGCTCGACCGGGTCGGGCTGGCCGAGAAGGCTTCCTCCTACCCCCGCCAGCTTTCCGGCGGGCAGCAGCAGCGAGTGGCCATCGCCCGCGCGCTCGCCCTGGACCCCAAGGTGGTCCTGTTCGACGAGCCGACGTCCGCGTTGGACCCGGAGCTGGTCGGCGAGGTGCTGGACGTGATGAAGGACCTGGCCCGCAGCGGCACCACGATGATCGTCGTCACGCACGAGATCGGCTTCGCCCGCGAGGTCGCCGACACCGTCGTGTTCATGGACGACGGCGTCGTGCTGGAACAGGGTCCGCCGGCCGACGTGCTCGACCGCCCGTCCCACGAGCGCACCAGATCGTTCCTTTCCAAGGTTCTGTAGGAGGAAAGCGTTGTACACCAAGGTAGTTGCGCTGCTCGTGGCGGCGGTGACGCTGACCGCCTGCGGCGCCGCGGCGGGTTCGAGCGACGTCAGCCAGCAGCAGCCCCGCATCACCGCCGCCAAGGTCGACCGGATCGCCGCCGAAGTGCCGCGGGCGATCCGGGACCGCGGCGCCCTCCAGGTGATCACCAGTGTCGGTACCGTGCCGCCGCTGTCGTTCTACGACACCGACAACAAGACGCCCATCGGCGTCGAGGTGGACATCGCCTCCCTGGTCGCCGACGTGCTGGGCCTCAAGACGCAGACCAACGTGGCTTCGTGGGAGAACGTGTTCGTGGGCCTCGATTCCGGCAAGTACGACGCCGGTTTCACCAACATCACCGTGACCGAGGCGCGCAAGGAGAAGTACGACTTCGCCACCTACCGCCTGGACAACGTCTCCTTCGAGGCGCGCAAGGGCAGCAACTGGAAGGTCTCCGGCGCACCCGACGTCGCCGGCAGGACCATCGCCGTCTCCTCCGGCACCAACCAGGAGAAGCTGCTGCTCGACTGGAACACCCAGAACGTCGCCCACGGCCTCGAACCCGTTGACATCAAGTACTTCCAGAACTCCACCGACTACTACCTGGCCTTGCAGTCCGGGCGGATCGACGCCTACCTCGGGCCCAACCCCACCGCCGCCTACCACGTCAAGTCCTCCGGGCAGACCGAGATCGTCGGCACCATCTCCGGCGCCGGCCCCACCCTGCAGGGCGAGATCGCCGCCACCACCAAGAAGGGCAACGGCTTGGTGCGGGCCCTCAACGACGCCCTGAACCAGGTCATCGCCGACGGCAGCTACCGCAAGGTCCTCGACCGCTGGGGCCTGGGCAACGAGGCCGTGCCCAAGTCCGTGATCAACCCGCCGGGCCTGCCCAGGACCTGACGGCACGCCTAGCGGCCAACCTGATGAACTCCGTGCTCAGGCACTGGCCTGCTGCCACGCTCGCCAGCCCGCCGGTCTCCGGTCGGACCTCCGCGCCCGCTTCGGCGGCGATCCGTTCGGCTCCGCCCGGCCGTCACCACCCTCCTTCACCGCTTTCACCTCTCCCGCCACCGCCGTCCCGACCGCTTTAATGCCTGCATGGTGGAGTTGGTGATCCTGGGGCTGCTCGCCGCCGGTCCGGCGCACGGATACGAGCTCCGCCTGCGGATTCCGGAGATCACCGGCCATGGCCGCCCGGTCGCCGACGGCACGCTCTACCCGGCGATCAAGCGGCTCACCGCGGCCGGGCTGCTCACCCGGCAGGCCCGGCCGGGGCGGGTGGCCGCGCCCAGGCAGGTGCTGACCCTTACGCCGGCCGGCCACACCGAACTCACCCGCCGGCTGGCCGTGATCGACGTGGCCGACGACCCGACCTGGCTGACCGCGCTGGCCTTTCTCGCCGTCCTGCCGGACCCGGCCGAGCTCCTGCGCCGACGGCTCGAGGTGCTGGAGGCCCGGGCCCTGCCGGCGGCGGCCGACCCGTACCAGCAGTGCCGGCAGGAGGTGCTGGCCGCCGGCCGCGCGGCCGAACTGGCCTGGCTGCGGGCCCGCGTGGCCTAGCCCGAGCGGGTGATCCCGGTCGTTGGGTTCGCGGTGTGGTGCTGATCGCGTACCGTTTACCTCCGTGTCGGACGAGTCGGTCAGCAACGAGCTCTCGGGCGACAACGCCGGAATCGTCATCCAGGCGCGCGACATCACCGGGCCGGTCACGATCCACCAGCACGGCGCGCCGGTGATCCCGCGCCAACTCCCGGCTCGGCTGCCGCACTTCGTGAACCGCGCCGACCTGCTGGCCCGGGCGGACAGCTTGTTGTCGGCCGACCCCGAAGCGCCGACGCGGGTCGCGGTGCTCACCGGGTTGGCCGGCAGTGGAAAGACCCGCGCCGCCGGCGAACTGGCCGGCAGCCGGCCGGCTCCGTTCCCCGGTGGGGAGCTGTACGTCGACCTGCGCGGACGGACGGTCCGCGACGCGCTGAGCGCCTGCGTGCGCAGCTACGGCGTCAAGGACGAGCTGATCCCGGCGAGCCTGCCCGAGCTGACCACCCTGTACCGGAGCTGCGCGGCCGGCCGGGCCTCGCTGGTCGTGCTGGATGACGTCACCGAGCCGGCGCAGGTGTATCCGTTCCTGCCCAACGGCTCCGGCAGCGTGGTGCTCGTCACCAGCAACGACCGATTGGCGGAACTGATCGGCCAACTCGGCGCCGAAGTGCTGATGGTGGAGCCGTTGAACGCCGAGCACGGCCGGGACCTGCTGGCCGGTATCGCCGGCCCGGCACGCCTGGACGCCGAGCCGGCGGCGACCGACGAGCTCGTGGCGCTGTGCGAGGGCCTGCCGATCGCGTTGCGCACCGCCGGCACGCGCCTGGTGGAGCGGCGTTCGATGCGGGTGGGCAAGCTCGTGGCCGACATCAGGACCCGGGGCATCGACTCCGTTTCGGCCCTGTTTTCCGTGGTGTACCAGGATCTTTCCGACGACAACGCGCGGCTGTACCGGCGGCTGAGCATGCTGCCGGTGGTCGACTTCGGCGAGCGGCTGGCCGACGAGGCCACCGGCGCGCCGGGCTCGCTGGACCGGCTGGTCGCGGTGAACCTGTTGACCGAGCAGGACGACGGCCGCTTTCGCTTCCACAGCTTGGTGTTGCGGCACGCCGAGGAGCAGGCGCTGGCCGGTGAGTCGGCGACCGAGCGCGAAGGTGTTGTGCTGCGGTCGATCCAGTACTACCTGCGCCGGGCGGCGTTGGCGGACCAGCAGCTTCTCGGTCCGGGCCGACTGCGCTTCACGCCGGCGCCGGAGCCGGTCGACGATCCGTGGGACGGGCTCGAACCCTATGTCTGGCTGGACGCCGAGCGGCAGAACCTGCTCGCCACCGTGCGGGCCGCGCACGCGTTCGGCTGGCACGACGAGGCGTGGCAGCTGGCCGAGAGCCTGACCGCGTTGTACCTGGGTAAGCGCTATCTGGCCGACTGGATCGAGTCCAGCGAGGTCGGTGCGCGGGCGGCCAACGAGGTCGGCAACCGGCGGGTCGAGGCGCGGCTGCGTAGCTTCATGTCCCGGGCGTTGCTGGACCTTCGGGATGTCGACCGCGCGCGGCGGCAGTTGGATCTGGCGCTGCCGCTGGCCGAGGATTCGGGCGATGTGCGGCTGCTGGCGTCGGTGTGGGAGCTGATCGGTCGGTTCCGGGACAACACCGGTGATCCGGCCGGCGCGATCGAGGCTTACCAGCGGGCCATCGCCGAGTTCGCCAAGGAGGACGACCGGCGCGGCATCGCGTTCGTGACGATGTTCCTGGGGATGGCGTTGCTCGCCCAGGAACGCTACGACGAGGCCGAAGCCACGCTGCGGCAGGCGATCGAGCTGTGCCGGGCGGTGGGGGACGAGCGGATGGCGGCGCGGGCGGGCATCGGGCTCGGCACCGTCCACATGCGACTCGGACGGATCGACGAGGCTCGGGCTGTACTGGGCGGTTCACTTGCG
>Ga0310811_10006913_pt1 | contig 14498 bp, 11 predicted proteins | sample YCmetagenome_FD_207642 | JGI IMG/M metagenome (GOLD analysis project Ga0310811, IMG submission 207642) | Soil microbial communities from experimental microcosm in Duke University, North Carolina, United States - YC | ecosystem: Engineered > Artificial ecosystem > Soil microcosm > Unclassified ...
CCGAACGCCTTTGCGGAGCAACTTTATCCCACCCGAAAATTCGCATGAAACCCGGACCAAAAACAGGGTGAAGTCCCATCATGCAACTAACTACACTGAGTGTGGATCACCGTTCGGGGGCTTGCCAACGGCGGGAAATGCGGTGGAATCCGCCTACGCCGGGCAATGCGCATCAGAGCCGCTGTGCAGTGGCCTAACAATTTGATATGTAACTGACTTTTTGGTTGCGGGGGCACGAAACCACTTATACCGAACACGGCTCATCGTCCCATGACGGCGGCAACAAGTCGTTCGACTCTCCCCTAGACAAAGCCAACCTTCTCAGCAGGACGACGATGATCGGCCCGGTTTGCTGCGAGGATCAGGATCGGCGCAAGAAAAAACTTAAGCGCGAGCATCGTCAGACCGTCAGCGCTCGCCCTCCACACTCAAGGACCATTTTGTGGGAGGCGCTCGGCGTCCTGCGTGCGCCCCTGGGATGCGATCGAACGATCATTACTCGGCGCCATGTTCCACCAAAGCGAGACCACCGAGTCGAATGCCGCGCCGGTTGACGAAAAATAACATGGCGACCGTGCCGACCAGGGCGACCGCGGCCGCCATGACAAAGGCACTGTCAAATCCGCCGAAATACTGCACCGCGAAGCCCGTGACGGCCGGGCCGATAATTCCGGATATATTGCTGAGCAGATGCACGAAGCCGCCGACACCGCCGACTCGTGCCGCCGGGACAAGCTCTGGTACTGTTGCCCAGCACGCTTGAGCACCGGCGGTCATCAGAATGATAATGAGGCTGATCAGGCCAACCGCCATGACCGCACCGCTCGACATGGTTAGTGCCAACAAGGCCACAACGGCCAACGCCAGAGGCACAGTTGTGGAGAGTTTACGCGCGAATAACGGATCGGGCAGCCGCCGATAGACATAATCGGCGATCGTGCCGCCCCCGACATAGCCGATGATGCCACACGCCCACGGAATGGCCGCGACGAAGGCCATCGTTTTTACCGGCATGTGCAATGTATGCGTCAGATAGGTCGGAAGCCAGGAGAGCAGGATGTAGAAGGGATAATTCATGGCAAACAGCCCCAGCCCCAAGGCGAGGATGGCTGGCTGCCTGAGATAGGCGCGCAACGGCAGGGCCGCTTCCGTCGCCGGCCGTGCACTCCCCTCGGCGTCACCCGCCTTTGCGCCGCTATCCCAGCCCGGATGATCCGTCATCAGAAGGGACCAGCCAACCACCCAGAGCACACCGGCAGCACCGGTAATGACGAAGGCGATCCGCCATCCCACGGAGATCATCAGCAAGCCGACAACCGGCGCTGCGAGCGCGCTTCCGACCGACTGCCCGGAGAACACGATGCCGATCGTTCGGGCTGTTTCCAGACGTGGGAACCAGTTCGAAATCGCTTTGTTAGCGGTAGAATTCATCGGCCCTTCAGCAAAGCCGAAGAGCGTGCGCACAACCAGCAACTGCGCGAACCCTGCGGCGGCGCCAGTCAGCGCGGACAGGATCGACCACGATAAAGCCGCCCAGACATAGACCCTTTTGGGGCCATACCGATCGGCAAGATGGCCACCAACGAAGGCGAAGAGCGTATAGCCCAAAAAAAACGTGCTAAAGATAAGGCCAAGCTCGGAAGGCGAAAGGCCCAAGTCCACTTTTACAAAGGGCGCGGCAACACCGAGCGCGGCACGATCCATGTAATTGATGGTGCCAACGGAAAACAAAAGACCCGCGATCACAAATCGATAGTTTCTGGAATGCACGCCGCCCATCCTCTCGGAGTTGATTTGTTCGTTTTTCCTGGCCGTGCAGCCGTCCTGTTCAGTGCCGGATCGGCCCGCTTCGTCCATCAGAGCAACACAATCAGCCTATTTACAAGGCATTCGCAGGTTAATCGCACATTATATCATCTAACACCCGTCAAAACGTCATTAAACCGGCGGCAGATGCGATTGTACGCCAATAAATTATGCACAACGTTTTTCGTATGTTCGCAAGATATTTTTTCTTGCGCCAATCTTGCTCGTGCCATATCTGCGCCGAGCGCCAATCGGCAGCCCGAGCGATTGCGCTCCGCCGCCGCGGAAAACGCCTCGGCAGAACCTCCTTTTGCACGTCTGGGCTTGCGCCTTCAAAAGCAGCGGCGTGCTATGGCGCGCGGCGGCCGCCGGCCGCGCCCGGAACCAAGGGAAAACTATGCCGAACCAGCCCAGTCCTGTGGATATTTTCGCCCACATTCAAACGCTCACGCCTGGCTTGTCGCGGTCGCATAAGGTGATCGCCGCGGCCGTGCTCACACGGCCGCGGGAATTCGTCGAGAAGTCGGTGGAGGACCTCGCCCCCTGGCTGGGCGTCTCCGTGCCAACGCTGACACGATTCTGCCGGACCATAGGCTGTGAAGGCTTGCGCGACCTCAAACTAAAGGTCATGGGCGGGCTGCGCGTTGGCCTGCGCTATATCGAACCGCTCGCGCCGCCAAACAGCACAAGCGAGGCCCTTGAGCACGCAATCAACCGCGCCGGGAACGCCATGATGGCAACATTGCAGACCGCTGAGCCCCTCGCTTTGGAGCGCGCGGCGACGGCGCTCGCGCGTGCCCGAATGATCTATGCGTTCGGCAGCGGCGGCGTCTCGAGCTGGCTGATCGAGGAGATCCAGAACCGGCTGTTCCGGCTAGGACTGCTGGTGACACCATCCTCGGACCATCAGATGCAGATGATGCTGGCCGCCGCAGCCACCGCCGATGATGTCATCCTGTTTTGCTCATTAACGGGCCGCAACCGCGAGTTCCTCAAAACGACGGCGATCGCCTCTCAATATGGCGCGACCACCATAGGACTAACGGTGCGCGATGCCCCGCTGGCAAAGGCCGTGGACTTGCCGCTCGCGGCGACGTTGGAGAACGACCGTGAAGTGCTCTGGCCCAACTCGATGCGCTATGGTTTCCTCGTGCAGATCGATGTCCTGGCTTACCTGGTCGCCTTGCAGCGAGACCGCTCCGGGCAAGAAATCATGCGCCGTATAAGACAGCAATTTCTCACCTACCGGGATGAAGATGATCACACTCCACTGGGCGATTGATCAAATTTTGATTGAAAATTGAATATTTTCGGTTGCATCTCGCAGTCACCTCCGATATTTTGATCGAAAATTCAGCATTTTAGAGTGGTAAACGATGACTCAGCCGGCTCTCCGTTTCGATATCCCAGGGTCCCCGACATGATGGCTGATCTCGTTCTACGCGGCGGCCGCGTTATTGATCCTTCACAAGGACTCGACGCCGTCACTGACGTAGCCTTCCAGAATGGCAAAGTGCTCGCGATTGGTCACGGGCTCGAAGGCCGTGAATACCGGGATGTTTCCGGGCGCATCGTCACACCGGGCCTGATCGATCTGCATACGCATGTTTATTGGGGCGGCACATCTCTCAGTGTCGACGCTGACCATTATGCACGCGGTACCGCGGTCTCGACCTGCGTCGATACCGGCTCGGCCGGTCCGGGAAATTTCGCTGGCTTTCGCAAGCACGTAATCGAGCAAAGCCACGTGCGCATCCTCTCTTTCCTGCATATTTCCTTCGCCGGCATCTTCGCCTTTTCCAACCGTGTGATGGTAGGTGAAAGCCTGGACATGCGGATGATGGCGGCGCAGGACGCGCTGCAAGTCGCTGAAGCCAACCGCGACGTGATCGTCGGCATCAAAGTACGCGTCGGCCGCGCCACCAGCGGCCCGAGCGGTATCACGCCGTTAGACGTGGCGCTTCTGGTCGCGGACCAGGCCGGACTGCCGGTGATGGTGCATATCGATGAGCCGCCGCCGACCTATGAAGAGGTGGTCGCCAAGCTACGCCCCGGAGATATCCTCACGCATTGTTTTCGCCCCTTCCCCAACGCGCCGATCGACGGCGCCGGTAAGATCCGTGCCGGCGTGCGCGCGGCGCGGGAGCGTGGCGTGTTGTTCGATATCGGCCACGGCAAGGGCGCCTTTGCATGGACGTCGGCACGTGCGGCGATGGCGGAGGGCTTCCCGCCGGATACGATTTCCTCCGACGTGCACACGCTTTGCGTCGACGGTCCCGCCTTTGACCAGGTGACGACCATGTCGAAATTCCTTTGCCTCGGCATGTCTCTGTCGGACATCATTGCGGCCTCGACGGTCAACGCCGCGCGCGCCCTTCGCCGGCCGGAACTCGGGTCGCTCAAGCCCGGCAGCATCGGCGATGCCAGCATCCTCAGCCTTGAAGAGGGGCGGTTTCCGCTCGTCGACGTACTCGGCGAGGTCGTGGACAGCAACCGGCGCTTCCTGGGGCGCGGACTGGTCATCGGGGGCTCTTGGTGGACTGATCCCACCACGCCGGAAGCAGCCGCGCGCGAGGTCGTGCGGGCCTAACAATGACGGAGTTGATGCCGATGCAGGCACATGCGCATTCAGCTTCGGGACAGGCAGGGCCGAGACGTCCCGCCGAGCCGGGCATGGCGCTTGCCGAGGTTGAGACGCCGGCATTGCTCGTCGATCGCGCGACCTTGGAGGCAAACATCACCGCCATGGCTTCCTATCTGCGCAGTCGCGCGCCCGGCATACGCCTGCGGCCGCATGCCAAAACGCACAAATCGCCGGACATCGCCCGGCTGCAAATGGCGGCGGGCGCCGTCGGCGTCTGCTGTCAGACCGTGGCCGAGGCCGAAGCAATGGTCGCGGCCGGCATTCCGGACGTTTTGCTCAGCAACCAGATCGCGGACATACGGAAGGCCGCACGGCTCGCAGCCCTTGCGGGCCAGGCACGAATCTCTGTTTGCGTAGACGACGTGGCCCAGATCGCCCTTCTGGCCGCCGCCGCCCGTGATGCCGACGTCACGTTGCACGTGCTCGTGGAAATCGACGTTGGCGGTCATCGCTGTGGTGTGGCTTCGCCAGAGGCGGCCCGCGACCTTGCGCTTCAGATCGCGAAACATTCCCAACTCAGTTTCGACGGTCTGCAGGCCTATCACGGCCGCGCCCAACATTTTCGCGGCTACGATGAGCGGCGGGAGGCGATCGCGTCCGCGGCACGCATCGCACGCCAGGCAGCGACGCTGATCCGCCAAACTGGCCTTGCCTGTGAGACGATCACCGGCGCCGGCACGGGAAGCTTCGAACATGAGGCGGCAAGCGGCCTCTACACGGAATTACAATGCGGCTCCTATGTGTTCATGGATGCCGACTACGCACGCAACCGCCGCGGGCCTAACAACGAACTGCCGGACTTTGGGCACGCGCTGTCGCTTCTCACCACGGTGATCAGCGCCCCCACGCCGGAGCGCGCTGTGTGCGATGCCGGCCTCAAGGCAATGAGCCTCGATAGCGGTCCCCCCTCCCTCGCGCGTCATCCCGGCCTCACCTTTACCGGCGCCTCGGACGAACATTCAACGCTGACGGTCGAAACCGGTCCGGCACCGGCGATCGGCACGCAATTGCAGTTGTTGCCCGGGCATTGCGACCCCACGGTTGCAATGCACGATTGGCTCGTGATCCACGACAACAATGTCGTCGCCGCGCTCTGGCCGGTGGCACGCGGACGATAGGAGGCGACAAGAATAGGATCGTGAATAGACTTCCCGGCCACGCTCCTCGACGAGTGCGGCTATAAAAAACTGAGGAAAATGCTGGTCTGTCTGCAACACCCGAGGGAGGGCGATGGATCGATGACCGATGTTCCAAGAGGCCGTATCGAGGCCTATTTGCTGCGGCGTAGAGCGCTGCTCCGTATGGGGGCGCTGGCTGGCATTGGCGCAGCATCCCCGGCATTTCGCGCGCGGGCGCAAGCCAAACCCACAACGCCACTGCAGTTCGTAGGATGGCAATACAACCCGCAAATTGTGGCGGAGAACGTCGGAATCTTCGAGCAACTCTATGACGAGAACGTCAACTACCAGCTGATCCCCGGTGAATACGCCCCCGAGACGGAAACGATGCTGGTCGCCGGCAAGAAATTTGACATGATGTACAGCGAAGAGGCAACGCTCGCCCGTTGGATCGCGGCGGGCTGGGCGCGCGATGTGGAAAGCATGCCAGATGCCACGGCCATCAAAGCCAGCATGGTGCCCGTCGGCGTCCGCAATCTTTCGCTACCCAATGGCCAACTCGGCGGCCTGCCCTATTATGCCGGCTACGGTTCGTTCATCTACAATGAGAAGCATCTCGACCAGGCGAAGCTGACGCCGCCCGCCAGCTGGGCAGAATTCCTCGAGCAGGCCCGGCAGCTGAAAAAAGACAAGATCGTCGAATTTCCCTATGTGAGTGCCTGGACGCATCAAGCGCCGAGCCTGTCATGGAGCCTGTTCTCGATCTGGTATTCGGAGGGCGCCAAAGTCTTCGACGACAAATTCGAGCCGGTGTTCGATGACAAGTTCGTCAGCGTGCTGGAAATGCATCGCACTTTGTACCGAGAGGGTCTGGTCTCGCCGGATATCTTCACGCTGCCGCAAGAGGGCGTGCCGAGCTACGCCACCGGACAGCACACATTCGGAGTCATTCACGATTACGACCAGAAGGTGCTGAACGATCCGAAGCTCTCGCAATGTGCCGGGCAGGTGCGGAACGCGATCATGCCTGGGGCAACGCGCTCCACCTTCTCCTGGGTGTCGATGTATCTGATGGGCGCTGGAAGGGCGGATCCCGACCGTGCCTGGAACTTGATGCGCTTCTTCGGCGGCAAGAGCAAAGACGGGCAGTACCATGTGATCAAGCGTTGGGCGCTGCAATTCGGCCTCGGCACGCCTTACACCGAGGTGATGGATGACCCGGAGGTCGCCGCCTCATTCAAAAGCTGGAAAGATCCGGAGATCGCCCGGCAGCAATTACAGAATTCGACGCCGCGGGACGTGGGCAAAACGCTTTGGTACCAGGACTGGGACTGGTACATGATGGGCGCGGTCCAGGGCTATATCCGCGGCAACCAGCCAACCTCGGCGCTGGTTGATGATCTGTACAAGCAGGTCGGCGTGTTCAAAGCGCGCTACACGGAATGAGGCCTGAAATATCGCGCACCTCCGGCACACTGGAGCGCGCCGCGCCGGCACCAAAACGATGGCATCTGCCCGCCGCCTTCGTACCCGCGGCGCTGGTAACGCCCGGGCTGCTCGCCGTTCTGCTCGTCATCGGCATACCGCTGGGCTATTCATTTTTCGTCAGCCTGAACCGCACGAATGTTCTGACGCATCGCTGGCATTTCGTCGGGCTGGCAAATTACGCGGCGGCGCTCACAGACCCGGATTTTTTCGCTGCCTTCGAGCGGACAATTTTGTTCGCCGGCGGCGCGGTACTGGCCGGGCTGGTCATCGGCATCGGCATGGCGCTGGTGTTGAACGCGCGCATTCCGGGCCGCGGCTTCATGCGCGGGCTGGTGCTGATCCCTTGGGCAATGTCACCAATCGCGGTCGGTATTCTCTGGAGCTGGATTTTTAACGGCGAATACGGGCCGCTCGACGGGATCTTGCTCGATCTCGGCGTGATCCACCATTCGATCTACTGGCTTGGCGGCGGCACTTCGGCCTTCATTCTGGTCGCGCTCGTCTATGTGTGGAACCAGGCCCCGCTCACCTGCCTTCTGGTTCTCGGCGGTCTGCAATCGATGCCCGAAAACCTGCATAAGGCGGCGCGGGTGGACGGGGCCGGCCCCTGGCGGCGGTTCTGGCGGATCACATTGCCCTGGCTGCGGCCGACGCTGCTGCTGGTGCTAATTCTGACGACGATCAATGCGATCATGGCCTTCGACCTGTTCTGGATCATCACCCAAGGTGGGCCGGGCGACAGCACCACGGTGATCTCATGGCTCGGCTATGTCCAAGCCTTCCAGTATTTCCAGTTCGGCCAAGGGGCCGCGATTTTGTACCTGCTGACCTTGCTCTGCCTGGTGCTGGCGATTGCCTATTTCCTGCTGCTACTGGCGCCGGAGCGACGGCGGATGAAACGCGTGCAGGCAGCCCAGCGCGCCGAGGCAGCGCCGCTGGCAGCGAGCCTGCGCGTGCGGACGCCACCGCCGATCGCGATTAGATTTCCGCCTTCTGCAGCACGGCCGGTGCCGCGCGGCGGTGGCGAGGCTTGGGGGCAGACCGCAACCCGCATCGCCGCGTTGCTCATGCTGCTCTGGTCGGCGCTGCCAGTTCTGTGGCTGTTGCTGATGAGCCTGTCGCCATCGGCCGAGCTGATCCGCAGCCCGCCGCACCTGATCCCGGACCATCTGACGCTGGAAAATTACCGCGCCATCCTGTTTCCGCGGGTGAGTGGTGCGGCGAGCGTGGAGGCACGGCGCGTGCCCTATGCGATCTGGAACAGCCTGATCGTCTCCACCTTCGTGACCGTAATCAACGTCGTGCTCGGCTCGCTCGCCGGTTACGGCTTCGCAATTGCCGGGCGCGGCCTGCGTGTATCCCTCTGGGCGCTGATGCTGACACGGATGATTCCGAGCCTGGTGCTGATCCTGCCATTCTACATCATCTTCCGCGCCGCAGGACTGCTCGACACGCGCACCGGGCTGGTGCTCGCTTATTGCAGCCTGATCCTGCCACTCTCGATCTGGATCATGAAAGGCTATCTCGAGGGTATACCGGCAACATTGGAGCAAGCGGCCCGGATGGATGGCTGCACGCGGCTGCAAGCGATCCGCAAAGTGGTGCTGCCGGTGGCCCGGCCGGGCATCATCGCGACCGCGATCTTCTGCTTCCTGGTCTCGTGGAACGAGTTCGTCATCGCGTTGATCCTGACCAGCACACCGGCCTCGCAGACCATTCCGGTCACGATCGCCGGGTTTCTCGCGCAGCTGCAATTCTACGATTACGGCCCGATGTTTGCGGCAAGTGTGCTGGCGGTGGTGCCGCCGGTTCTTGTGACACTGTTTTTTCAGCGCGCGCTGGTCACCGGAATGACCTCCGGTTCGGTGAAAGGATAGACAATGGCAAGCGTCTCTCTGGAACGAATGAGCAAATCCTATGGCGCCGTCGCCGCCCTCCAGGCGTTGGAGATGCGCATCGGCAACGGAGAATTCCTCACCCTCCTTGGCCCTTCAGGGTGCGGCAAGAGCACGGCGCTCGCCTGCATCGCCGGGCTCGAGACACCCACTGCGGGCCGCATCCTGTTCGGCGACCGCGACGTCACCCGGCTGGAACCGCATCAGCGCGACATCGCCATGGTGTTCCAGGATTACGCGCTCTATCCGCATATGACGGTTCGGGAGAATATGCTGTTCGGGCTGCAGCAACAGAAAGTCGGCCGCACGGAGAGCGAGCGCGAGGTTGCCCGGGCGGCCGACGTTCTCGATCTCGGGCATCTGTTGGACAGGCGCCCCGCCGAGCTCAGTGGCGGCCAGCGCCAGCGTGTGGCGGTGGGCCGCGCGGTCGTCCGTAATCCCTCGGTCTTCCTGATGGACGAGCCGCTTTCGAACCTGGACGCGGCGCTGCGCGTGCGCACACGTACGGAAATCCGCCGGCTGCAGCGCGAGCTTGGCGTCACCGCCGTGTTCGTCACCCATGACCAGGAGGAGGCAATGGTCCTGTCCGACCGCATTGCGGTCATGCGCGGCGGCGTGTTGCAGCAGCTCGGACGGCCCATGGATGTGTATCGCGACCCGCTCAATCTGTTCGTTGCGTCCTTCATCGGCTCCCCCGCCATGAACATTTTGGAGGCGGAAGCCCGGCTCGAAGGCGACGCCGTACACGTTCGGGTCTCCGGCCAAAATCTTCGCCTACCGCATACCGTCACCCGCACAAGCTGGGAAGGCACGCACAAGGCGCTGCTCGGCATCCGCCCGACCGATCTCGGTGTCGCCGCTCCAGAGCCGTCCAGCCTGTGCGGACGCGTCTTCCTCGTCGAGCCCGTTGGCCCCTTCGCCTATGTCGACATCGACATCGACGGCTGGACCATCAAGGGAACGTGCGATCCGGATCGCGCGCCTGCCATAGGCGACGTCATCGGGATCACCTTCATATCCGACCGCGTTTGTCTGTTTGACCCGCAAACCGAAGTGAGATTGTGAGTATGATGAGCCAAAACGTGAGCTTAACGCGTGACGAACGACGCGCGCTCGAAGCGCTGATGGACACGTTGCTGCCCGGCGGCAATGGCTTTCCCGCAGCAACGGCCACCGGCATGAGCGAGCTGCTCCTGGTGCGCCTGGCCGCTTTGGATCCCGCGATGCCCGCGCAATTGCTGGCCATGGCCGACACCGGGCACGGCCAACCGGCCGATGAAGCCGGCTGGCGCGAAGTGGCGTACCGCATTGAAGTGATCAGCCCACGACTGTTCGACGCGTTCCGCAAGGAGGTCTTCCTCGCTTATTACCAACAGCCCGCGGTGATCGCCGCAATCCGCACGCTTGGCATCGACTACAACGACAAGCCATTACCGGAAGGGTATCCGGACGCGCATTTCGTGCCGGAGCTCGATACGCCGTCCCACCGGCGCGGCAAATGGATCCCCACCAACGAAGTGCAACGTGTCGATCTGAACGGTCTGGATCTGGGAGATATGACATGAACAAGCCCGACCATGCTGACGTGGTTGTCGTCGGCGCCGGCGCGAGCGGCGTCATCAACAGCCTGGTTCTCGCCGAGGCCGGGCTGAAAGTCGTCTGCCTCGATCAGGGCGGTTGGACGCAGCCCGCACAACACCCGCATTTCAGCCAGGACTTCCAGTATCAGCGCCACAACAGATGGAGTCCGGAACCAGCGCTCCGCCGCGGCGCCGACGACTATCCGGTGGAGGGCAGCCAGTCCCACGCCTATATGTGGAACGGCGTCGGCGGCTCGACGAACATTTTCGCCGCACTCTGGCCGCGCTTCCGCCCCTCGGATTTCCGCAAGGGCACCGAGCACGGGCTGGCTCCGGATTGGCCGATCACCTACGAGGATCTGGCCCCCTTCTACGATGCAGCAGATCGCATGATCGGGGTAAGCGGCCTCGCCGGCGATCCGGGAATGCCGCCGGCGGCGCCGTATCCGTGCGGGCCATTGCCGCTGCGCGAAAGCGGGCGGGCCATCGCCAGGGGCTTCGACAAGCTCGGCTGGCATTGGTGGCCGATGCCCGCCGGTGTGATCTCGGAATCGCGTGACGGTCGGGCCGCCTGCAATGGGTGCGGCAACTGCGCCTCCGGCTGCCCGCGCGGCTCAATGGCGAAAATGTCGACCACGCTCTGGCCGCGGGCGCTGTCCGCCGGCGTCGATCTGCGCCCGAAATCGCGCGTCGAGCGCATCGAGACCGGCCCGGACGGCCGGGCCTCAGGCGTGGTCTATATCGATCGCACGACCGGCGATCGCGTGTTGCAGACGGCGGATATCGTGATTATCGCCGGCAACGGCGTCGGCAGTCCCCGCCTGCTCCTGCTTTCGGAAAGCGCCAGACACCCTAACGGCCTGTCCAATTCAAATGATGTGGTCGGCCGCTACCTGCTGCACCACACGCTCGTTGCCGCGGAAATTTGGGTCGACGACAAAATCGATACGCATATGGGCAATTCCGGGGCCGTCATCAGCAGCCAGTTTGCCGAAACGGACGTCGCGCGCGGTTTCGTCAACGGCTTCAATTTCAACGTCGTCCGCACCGGCCCCGCGGGGGCGGCCGCGATCGGTTCGTTCGGTCGGCGCCCCGCGCCCTGGGGCGAGGCGCACCATGGCTGGTTCACCCGCCATTTCAGCCACAGTTTTGGCGCCTACGCGATCGGCGACGATCTGCCGCGCGCCTCAAACCGGATCACTTTGTCGGCGACTGAGCGCGACCAAGATGGGCTGGCCGCAGCCAAGCTGCATTATACGCCGTGCGCGAACGATATCCGCATGATGCATTACGGCATGGAGCGGCTCCGTGATCTCGCCCGTGCCGTCAATGCGTTCGACGTGGCGGTCACGGATTATTATGAGAACGGCGTGTATCGCACGCCGGCCTGGCACCTGCTCGGCACCTGCAGGATGGGCGACAATCCGGCGACATCCGTCACCAACAAATATCATCAATGCTGGGAAGTGCCCAATGTCTATGTTTGTGATGCGAGCAGTTTTGTCACAGGGGGGGTCGTCAACCCGACCAGCACCGTCACCGCGCTGGCCTTGCGGTGCGCAACTAACATCGTGAAAAATTCTCACAACCTGGGTCGTTTAATGACCACGGCAAATCATTGTGACTGATCGTCGACCCGTCTACATCCCAAGATCAACGCGACGAGCGCATGGCTCCTAACCAGAAAGCACAGGCCAGATGCCCGACACCCTTACAACACCCCTCTACGACAATTTTATCGGTGGCGCCTGGGTCCCCGAGGTCGATCATATGCCGGCCATCAACCCCGCGACCGGCGAGACGCTCGGCTTGCTGCCGCGTAGCAGTCGCGCAACGGCCGACAAGGCCGTAAAGGCGGCACGCGCCGCGCAAGCAGGCTGGGCCGCGCAATCTGTCTGGGAACGTTCTGCGATGTGCGTCGCCATTGCGCAGGAGATTGATCAGCGCTGCAGCGATATTGCACGTGTCGTCAGCGCGGAGCAGGGCAAGCCGCTCGCCCAAGCCACCGCCGAAGTCCGCAAGGCAGCCTACGGGTTCCGTCTGGCAGCCGAACTCGTAAAGAACATGCGCGGCGAAGTGATCCCGGCGGAGGATCCGCACAAACTGGTGCTGACAACCCGCCAGCCGCGTGGTGTCTATGCCGTTGTCACGCCGTGGAATTTTCCGGTGAACATCCCGGTCGAGTATCTTGCCCCCGGCATCGCGACCGGCAACACCATCGTCTGGGTCCCCGCACCTAGCACTTCAATTTGTGCGGTCGCACTCATGCAAGCCATCGAAGCCGCCGGCCTACCGCCCGGCGTCGTCAACCTCGTCATGGGCGAAGGGGCGACCGCGGGCGACGAAATCGTCGCCCATCCGGACACCAACGGCATCGGCTTCACCGGCAGCGCCGCGACCGGTAAACGCATCGCCGAGCGTGGTGCAGGCAAACCCATGTTGCTTGAGCTTGGCGGCAATGGCCCGGTGATCGTGTTCGAGGACGCCGATCTCGACAAGGCGGCAACCGCTGCCGCGAACGGCGCTTTCATCAATGCGGGCCAGATCTGCGCCGCGACTGGCCGCCTGCTCGTGCACCGCAACGTGGCGGATGCTTTCGCGGCGCGCCTAGTCGAAAAGGCTAAGGAAATCGTGCTTGGTGATCCGCTGAAACAGGGCACCACCATGGGCCCACTCAACAACGCCAAAGTAGCCGAAAAAGTGCGCGAGCACGTGCAGGATGCCGTAAGCGCTGGCGCGACAGTGCTTGCAGGCGGCCGTGCACGCCCCGATCTTGGCAGCGACCTGTTCTTCGAGCCGACCGTCATTGCGAATGTCACGCGTTCCATGCGTGTGCATCGCGAAGAGACGTTCGGACCGGTGCTGCCTGTCATCACGTTCGAGACCGACGCTGAGGCGCTCGACCTCGCACTCGATAGCGAATATGGTCTCAGCGTCGGTGTGTTCACCGCTGACCTCGAGCGTGGCATGCGCTTTGCTGAAGCCATCCCAGCCGGGATTGTCAACCTGAACGCGGGCAGCACGTACTGGGAACTGCATCTACCATTCGGTGGCGGCGCCGGCACTCGGAGCGGTATTGGCCGCTTGGGCGGCAAGCTCACCCTCGAGGCCATGACCGAGATCAAAATGATCACCATTCACCGCAGCTGACGCGCGAGCAAGAACCTCATGGCTAAGAATTGAAGAAGTGGTCTGCCCCCTTAGAAGCACTCCATCCTTGATGTAGTTTTTGGGTGGAGGTGTCTGATGCCGCGGAAGATTTACAAGCCTGAGGAGATTATCGCGAAGCTTCGCCAGGTTGAGGTTTTGACCTCGCCGGGGAAGGCTGCGGTTGATGCAATCCGGTCGATTGGGGTGACGGACGCGACGTACTATCGGTGGCGCCAGGAATATGGTGGCCTGAAGGTTGATCAACTGAAGCGGCTGAAGGAGTTGGAGGCAGAGAACGCGCGGCTGCGGCGGGCAGTTTCTGATCTGACGCTGGAAAAACTGGTTTTGAAGGAAGCCGCGTCGGGAAACTATTAAGCCCGGCGCGCCGCCGGGATTGTGTAAAGCACGCCGTGAGTAAGCTCGGCGTATCGGAGAGGTTTACCTGCCGTGTTCTGGGGCAACCCCGGGCCACGCAGCGTCAAGCTCCAAGAATGGCTAATGACGAGGCCGCACTGACGGCCGACATCATCGCTACGCTGATCGACGAGGCGCGGCTGGTCCCAGAGGATGGCGAACTGCGCGTGGAATCCGTGGCGCGCTGGCGGGGATTTTGGCTTTATCGGCGCAGAACGACAAAACCGCCCAGGTTGGTCCGGACGGTTCGGTGTCTGTTCTAGCGCAGCAAATCAGATTGGTTGCGGGGGCACGATTTGAACGTGCGGCCTTCAGGTTATGAGCCTGACGAGCTACCGGGCTGCTCCACCCCGCGTTGGGTGTTTTGTTTGTTTGATAGGTTGGAGGACCTGGCGGCGACCTA
>Ga0310811_10006914_pt1 | contig 14498 bp, 13 predicted proteins | sample YCmetagenome_FD_207642 | JGI IMG/M metagenome (GOLD analysis project Ga0310811, IMG submission 207642) | Soil microbial communities from experimental microcosm in Duke University, North Carolina, United States - YC | ecosystem: Engineered > Artificial ecosystem > Soil microcosm > Unclassified ...
GCACGCATGTGCGATGGCCTGAGAGATGGCTCGGCTTCCGGGCGGCCGGCGCCTACCCGCGGAAGAATGAGAACGGGAAATCTGCCTGCTGCGGCACGGCGCACCCGCCGACGCGCGCCGGCTCGAACCGCATTCGCTTGACGACGCCTTCGACCACCGACGTGAACTCCTGCGCAAAGTGTGCGCGAGCGCCGCTGCTGATCGAGCCCCGCGATGAGATGACGACGCTCCGCACCGCTCCGTCAGCATGGCCGCCGAGCCTAACGACGATGCCCATGATCACCTGCGCGCTGACCGCGTGCTGCACGGCGTCCATCGGATACACGGGGGTCGGGTTATTAGGGCGCGCCACGGCAGGCCTGAACGCGACGCCCCGAGTTCGAAAAACGGACACCATCGGATACCCCGGCCGCGGAAGTGGCCGGTTCGATACCTCCGTGCTGCTGAGCTCGAGGCGCACGGTCACCGAGTCGGACGCCAGGTGCTCGGGCCAAACCATTTCTAGCTCGTCGCCCGGCATCGTGCGCAGCACGCTCGAGTAGAGCGTGACAAGCTTCGCTTTCGCGGGGTCGGCACCGCTGTCGATCGACCACGTCGTCGCCGCCTCGCGATGCACGACGAGCTGGATCGGCACGCGTCCGGCCAGGTGGCGCCATGCAACCAGCGTGTCCACGGGCGACACCGCGTCGCGACCGTTGCCTAACGCAGCGCGAACGCGCTCGCCGATGTGCTGCGAGATGAGCGCGATCTCGTCCAACACCGTGCGGCTCGTGTCGGAAGCGGTCGCGATCTGATACACCGTCACCGGACGCGCACTTCCGTCGGACAGCGTGTCCAGACAGGCCCGCGCAACCGAGTCCTGCACCAGCCACGTCGAATCGGGAGCGGTGAGCGAGGGCCCTTGCGCCGAGGCGCCGGAGGCCGAGGCCAGCAGGAACGCGATGCCAAGTGGCACCGACCAGCGACCCCGGCGGGCCGATGTCGCACGCCTGGGCCAGTGCGCGCTGCGGGACATGACGTTCCTCCTGACAACCGTCGCTCGACGACGGATGCTATGATTCAGCGGGTCGGTGGTGCGGCAGGGAGAACAGCGGGACACGGTGCGGGATGCGGCGTGGGCCGCCCCAATATGTGGCCCGGCCTCCGTTAGTCAAGTCTGGTCGACCGTCAACCGTACCGCTGCCGTACCGCAGGGCCGTAGCACCGCCGCCGGCACGAGATTCCACCTTCGCACCTATCTCGACATGATGACGCGATGCATTTCGTACCAGGTCCGCTGCCTGGCCGCCGTCCTTGGCTGCCTAACGACGACGCCGCCCGCGGCCCTCGGAGCGCAGTCGGCACACTGGCCCGCCCGCGCCGTCCAGCGCGCCATCCCCCTCGGCCCCGAGATCGAGCGCGCCTACCGCGCCGGCAGCCGCGACTCCACCGGTTCCCCGGGCGCGCACTACTGGCAGCAGAGCGTCGACTACGTCATCGAGGCGCGCCTCGACGTGGACAGCGCCGTATTGCACGGCAGCGAGCACGTGACGCTGCACAACACGTCGCCCGACACGCTCCACACGATCGTCTTGCGGCTCCTGCAGAACTACTACACGGCCATGGAATCGCGCGACGACTACGTCACCGACATCACGCAGGGCGATGTGATGGAACGCCTCACCGTGAACGGCGACGCGGTGCCGCTCACCGACCCGCGCGCCTTCGCCGTGCACGGCACCGTCGCCGTCGTCCAGCTCCGCACACCGGTTGCCCCGGGCGCGTCGGCCAGCATCGACGCGGCCTGGCACTTCACCGTGCCTAACGTCCCGCTGGACCAGCGCGCCGAGCGGATGGGACGCTGGGGCACGTCGCTCTACCAGGTCGCGCAATGGTACCCGCAGGTGGCCATGTACGATGACCTCCGCGGTTGGGACACCGACCAGTATCTCGGACTCGGCGAGTTCTACAATCAGTTCGGCAGCTTCGACGTGAAGATCACGGTGCCCGCGGGATGGCTGGTCGGCGCCACGGGCACGCTCGCCAACCCGACCGAGGTCCTCTCCCCCGCCACGCGCGACCGCCTAACGATGGCGATGCACGCGGACACCACCGTGCACGTGGTCGATGCCGCCGGCCGCGGCGCGGGCTCGGCGACCGCGAGCGGCAGCGCGCTCACCTGGCACTTCACTGCCCCGCGGGTCAACGACTTCGCGTTCGCCACGTCGAAGAACTACGTGTTGGATGCGACGCACGCCGACACACCGGCGCCGACGCTCGTCCAGGTGTTCTATCTCCCCGAGCACACCGACTATCACCAATCGGCGCAGTACGCGCGCTTCGCGCTCGAGCACCACGCGAAGATGATCATGCCGTACTCGTTCCCGCAGGCGTCGGTGGCCGACGGACCGGAGATGGGCATGGAATACCCGATGATCGTGTTCTGCAGCCCCGACCTGAGCACGATCACCCACGAGCTCGGCCACGAGTGGTTTCCGATGACCGTGAGCTCCGATGAAACGCGCTACGGTTGGCAGGACGAAGGATTCAACGACTACATCGACCTCTTCTCCGACGCCGCATACGAGAAGCAGCCGCCGACCTTCGGCGAATGGATCGAAGCCTACCGCGCTGTCGCCGGCAAGGACCTCGAGCCGACGCTCATGTGGCCGTCGGATTACGCCGGCCCGAACTACGAGGAGCAGGCATACGCCAAGGCACCGGTCGCATTGCATGCGTTAGGCGGCGTGGTCGGCGACTCCGCCGTGAAAAACGCCTTTGCCGCCTATGCGCGCGCCTGGACCTTCAAGCATCCGTCACCGTGGGACTTCTTCATGTTCATGGACCACCAACTCGGCCAGGACCTCAGCTGGTTCTGGCATGCGTGGTGGTTCACGCGCGAAACGTTCGACCAGGCGATCACGGCGGTGCGCCAGAAGCCCAACGGGATCGAGATCGACGTTGCCGATCATGGGACGATGCCGATGCCGGTCATCGCGCGCATCACGTGGTCCGACGGCTCGACGCAAACCGTCGTGCGCCCCGCGAGTGTCTGGTTCGCCGGTGATACGACGCTAACGATCCAGGTTCCAACCGCCGGCAAAACGGTTCGCTCGGTGCAGCTCGATCCGGAGAACCGGTTCCAGGACATGAAGCCGGGAGACAATCGGTGGACAAAGGGAACTGCCTGACCGCTGCCTTCCGCCCTCGACACCACCTATTTTTCGTCCCATGAACATCGCCATCACGCCGAAAAAGACCGAGGGACTCGAGCGGCTCCTCGAGGTGTCGGTGCCTGTTGAAGAAGTGCGCGAGCGTGAGGACCGCGCGGCGAAGCGGTACGCCTCGCAGGTGCGGCTTCCCGGCTTCCGCCCTGGGAAAGCGCCGGCGGCGATGGTGCGCAAGAAATTCGCGGACGCGATCCGGCAAGAAGCCATCGAGTCCGCAGTGCAGGATGCGTTCAAGGAAGTGCTCGAGCGCGAAAAGGTGGAGCTCGCAACGCAGCCCCATGTGCACGAGCTCAAGTTCAGCGACGGCCAGCCACTCACGTTCGAGCTGCACCTCGAGATACGTCCGTCCATCGAATTGCCGCGCACCGTCGGCTTTCGTGTCACGCGCACGCCGCGCGTCGTGACCGACGACGTCGTGCGCGAGCAGATCGAGTCGATGCGCGAACAAAAGGCCGCCTGGGCGCCGGTCGAAGACCGCGGCCAACCGGGCGACATGGTCACGGTGCAGCTCGCGACCGCCGACGAATCGGGCACAATGGGCGAAGGCGGCGAATACCGGATTGTGTTAGGCGGAGGCCAGGCCATTCCGGGCATCGAAGAGCTGATCATGGAGACGCCCACCGGCTCGACCGTCGAGCGCGCGGTGAAGTGGCCCGACGATTTCCCCGATGAGGCCCAACGCGGCAACACGAAGCAGGTCCGCGTCACCGTCAAAGATGTCAAACGCAAATCGCTGCCGGCGCTGGACGATGCGTTCGCGCGCGAGGTCGGCGACTTCGATTCGCTGGCCGCACTGAACAAAACCGTCCGCGAAGACCTGCAGCGCGACGCCGAGGGCGAAGCCGACGCGCAGGTCCGTCAGAAGCTGGTAGACGAAGTGATCGGCGCCAATCCGTTCGAGGTGCCACCCAGTTGGGTCACCCAGCTCATGCAGGCGTACGCGGAAGCCTATCAGGTACCGGAAGGCGAGAAGGAACGCTTCGAGCGCGAGTTCCGTCCCATGGCTGAGCGTCAGGTGCGACGCGATCTGGTGGTGGACACGATCGCCAAGCGAGAGAAGCTCGAGGCCACCGAAGCGGACATCGACGACCGGATCGCCGAGATGGCATCCAAGCGCGGCGTTGATCCTGGGCAGGTGTACGCGTCGTTACAGAAAGCTGGTAGAATCAAGGAACTGGAGCGCGGCATTACCGAGGACAAAGTGTTCTCGTGGCTCAAGGAAAAGAACACGATCGAGCCGGGCTAGCGCCTTAGGCGTCACGCTGGAATCGCAAGTCACACGATCAAGGAGCTGGAGTACCATGTCGACGATCTATCCTCCGTATGTCATCGAGCGGTCCAGTCGCGGCGAGCGCACGTACGACATCTTCTCGCGTCTGCTCATGGACCGGATCGTATTCCTGGGCACGCCGATCAACGATGATGTCGCCAACATCGTGATCGCTCAGCTTCTCTTCCTCGACGCCGATAATCCTGAACGGGACGTGAATCTCTACATCAACTCGCCGGGCGGCAGCGTGTCGGCGGGCATGGCGATTTACGACACGATGCAGTTCATGAACTCGCCAATCCGTACGATCTGCATGGGGATGGCGGCGAGCATGGGAGCCTTCCTGTTGGCGGCCGGATCCACGGGCAAGCGGTCGGCCCTGCCTCACGCACGGATCATGATCCACCAGCCCTCCGGCGGTGCGCAGGGCACGGCGGCCGATATCGAGATTCAGGCGAAGGAGATCCTGTACCTGCGGTCCAAGATGAACGAGCTCATGGCGAAGCACACGGGCCGCACGGTGGAGCAGATCGAGCGCGACGTGGACCGGGACCGGTTCATGTCGTCCGACGAGGCCAAGCAGTACGGGTTGATCGATAACGTGATCGTGCAAGCCCGGGCGCTAGCAACGACAGAGCGCAAGGCGTCCTTGTGAATTAGTTCACATGAACGTGTCGAGCTCGCCGCTTGACCGTCATTTTTGGGGGTGTTAAGTATCGCCACCCCACCGCACCCCCCTTCAATGGGGGAGCAAGCTGATGCCCGCTTCACCTGTTCCCGCGGACCCCTATGTCGCACGACAAAAACTTGCGTTGTTCGTTCTGCGGCAAGTCGAAGGACTCCGTTCGGAAGTTCATCTCCGGCCCCTCCGTCTACATCTGCAACGAGTGCATCGCGCTCTGCAACGAGATTCTCGCCGAAGATGAAGAACGCGAAGTCGCTGAAGCAATAACGCAAGTCCCCACTCCGCAGGAAATCAAAGAAGTTCTCGACCAGTACGTGATCGGGCAGGAGCGAGCCAAGAAGGCACTCGCCGTCGCCGTCTACAATCACTACAAGCGCATCAATTCCGCGAGCGGCAGAGAGGACGACGTCGAGCTCGACAAGTCCAACATTCTGCTCATCGGCCCAACGGGCGTCGGCAAAACGTTGTTGGCGCAGACGCTCGCGCGCATCCTCGACGTGCCCTTCACCATCGCCGACGCGACGACGCTCACCGAAGCGGGCTACGTGGGTGAGGACGTCGAGAACATTCTCGTTAGGCTGCTGCAAGCCGGCGAATTCAACGTCGCCGAGTGCGAGCGCGGCATCGTGTACATCGACGAGATCGACAAGATCGCGCGCAAGAGCGAAAACCCGAGCATCACGCGCGACGTGTCGGGCGAAGGCGTTCAGCAAGCGTTACTGAAGATTCTCGAGGGCACGGTGGCCTCGGTTCCGCCGCAAGGCGGCCGCAAGCATCCGCAGCAGGAATACATCCAAATCAATACGAAGGACATCCTGTTCATCTGCGGCGGCGCGTTCGACGGCCTCGAGAAGATCATCGAGTCGCGCATCGGACGACGGCAGATCGGCTTCACGAAGGAAGAAGTCCAGAGCGGCAAGGTGCAGGACCTCGCCAAGAACCCCTTCGCCGAGGTCGAACCCGACGACCTGCTCCGCTACGGTCTGATCCCGGAGCTCGTTGGGCGTCTGCCGGTATGCGTGGCGCTCGAAGCGCTCGACGAGGAGTCGCTGGTGCGCATCCTCAAGGAGCCGAAGAACGCGCTCACCAAGCAGTACACCAAGCTCTTCGAGCTCGAGGAAGTGAAGATCACCTTCGACGAGAGTGCGCTGCGCGCCATTGCCGGCAAAGCGCTCAAGCGCGGCACTGGTGCCCGCGGCCTGCGTGCCATTCTCGAAGAGATCATGACGGACGTGATGTTCGACCTGCCGAGCCGTGACGACATCACGGAAGTGAAGATCACGGAATCGTGCGTGCTGAACGGCACGCCGCCGTTGCTGGAGCTTTCCGCCAAGCGACAGAAGAAAGAAGCGTAGGTTCAGAAAAGCGCGCCACCTGCGGCGCGCTTTTTCTATATTCCGTCCATGCCTACCATCGTCCGCGGCGACGAATCCTTCGACGTACTCGAGCGCCTCGCGGTGCTCCCGCTGCGCGACGTCGTGGTGTTCCCCTACATGGTCATTCCCCTGCTCGTTGGACGGCAGGGATCGCTCGCCGCCGTCGAGAAGGCGGTGGCCGGCGACCGGTGGATCTTTCTCGTTGCCCAACGCGACGGCGAGGTGCAAGAGCCGCACGCGGCCAACCTGTACCGCACCGGCGTCGTTGGGCGCGTCCTTCAAGTGTCTCGGCTCGCCAACGGGACGACCAAGGTGCTGCTCGAAGGCGTGGGACGTGCGCGCGCCACCCGATACACGCCGGGCGGCGCGCTGCTCCGCGCGACGATTACCGCCGAGCCGTTTCGGGCCGATCCCACGGCAACCGACGACGCCATGACGCGCCGCGTGGCGACGCTGTTCGAGGAATACGTCGGTTTGCACCGGCGCCTTCCGCCCGAGGTGTTGTCGTTGGTACAGGGCAGCGAGTCGCGGGAGCGGCTCGCATACGCCGTGGCGGCGCACCTGCAGGTGCGGCACACCGTTAGGCAGAATCTCCTCGAATCGCCATCGTTCGCGTCGCTCACCGAGCGGCTCGCGGCGGTCCTGACGTCGGAGATCGAGATCCTGCGCCTCGAGCGCAAGATCGAGAACGATGTGCGCGGATCGCTGTTCCAGAATCAGCGCGAGTTCTATCTGCAAGAGCAGCTCAAGGCCATTCACCGCGAGCTGGGTCAGGAAGACACCGACGATTTCGACGAGCTGCAGTCGGCGATCTCGGCGAAGGGGCTGCCGGACCACGCGCGCGAGCGGGCGGAGCGCGAGCTGCGCAAGCTGCGCCGTACGCCGCCGCTGTCTCCCGAGTCCACCGTGGGACGCAACTATCTCGACTGGCTGATCGGGTTGCCGTGGACGGACCGGACGGACGATCTGCTCGACGTGACGCGGGCGCAGACGGTGCTCGACGAGGATCACTTCGGGCTGCAGGACGTGAAGGACCGGATCCTCGACTACATCGCGGTGCTCGCGCTCGTGGGCAAGCTCGAGGGGCCGATCCTGTGCCTCGTCGGTCCGCCGGGCGTCGGCAAGACATCGTTAGGCAGATCGATCGCCCGTGCGTTGGGCCGGCGCTTCGCCCGCATGTCGTTGGGCGGCGTGCGCGACGAAGCAGAGATCCGCGGACACCGCCGCACGTACATCGGCGCCCTGCCCGGCCGCGTGATCCAGGCGATGCGCCGCGCCGGCGTGACCAATCCCGTGATCCTGCTGGATGAAGTGGACAAGATGGGGCAGGACTGGCGCGGCGATCCGGCCGCGGCGCTGCTCGAGGTGCTCGACCCCGAGCAGAACCGCGCGTTCAGCGACCACTACCTGGAAGTCGAGTACGACCTGTCGCAGGTGTTGTTCATCACCACGGCCAATTTGTTAGGCCAGGTGCCCGAGCCGCTGCGCGATCGTATGGAGATCATCCGCCTGCCCGGCTACGTGGATCACGAGAAGCACGCGATCGCGCGCCAGTATCTCGTGCCGCGCCAACTGCGCACGCACGGGCTCGATCCGGCGACGGTCACCATCCAGCCGCAGGCGCTCACCGACATCGCGCGCGGCTACACGCGCGAAGCGGGCGTGCGCGAGCTGGAGCGGCGCATCGCACGCATCGCGCGCAAGCTCGCGCGGCGGGTCGCCGCGGATCCGGCGGCCGGAGCCACGTCGATCACCGTGGAACCGGGCGATCTTGTCGGTCTGTTGGGCGTACGGCCGTACGACGACGACCCGACGCAGCTGGAGGATCGCGTGGGTGTGGCCACGGGCCTTGCGTTCACGTCGGTGGGCGGCGATTTGCTCGAGATCGAGGTGGCGGTGGTCCGCGGCCGCGGCCGGCTGCAGCTCACCGGTACGTTAGGCGACGTACTCAAGGAGTCGGCGGGCGCGGCTCTGAGCTACGCACGGTCGCGGGCGACCATGTTAGGCATCGACGCCGACTTCACGCGGTCGCGCGACATCCACGTGCACATGCCCGCCGGCGCGACGCCCAAGGATGGGCCATCGGCCGGGATCGCGATCGCCACCGCCCTCGTGAGCGCGCTCACCGGCGCGGCCGTGCGCGGTGACACCGCAATGACGGGCGAGGTGACGCTCCGCGGACGCGTCCTGCCCATCGGCGGTCTCAAGGAAAAGCTCGTCGCCGCACGGCGCGCCGGCGTGACGCACGTCATCATTCCGGCGCCCAACGCGCGCGAGCTCGACGAGATCGCACCCGACATCCGCGAAGGCCTCGTGTTCCATCCGGTGTCCACGATGGACGAGGTGCTCGCCCTCGCGCTGCGCGCCGAGCGACACGTCGACACCGGCATCGCGGTGTCCGATGTCGCGCACTGACAAGCCGAGCTCCGAACCGCTCGTCATTCGCAGCCTGGCCTTTCTGGGCGGACAGGCGTCGCCCGGCGGCTGGCGCCCCGAGTCGTCGCTGCCGGAGATCGCGTTCAGCGGCAGGTCCAACGTCGGCAAGTCGTCGCTGCTCAACGCGTTGGTCCGGCACAATTCCCTCGCTCGCGTGAGCCAAACGCCGGGCAAGACGCGCGAGATCAATTTCTTCGCCGTGAACGACGCGCTCATGCTCGTCGACCTCCCCGGCTACGGATACGCGCGGGTATCGCAGGAGGAGCGCGCGAAGTGGCGGCCGCTCATCGAATCGTATCTCGAGACGAGTACGCAGCTCCGCGGCATCGTCCAGTTGCTCGACGTGCGGCGCGACCCGTCTCCCGAAGACCGGCAGATGCTCGAGTTCCTCGCGGAGCTCGGCGCGCCAACCATCGTGACCGTGACCAAGGCTGACAAGCTGTCGGCAACACGAGCCGCGGCGCGCATCGCAGAGATCACGGCTTCACTCGGCTTGGAGCCGGAGCAGGTGATTCCGTTCAGTGCCGTGACGAGACTCGGACGCGACGAGTTGGCGAGCGCCATCGAGGACCTCGTTGCCGCACCGTCGTGGCGGCAGGAATGATCGACGCTGGACCTGACTGGATGTCCTCGACAAAGGCTTCACCGGATAACTAAGGGGATGCAAGAGGTGTTGGAAGATTGCGTCGTCGCGAAGGAGTGTCCGTTGCCTAACTTGCTGGCCCTGGCCTCTACGCTTACGCAGAAACGGACACGACCGGACACTACGGACACGACCGGACCGTCCTGCGGCAGGGCAAACCTCATCGCACGCGGTCCAGGTCTCGTCTTTTTGTTTACAAAGACACAGCGCACGTTGACCAGACAATCGAGGTGGGACCACACGCCCGCAGCCGAACGGTCCGGTCGTGTCCGTAGTGTCCGGATCGTTTCCACATGGGCGTAAATGCCGGCCCGGACATGCTGCATTCACCGATTGAACCTGCTTTCTTTGAACCCTTTGTCGACGAGATCCCCCTTTCGTGTCCGCGCAAGACCGAGCCACTGGCGGCATTTGGGAACTGACTGGTAGGCGAGGTCCGTTCCCCATACGACGCTTTTGTGTTACGGTACCAGCATGGCCCTTCTGCCGCTCAAGAAACTTGCGCCGCCCCCCGGTGGGCAGATCGTCGATGCGTGGCTCGAGCAGGTGGCGGACCAGCTCGCGCGCGACGATGCCGACCATAGTCTGATGTGCCGTCGGACGCTCTGTGAGATCGTCTATCCCGAGTACGCGCGCGAGTGGGACACGGCGGTCACCGACGAGTCCCTGCCGTTAGGCACGCGCGCCGCGCTCCTTGCACTCGACCCGCGCAACGTGACGCTCGAGCCGGAGTACTACGCGGATTGCGACCAGGCCCGATTCCAGCGCGTGAAGCCCCTGCTCTGGCTTTGGTACAGCTTCGATCGCACGCCGCTCGGTGGACAGAACGTGGACATCGGCGTGCGTCTCCGGCGGCTGCTCGCGCCGCGCATCTTCAAGCGGTGCGGCGAGAACTTCAAGGCCTTCCAGCACGTCGAGTTCTCGTTCGGCTACAACATGGACGTGGGCGACGACGTGGTGATCCACCGGCACGTGCTGCTGGACGACCGCGGCGGGATCGTGTTAGGCAATCGCGTCTCGATCTCCGACTACGCCAACATCTACAGCCACACGCACAGCATCGTGGATCAGCGCGACGTGACGAACGCGCTGACGCGGATCGACGAGGGCGTGCGGATCACGTACCACGCGACGGTGCTGGCCGGGGTGCACGTGGGGTGTGATGCGATGGTGGGCGCGATGGCGGTGGCCACCAAGGATGTGAGGCCGCATCACGTGAACGTCGGGATTCCTGCGAAGAGCGTGCGCGTCAAGCCGAACGCGCCGATGGAGCTCAATGAGTGTCTGCCGACGGCGCGGCAACGGTCCACGGGAGGAGGCGGACGCGCGTGACGGATTGGTCGAGGTTCTCGGGGCTCGCTCGCCGCGTCATCGGCGGCCTAACTGTGTTGGGCGTCGCGGCAGGCTGCGCGACGTACTGGCCGACGCTGAGCGGCGCCAGCACACACACCCGCGGCGATGCGTTCCAGTGTTCGATGGACCAGCTCAAGGAGCTGGGCTACACGCCGCGCACATGGAACGAGCGCGAAGGGTCGATCGATGCCCAACGCATCAATCGCGACGCGTCGGGCGACCTGCCCCAGGAGCAGCAACAGGTGGACAAGCTGCTCGTGCAAACGAAAGCGAACGGCGAGAAGGGCTCGACGATCGACGTGCGCACCGAGACCGTGCTCCGCCACTACACGCGCTCGGGCTGGGTGGAAGACGGGCGCCCGGCGTCCGGCGCCGTGCAGCAAGCGGGGAAGGCGCTGCTCGATCGGTGTTCGGGCTCGGCCGCGGCGGGTTGACGCGCTGATCAGACCGGGACGCTGGTCGTGATGAGGCCGGCGCGTCCCGGCAATTCCCCACGCACGATGCGTCGCACCGGCACGCGGTCCGGTGTCGCCAGCCATTCCTTCGCGATCTCCTCGAGCGTCACGAACGTGACGCCGTCCTCGATCCACGCATCGAGCTGGCGCTCGAACAACGGCATCAGCGCCGTCCCCTCGACCTCGGTATGAATCGAGTGGATCTCGGTACCGGTGATCGCGTGACGGTAGTACGCGATGAGAGATGCGTCGTCCGGCATTTCGGGTGAGTTGTACGTCTCGTCCCACGTGGGGAGGGTGGTCGGCAGCTGAATGGTTCGAAAGCGCGTGCCGCCGGCCTCGGGATAGAACGGCGTGCCGCCGCGCGTGTCCGATGCATACAGCAGGTTGAAGCGCTCCTGGACCGTGAGCGAGCCGGCCGTGGCGTGCCAGCCCGGCGCGGCCGATGCGCGAGCGCGATGTCCGAAGATCCGCGCGAAGGTTTCGTGTGCGCGACCGTAGTCGGCGGCGATCTGCGCTTCCGTTAGGCGGCCGAGTTTGTCGTGCCAGCGGACGTGGTCCCAGGCGTGCACGCCCACCTCGTGGCCGGCCGCGCCCACCGCGGCGATCGACGCCGAGAGCCGGCCGCCGATCATCGGCGCGGGCAGCACGGTGCCGTAGAGCGCCGTGCGCGGTCCGTACAGCGACAGCGCGCGCGATCGCAGCATCTTTCGCAGAAAGCCCCTGCGCGTGAACACCCGCGCGATCGCGCGCCCGGAGCGGTCGGGGCCTAACGTAAAGAAAAACGTCGCGCGGATGCCGCGCGTGCCGAGCGCGCGCAGCAGGTTGGGCAGGCCGGCGCGCGTGCCGAGGAAGGTGTCGCAGTCCACCTTGAGCGCGACGCGCCGGACGGCCGGCGCGGCGCGCGCCGGACCGGTCACGGCGCCAGCGGCCGCTTGCGCGACGACAGGTAGAAGTCCAACGTTAGGCGGATGGCCTCGTCGAACCCGATGCGCGGCGACCAGCCCAGCTTGTCGGCGGCGTGGCGGATGGATGGAACGCGTGTCGGGATGTCCTGGTAGCCGTCGCCATAGTAGGTCTCCGACTTGACGTCGACGATCGGCGTCTGTTGGGCGACGGCCTCGTAGCCCGGGTAGCGCGCCACCGCGGAGAGGAGGCGCTCGGCGAGCTCGCGAATCGACACGTCGTTCGCCGGGTTCCCGATGTTGAAGATCCCGCCGTTGGCCACACCGTTTTCGTTCACCAGGATGCGCATCAAGCAGTCGATGCCGTCCTGGATGTGCGTGAACGACCGCCGCTGCCGTCCGCCGTCGACAAGCTTGATCGGTTCGCCGTAGAGAATGTTGTGCAGGAACTGCGTCAGGACGCGCGACGATCCTTCCTTGGGCGAGTCCACGTTGTCCAGGTGCGGGCCGATCCAGTTGAAGGGACGAAACAGCGTGAACTGGAGGCCCTCCTGTTGGCCGTACGCGAAGATCACGCGGTCGAGCAGCTGCTTGCTCGTCGAGTAGATCCACCGCTGCTTGTGGATCGGTCCGTACACGAGCGTAGATCGGTATTCGTCGAACTCGGCGTCGGGACACATGCCGTACACTTCGGATGTGGACGGGAACACCACGCGCTTCTTGTAGCGCACGCATTGCTTCACGATGCGCAGGTTCTCCTCGAAGTCGAGCTGGAACACCGCCAACGGATTGCGCACGTACGTCGCCGGCGTGGCGATCGCAACGAGCGGCAGCACGACGTCGCACTTCTTGATGTGGTACTCGATCCACTCCTTGTTGATCGCGATGTCGCCCTCGAGGAACCGGAAGCGGGGGTTGTCGAGGAACGGCTCGATCTTTTCGACGGACATGTCGAGCCCGAACACTTCCCAGTCCGTAGTCGTGAGGATGCGTTCGGTGAGCGCATTGCCGATGAAGCCATTCACGCCGAGGATGAGAACTTTCATGTTGCCTGAGGAGTGGTGGACGTGTGGGGCGCGAGGTGGCGCGCGAGGTCCGCGCCGTCGCGCTCGACGTCGCCCTCGATCTGGCCGCGGACGATCTCGAGCCATTGCGTGTCGGGGCCGCCGCACGCGACGTACAGACAGTCGTCGATCACGCGCATCTCGCCCGGTTGGGCTCCGTTAGCACTCCAGCCGCCGTTGCGGGTGCGCCAGACGTACAACGTGCGTCCGGCGTGCGGCGCGAATGCGCCCGGATAGGGGTGCGACACGGCACGCACCAGATTGTGGATCTCGGCGGCCGGCCGGCTCCAGTCGAACGCACCGTCCTCGGGGCGGCGCCTGCCGAACGTCGTGGCGCGCGACGCGTCCTGGGGCCGGCGCGGCGCGCGCGCCGAGGCGAGGGCATCGAGCTGCCGCTCGAGCACGCGCACGGCAGCGTCGCAGACACGCGCCTGGACCTCGCATGCTGTGTCGTCGGGGCCAATGGGCACCGCCTCCTGGTCGACGATGTCGCCGGCGTCGGCGCGGGCGGTCATCACATGGAGGGTGGCGCCGGTTTCCGTTTCGCCGTTGAGCACGGCCCAGTTGACGGGCGCGCGTCCGCGATAGCGCGGCAGGAGCGAGCCGTGCACGTTGAAGCTGCCTAACGGAGCAACGGCCAGCGCCGCGAGGGGCAGGAGCGAGCGATAGTAGCACGAGAGCACGAGGTCCGGCGCCGCCGACCGGAACGCCGCCAGCTGCGCGGGTTCCGCCAGGCGCGCATCGAGGCGCACCGGGATGCCGTTGCGGACCGCGAGCTGCGCCACCGACGGGAACCAGGTCGTCTCGCCCGGCGCGTCGGCGTGCGTGTACACGACGGCCACGTGCGCGTCCCGCTCGAGCAGCATCGACAGACAGGCGTGTCCGACGTCGGCGTAGGCGAAGAGCGCGATGCGCGGTCCTTTCATGGACGCGGCACCGTGCCCTCGACGCCGCCCTCCAGACGGATGACCGCGCTCGCGCCGCCGTACACACGGCGCACCAGGTAGCGCGGGCGGCCGCGGACTTCCTGGTAGATGCGCCCCACGTATTCGCCCACGATGCCTAACCCGGCCATGAGCACGCCCATCACCACGAAGGCCAG
>Ga0310811_10006915_pt1 | contig 14497 bp, 16 predicted proteins | sample YCmetagenome_FD_207642 | JGI IMG/M metagenome (GOLD analysis project Ga0310811, IMG submission 207642) | Soil microbial communities from experimental microcosm in Duke University, North Carolina, United States - YC | ecosystem: Engineered > Artificial ecosystem > Soil microcosm > Unclassified ...
GGTTGTTTGACCGCTATTACCGCGTTCAAAGCGAACACACCAAACACATTTCAGGTTTTGGCGTGGGTCTGTATTTAAGCGCAGAGATCATTGAACGGCATGGTGGCCGTATCTGGGCCGAAAGTGAAAAGGACAAGGGCGCAACGTTTTATTTTACATTGCCGTTAGCTTGATTAAGTCTTACGTATTTAGTCGAAAGTCTATTCAACTGAAGTTAGATTATCATTTCAGGGATTTCACCCTCAACTATCAATTTCCCTGCGGTTGCTTTCTTTATTTCTTCTACACTTACTCCTGGGGCGCGTTCCAATAGTCTAAATCCGCCTTCGGGAAGTACTTCTATTACAGCCAGCTCCGTTACGATCTTCTTTACACAGTGCACACCGGTAAGTGGAAGCGTGCATTTAGACAACAACTTCGACTCACCTGCCTTATTCACATGCTGCATGGCTACGATGATATTTTCTGCGGATGCTACCAGATCCATGGCACCTCCCATTCCTTTTACCATCTTTCCGGGTATTTTCCAACTGGCAATATCACCATTTTCCGATACTTCCATCGCTCCCAAAATAGTAAGGTTAACTTTTTTAGCGCGAATCATCCCAAAGCTCATAGCCGAATCAAAGATGGCTGACCCTGGCAAAATGGTAATCGTTTGCTTGCCCGCATTGATGGAATCAGGATCTTCTTCCCCTTCAAAGGGAAATGGACCGATACCCAAAAGGCCATTCTCTGATTGCAGCACCACATCCATTCCTTTTGGAATATAATTGGCTACAAGCGTAGGTATTCCAATACCGAGGTTAACGTAATAACCGTCTTTTATTTCTTTTGCAATTCGTTTTGCGATACCCTCTTTGTCTAACATAATTTTCAAAATAATGTCATTGCGATGAACTGCCTGCGGGGTGAAGAAGCAATCGCAGACTATGCATACCCGTCCTGTATGGTATGCGATTGCCGCGCTATCGCTCGCAATGACAAAAAATCTATTTCTTTCTAACCGTCCTTTGTTCTATCCTTTTCTCGTAATTCTCCCCTTTAAATATTCTATGAACATAAATCCCCGGAGTATGAACATGATCCGGATCTATTTCACCTACTTCAACCAGCTCTTCCACTTCGGCAATTGTTACCTTCCCTGCCATGGCCATTACCGGATTAAAATTTCTTGCAGTCGAACGGTAAACCAAGTTTCCCATCGTATCACCTTTCCAGGCTTTTACAATAGCAAAGTCAGCCTCAAAGGCCATCTCCATAAGGTAGTCCTTCCCGTTAAAATTACGTACTTCTTTACCTATAGCCACTTCCGTTCCAATTCCGGCAGGAGTAAAAATGGCAGGTATGCCATAACCGGCAGCCATACAGCGTGTTGCCAGTGTACCTTGTGGGATAAGTTCCACTTCCAGTTCCCCACTTAATAGTTGCCGTTCAAATTCTGCATTCTCCCCTACATAAGACGAAATCATTTTTTTTACCTGTCGCTGTTTCAACATAAGCCCTATGCCGAAATCATCAACACCCGCATTATTGGAGATACAAGTCAGGTTCTTTACACCTTTTTTTACCAGGGCAGCAATACATTTTTCGGGTAATCCGCACAGGCCAAACCCGCCAAGCATAAGGGTCATACCATCCTGAATATCATGGACAGCCTCGTCAGCGTTGCTAACAACTTTTAACACGTTTTTATGATTTAAAAGATTTACAATAGATGTCGCCCGCAGAGGCTACATTGCAAATAACGCAATTTCAATGCGGATTTAGAACACGATTTTGAGATTTAATTGATTTATAAGATCAAAAATTATCATCTTTTCAATCCAACAAATCCTGGTATCGTGTTACCATTTGATATTCTGATCAATAAAAGCAATCAGGTCATCAGCCATTGCCTGCTGCTCTTTTTTACTGGGGTGACCAGGCGTATTTTTATAAGGGAAAATATGCACAAAGATTTTTTTATCACCTATCTGATCAACAGCTTTTTTGATATATCCCGGCCATGGTGCTCCCTCTTTAACGGCATCCATACTACCCAGTGCACAAATGATCTGCGCTTTAGGGTATTTGCTCCTGATGGTTTTTACAAAATCCTTGTATGCTTTTACAATCTGGTCGTCGGTTGGTGCTTTTGTTCCAAATCGGGCTTTGAACTGTTCATTATCCGGCAGTTTTACAATCCAGCAATCATTCTGAAAAAGATTGATCACTACCAGATCAGGCGTATATTTTGAGAAGTCCCATTTACTTTCGGCGTCTGTTGCATCCAATCTATAATACATTTCCGGCATAATCAAGGGCGCCCAACTCACCATGATGCCAATACCGCTTCGTGAAGTATTATGCAATTCGGCATCAAAATGACGTGCAGTAATAGATGCGTAGCTTAAATACCCATTTTCATAAGGCGCAGTCCCTCTATCCTGTCCTGTGGTATCTTCATTGGCATATCCGCAGGTAATGGAGTTTCCGAAGAACTCCATTTTGCGCTTTTGCTGAGCCGGAGGCAGTAATACGCTGGCATTTTTATTAAGTTCAAACCCATAGAACCAGGTTTTACCCATTGACCATTCGCTGCGTTTAAACAGTTCAATAGTGTGATTACCATCTGCAAGATTGGTAGCAAGCGTATATTGTTTTTGAATGCTATCGGGCTGAAGAACAGAAATTACTTTACCATCCAATATCACATTCCAGTAATCATTACCGTGCTCGTCTTTTAAGGTTGATTTTATGAAAGTTCCCCTAAAGTTCATTTTGATGGAAGATGCTGACCATGAGAGCTCGGCTGCTTCGTCTGTCATGGCTATGCGCCCCGAGTAACGGATATGCGTATCGTGACTTTTAACAACTATATTTTGTGCATAGGAAGACGAAATTACCAGCAGTAGCCCCAGTAAAAAGTACAGCTTTCTCATGTTCAGGTTGTATTCAGGTTATTTCAAATATACATAAGTTATTCCGTCTCCGCCCCTGTCTGCATGCTCATCTTCCATCCTGTCAACGGCGTCATATTTTCTCAGGTACTCGCGAATTAATTTGCGCAATATCCCATCACCTTTACCATGTATGATCTTCAAATTATTAAAGCCCATCATTAGTGCACGGTCCAGCATCTTTTCAATATCATACAACGCCTCTTCGCCGCGTTTACCACGCACATCTATCTCAGGACTAAAGTTTGCATAATCATTAGTTTGTCCACCGAAACTTCTCCTGACCTCCTTCGGAACTTCCTTTTTGCTAACTCTTTGCACCCGGTTCTTTTTAGCTACCGTTCGTAAATCGCCAATAGCAATGATCAGATTGTCCTTGGTGATCTCTATGATCTGGCCTGTAGTTTCCGAATCATTCAGTTTCACCCAGTCACCGGGCTTTAATTCTTCTGCTACAGCAGGTTTGGGAACTTCTGGTTTAACCGTATTTTTCTGCAGCTCCTGATTAAGATTTTCGCGCAGCTGCCTTGTTTTTTCTTTATCAGCCTTGTTGCTTTTAATATCCGCGATAGTATTCTCAACCAGTTTGTTAGCATTCAGAATGATATTTTTTGCCTCCTGCTTAGCATCGCGAATGAGTGCTTTCTTATTTTCTTCCAGATAGCTTTTCAACTTTTCATTTTCCGAAAGCAGTTCGTTTACTCTTTTCTGCTGCCTCTCCAGTTTTACTTTGGTATCAAATATTTCCTTTTTATCACGTTCCAGATCGACCAATAAAGAGTCAACCTTCTTCTGATTAACACCGATCTTATTTTTAGCCAGATTCAGCACCTGCTGCGGCAAACCAATTTTTTGTGCGATCTCAAAGGCATAAGAACTTCCCGGTTTGCCAACTTCCAATATATAAAGCGGCCGCATCTCTACGTTATCAAACAGCATCGAAGCGTTTTCTATACCTTCTGTGTTACTTGCAAAAACTTTAAGATTTGAATAGTGCGTCGTTATTACTCCTCTTACCTTTTTATGGTTCAACGTTTCCAATACAGCCTCAGCAATCGGGCCACCAAATTGTGGATCAGTACCAGTACCAAACTCATCTATCAGCACAAGTGTTTTTCCATTCGCCATCTCTACAAAGTCCTTCATTTTGGATAAGTGCGCGCTGTAGGTACTCAAATCACTTTCAATGGATTGGTCATCCCCGATGTCGACAAATATTTGCTTGAATACTCCCACTGTACTATTGTCTGATGCTGGAATCAGTAACCCTGCTTGCGCCATCATTTGCAGCAAGCCAACCGTTTTCATACAAACAGATTTACCACCGGCATTGGGGCCGGATACCACAACAATACGCGTAGCCTCATCAACATTCACATTAAGCGGCACAACCGATTTCTTCTCTGCCTTAAAGCTTAACAATAGTAATGGATGCCTGGCGTTGATCAATTTTATTTTGGATTCGTTTATCACTTCCGGCATAGAAGCCTCGATATCAATAGCAAATAACGCCTTTGCACGTACAAAATCAAGTTTTGTTAACAGACTGTGGTACGACAACAACAATGGCACATAAGGCCTTAATTCATCTGTTAAGGCCGTCAATATCTTTACGATCTCACGACGACGCTCAAATTCCAGATCGCGGATACGATTATTTAAGGCAAATACTTCTTCCGGCTCGATATAAACTGTTTGCCCTGATGAAGATTCATCATGAATAAAACCTTTTAGCTTACGTTTATTCTCTGCCAGTAAAGGGATACACAAGCGTCCATCCCGAATAGTTAATGACCCATCTGCTGTCCATCCGTTAGCAGCAGCATTTTTAAATACCTGGTCGATCTTTTTCCGGGCTTCCTGTTCCGATTTTGCAATAGACGAAGTAAGTTCAGCCAATTCGCGTGAAGCATTAGGTTTAATCTTCCCTTTCTGATCGATCACCTGCTCAATTTTCTTTATGATCGATCTTTCTATTGGCAAATGTTCAAACAAAGCCTCCAGGTTTGGATACTGACCTTCACGATCATTAAAATAGGCAATAACTGCAAACACTGTTGCTAATGATGCCTGCACCTGGTAAAACTCTTCTTCCGTCAAAAACGCACCCTCAATTTTAGCTTTATTAGCGAGGGATTTAATATCGAAGAAATGATGAATAGGCAATGCTTCATCATTTTCAAGGATATTCTTAAATTCATTAGCCTGACTCAGAAATTTATGGATCTGGTCATAATTATTCATCACCTGAATCTTATCAACCATTTGCTGGCCCATAACACTCAGGCAATGCGCTTTGATCAGTTCCTTTATTTCGGTAAAGCCAAGCTTGTCAACACTATGGGAGGGAATCAGCATGCGTTCTTTTTGGTGGCTTAATTTTCGGATTGAAATTTCTTTTGATCACAGGTTGTACAGGCTTCGGGGTAACAGGTTGCTGCTGGGTCTGTTTAGGCAACTTTTTTAATGAATCTATACGCCTCTTACTATCCTTAGCTATTTTATCCGCATTAAGTTTGTTAACTGAATCTGTTTTTTGTTTAATGATTATGGTTACCTGTTCATAAATGGCCTGTAATTTTTCAGGATGAGTGGAGTAATACTGAAAGCTTTTCTTAAACTGTACCGAATCCGTATGATATTTGTTGAATACTATGCGATATTTATCCGTTCCATACTTATAAAGGGAATCGGGCCCTTGTAATACGGCATACATACTGCCATCCACAATATGAATATCAGTAAGTAAATAGGTCATTTCGTCCTGGGGAATTATTCCATCGGGTGCTTTATTTCCGCTACAGGCGGCCAGAAAAATCAATACTGAGAAAAACAGCTTATTATATTTATGCATTCTGTAATTTAGCGGCATTATTAAGCAAAACTACGGATAAATGAGCATTGCGGATAACATCAAACGCTTAAAAAACGAAACGGATACAATAAAAGTACAATTGATTGCTGTATCTAAAACCAAGCCTGAAGAAGAGGTAATGGAAGCCTACAATGCCGGTCAGCGTGTATTTGGCGAAAATATGGTGCAGGAACTGGTTGACAAATACGAACATTTGCCAAAGGATATTCAATGGCACCTGATAGGACATTTGCAAAGCAACAAAGTAAAATACATTGCTCCTTTTATCAGCATGATCCAATCTGTTGATAGTTTAAAATTGCTTCAAGAGATAGATAAACATGCCCAAAAGCATAATCGTGTGATAGATTGCCTGCTACAGGTTTACATTGCAGATGAAGAAACCAAATATGGACTCGGGTTTGACGAGGCGATTGAATTATTGCGTTCGGACGAGTTTGTTATTTTAAAAAATGTCAGGATACGCGGACTAATGGGCATCGCCACCAATACCGAAAGTGAGAAGCAAATAAAAGAAGAGTTTTATGAGCTGAAGACTTTTTTTGACGGTATAAAGCAAAGCTATTTCCGAAAGGAAAGTTCTTTTGATACCCTGTCGATGGGCATGTCGTCTGATTATAAAATAGCTATTGAACAGGGAAGTAATATGGTTCGACTAGGCAGCACAATTTTTGGCCAAAGAGTAATAAAACACTGGAAAAATGACACGATTTAATGATTTTAGAGACTTGAAATGATCCTTAAAATTTCATCCAATTAGATTACTTAAAATCGTGTCGTATTTAATCCTTCAAATTATAAAATCATGTCATATTTAATCTTTAAAATCTCAAAATCGTGTTTAATTTAAGAGTAGCCGTTAAAGAGGATTGTCCGCGTCTGCTTGAATTGGTACATGAACTGGCTTTGTTTGAAAAAGCGCCCGAAGAAGTTACCGTTACGCTGAAAGAATTTGAAGATGCCGGCTTTGGCACAAAACCGGTTTGGAAAACTTTTGTTGCTGAAGTAGGTGGGGTAATTGTAGGGTTCGCCTTATATTATATCCGTTATTCAACCTGGAAAGGCTGCCGCATGTACCTGGAAGATTTAATTGTTACGGAAGACTGGCGCGGCAAAGGCGTTGGCAAATTGCTTTTTGACCGGTTGATAGTTGAAGCACGCGAAATGGGATTCAACGGTATGAGTTGGCAGGTGCTTGACTGGAACGAACCGGCTATTAAATTTTATAAAAAATACGAGGCGGCGCTTGATGGTGCCTGGATAAATGGGTCCTTATCAAAAGAACAGATAATGAATTAAGGCTATGGATTTGAGGTATATCCTATTTGTGATGATCGCATTCAGTTTGACTTCCTGTCAATGGGGTACATCGACAGAAGATAAGCCTGCCATCACCACAGATACACTTCAGTTCGTTTATAAGGATATCAAACAAAAAGCAGCGGGTTCAATCTCCTATCCTATTTTCAATAAACAGCCTGCTTTAAACGACTCACTAAATAGTTATTTAAAGACTGCAAGTAATCATGACCTGCATTCGGTAGTTCTCAGGCAAGATTCCAGTCTGACGATAATCGAAGTAAGTGAAGTTTCAAATGGCTCAGGGAATTCCGGCAAAACCACTGTAATTCATTTTATTAACTGGAACACCAAAAAATCAAAGTCAATAAAGCTCAGCGACATTTTGGTTGATCAGTATGGAGATCAGCTAAAAAAAGTTGCAGAGTCCATATTTAGAAAAAATGAAAATCTGAACGAAACAGCTTCACTAAGTGGTTATAGCTTTAAAAACGGACTGTTTACATTGAATAATAACTTTTTGATTACACCTATCGGCTTAAAATTTCTGTATAACAACGGAGAAGCAAAACCTGATAGTTACGGGCCAGTTGTATTGTTTATTCCTTATTCACAAATTCTAAATTTACTGCGGCCAAACACGGTCATAGATCAATATCACAAATAATGCTTGTTTTCAAATTTGGAGGCGCATCGGTAAAGGATGCTGCGGGAGTGATCAATCTCTCAAACATTGTAAAAAAATATGAAGGCCAGAAACTGCTGATCATTGTGTCGGCCATGGGTAAAACTACCAATGCGTTGGAGAAACTAACGAAAGCCTATATCAATAGCTCCGATAATCTGCACCAGGTTTTTGATGAAATAAAGGATTATCATTTTAATATTGTTAAAGAACTTTTTGCACCTAACCACCCGGTTTATGATGAAGTAGCCAATACATTTGTCGAAATCGATTGGATGATTGAAGACGAGCCGCATGCTGATCATGATTTTATTTATGACCAGATCGTTTCTATCGGCGAACTGGTTTCAACGCGTATTGTAGCCGCTTATTTAAATCAAACCGGTATAAAAACCCAATGGCTGGATGTGCGTGGATATGTTCATACCGACAATAATTATCGTGAGGGTAATGTAAACTGGGATAAAACCAGAGCCAGCATCAGCCAGGAAATACCTGCATTGCTTGATAAAGGCATTATAGTAACGCAAGGCTTTTTGGGCGGAACGTCAGAGAATTTTACCACGACTTTAGGACGTGAAGGTTCGGATTACACTGCTTCCATTTTGGCATCTTGTTTAAATGCTGAATCGGTTACAACATGGAAAGATGTTCCCGGGATATTAAATGCTGATCCGAAACATTTTGCAGATACAGTGAAGTTCAATGAATTGACTTATGCTGAAGCCATTGAAATGACTTATTACGGTGCGAGTGTGATCCACCCCAAAACTATCAAACCATTGCAAAATGCGAAAATACCTTTGCTTGTAAAGTCATTTAATGATCCGGCTGCTGAAGGTACCATCATAAAAGAATCGGCTGAAATGCATTTTGATAAACCGGTGATCATCCTGAAACAAAACCAGGTGTTGCTTTCAATTTCAGCCAGAGACTATTCTTTTATAACTGAAGTTCACCTGAGCGAGATTTTCAAATTATTTGCTCAGAACAATATCAAGGCGAACGTAATGCAGACATCTGCTCTAAGTTTCAGTGTATGTTTTGATTTGAACCCGGAACGTTTTGAGAAACTGTTAGCAGGCTTTGATGCGAATTTCAAAGTAAAATATAACAGCGAACTTACCCTGATAACGGTAAGACATTATAAGCTATACGATTTGAAAGGGCTGGTTGAAAACCGTTCAATATTACTGGAACAAGTAAGCCGGAATACTGCGCAAATGGTTGTAAAATAAAAACACAAAACACTATTTATCAACAATTTAATAGCTTTATTTAAACTAAAATATAAATCAGACCTGCAAATAAAGCTGCAATAAATGTATTCAAAAAATTGACGCCATTGTTTGTTAGCAAATGCTTTCGTTCAAGCAATGCACCCAAAACAGAGTCGGATAGATTGCCAACGGTACCTGCCAGGATTATGATCCAGAAGCCCTTGTTCCAGCCCAAACCTGTTGTATAAATCAGCGCTATGATAGCAGATCCTATCACGCCAATCAAAGTACCTTCTAAACTAACTACCCCATCCAAACCCTTTGCATCCTTCTTCCACGAAATGATGTTATAAAACCGCTGGCCGTAAATCATACCCAATTCAGATGACAAAGTATCTGCCATAGCAGACGATAAACTTGCCGCCATCATTAGGTTGAATAACGGAGCATTGTCGTGAAAGAAATAGCTCAATGCTCCCATCAGTCCTGCTGCTCCACCGTTAGCAAATACCTGTCCGGCATCCCGTTTTGTAGATTGATCATGTGCTACTTTAATTGATACTTTCTCTTTTTTCTTCCATATAGTAGCAACCGTACCCAATACAAAGAATACCGCAAGCATAAACACGCCGATATACCAAAAACCCAAAAATATCAGTATAGCGATCACTCCCCCGGTTAAAGCACCTCCGACGGTTAATTTCTTAGTGACAATGCTCGCAGCAACAATTGCAATCAAGACTAAAATAAAAGGCAGGGCATGATAAATAGCAGGCATGTAAATGATTAAAACTGCATCCAATTACGCTAATAGGTTTACAGAATTAAAATTTATTTTACATTTGTACCAAATTTTAAATGATGAAAAAGATCAGCATATTACTTATTATCATAGGCATCGCGGTAATTATCTATTGCCTCTATTTTTTCCACCCATTACTGAATGCGGCCGATTCTGATACCATGAGTGTAAATCCGCATGGTATAAGATCACCTCAATGGCCTTTATTTATAGGTATCCTGACCACATTTGTGGGCATTTGCTTCTATTTCATTGGTGTTGGCGAGGAAAAGAAAGCTAAAAGATAATTAAGAAAATATTCTATTTACATAAAAGGGATATAACCAACTGGTTATATCCCTTTCTTTTTGTTTTTATATGCGAAGCTTGATCGTTTAGCTACTTCTTGTGCATATGCCCTATCAAATAACCTATAATAAATGCCAGCGCAATCAATCCCCACCATATATACTGCAGCATTTGCATTCTGTCGATCTTTTTCTGCAAATCCCTCCGCTCCGATTCAGCAGACAATTTAAGATTCTGCAAACGCATATTCTGCTGTTGAAGCTTTGCAAGCGTTCCTCCTACTTCAACGGGTTTTTCTTTTTCAATTTTATATTGTTTTGTAAAACCGCCCTGCTTCAGAAATTTTTCTCCTTTGGGTTTCAAAACCAGTTTATCAGGCAATTCGTAGTCACCATGTTTACCTGATTCAGCGATCAGGCCTTCTCTCAATAATATTTGTACCATTGCAAAAGCAGTTGCCTCATCCTGGTCAAACAGTTGCATCAGTTGCAACCTGGTCAGGCTGTCCGGAATACCAAAGGCTTCAAGCACCGCATCGAGCATTTCGCACTCATATTCATTCAGTTCTGTCATACGCGCAAATTTGGTTATAAAACTTCAACCAGACAACGGACAAATAACTGTTCAAGCCATAAAAGGTTCTTTTCGTTAAAATATTAAATTAATTTGATTTGTTTTTTATACTCACCCGGGGTTAAACTAGTAACTTTTTTGAAAATTTTCGAGAAGTGTGGCAGATTCTCAAACCCTGTTTTTTCCGCAATTTCAATATAGGACAAAGTAGTAGTTGCAATTAAATATTGTGCACGTTCAATTCGCTTTTCATGCAAATAAGTTAGCGGCCTTTGGCCCGTGTATTTTAAAAACAGCCTTGAAAAATAGTCCTGATGCAAGTTTGCCCTACTGGCTAAATAATTGACGGTTAAATTTCCCCTCAGATTTAACTGGATATGCCTGGTAGCATCCAAAATTTTAGAAGGCATAGGATCAGCGTTGTTACCAGAAACCGGTTTGAGCTTAAAAAGCGGGCAATCAATTGAAGTATTATGCCCTGAGTTTCGAAATACGCAGAATCACTGACTGTTCTATTCAGTTCCTGATAACTTTTATAATATGTATTCTTTTCGTAAACCGTTGGATCGTCTGAACGATTAATACCCCTGCCTGGGTTTATTTCCACCAGCCGTTTAAAGTTCATCGTATCAGCAATGCACACAGGAACTTTTATTACTTTTCTGTCATTCTCAAAAAGTGAGATACCTTCTGCAGATTCCTCAAAAAAATGCAGAAAATATTGGCTCAAATATCCATTGCAAAACAAGTGGCATAAAGTAAAACTTGGAATAATATACAAATACCCTCTTTCAAGTTTAATCTTTTCCTGCCCTGTTGAAACAAACCCCTCCCCCTCATCAATATAATAAATCCGGAAATAAGGACTGATTACGTTTGTGTAGTTCCACTTTTCGCCCAGCTTAACATGGTCTGCGTGTAATAAAGAGAAGTTATGACCGAATAATTTTTTGTTCATATGATATATTCAAATTTCGGAAAAAGTCGGATTTGTATAAAATAAAGTCTATTTAATACAATGATAAACATAAGACCGGAGCGTAAATTTGTCAATAACCAATTTCAAACCTTTTAAGTATTTTGGTATAAATTCACCATTGGATTTTATATCGTGGCTTCCACAAATGACCATCTGGTGAAATTTATAGAACGAAAATGAAAACTTTAGTATGCACAAAACCTGGCGAGTTTAAATATGCAACTGGGGAAATACCTCAGGTGCAACCGGGACAAGCTATCATAAAAATTAAACGAATCGGAATTTGCGGTACCGATTTGCATGCTTTCGAAGGAACACAACCCTATTTTGAATACCCTCGCATTTTAGGCCACGAGCTTTCAGGCGAACTTATTGCTGTTGATGATGCTCCTGGTTTTGAGATTGGAGAAGCTGTAACATTCATCCCCTATTTTTATTGCGGTAAATGCATTGCCTGCCGCACCGGAAAACCAAATGCCTGCGAAAAGATAAAAGTATGCGGTGTACATCAGGATGGAGGTATGGTTGAATATCTTTCAGTCCCAACATATTCTTTGATTCATGGCGAAGGGTTAAGTCTCGATGCACTGGCGTTGGTTGAACCTTTGGCCATCGGCGCACATGGAGTAAGAAGAGCCGGGGTAATAAAAGATGAATTTGTTTTAGTAATTGGCGCAGGCCCTATTGGATTGGGAGCCCTGGAATTTGCCCGGATTGCAGGAGGAAAAGTGATTGCAATGGACACCAACAGCGATCGGTTAAAGTTTTGTAAAGAAAACTTAAAAGTGGAACACGTTATTAACGCAACAAGCAATGATGTTACAGAGCAATTGAAATCAATCACAAACGGCGATATGCCAACAGTTGTGATTGATGCAACGGGGAATTTAAAAGCTATCAACAATGCATTCCAATACCTTTCGCATGGCGCAAGATATGTACTGATTGGGTTGCAAAAAGGAGAGATTTGTTTCAGCCATCCTGAATTTCATAAACGCGAAGCGACACTCATGAGCAGCAGGAATGCAACAAGAGAAGATTTTGAGCAGGTGATTTCTTCCATGAAGAAAAAAGTAGTCGATCCAACCACTTACATTACTCACCGCGTTTTTTTCGACCAGGTGAAGGATGAATTTGCGGGATGGCTAAATCCTGCAAATGGCGTAATAAAAGCAATGGTAGAAATAGTATGATCGTATTGATTAGTTGATCATAGCACCTACCGCACATTAATAAACTTTATAAACCTACATAATTCTAAGAATGAAACGCAGAACATTAATTAAAGGCATGGCCGCTGCTTTGCCATCGTTATGGTTATCGGAAGCATTGGGCAAAGGTTTTTATGAAGACCTATCTTTAAATGAGTCAATTGAAAATGGCCCATTCAAACCAACATGGGAGTCGTTGCAAACTTATCATACACCAGAGTGGTACCGCAATGCCAAGTTTGGCATGTGGGCACATTGGGGGCCTCAGTGTCAACCCGAAGCAGGCGACTGGTATGCACGGGGAATGTACCAGGAAGGTTCAGGTCAGTATAAAATTCATCTTAAGAAATACGGACATCCGTCAAAATTTGGGTTTAAGGATGTGATCAATGTATGGAAAGCAGAAAAGTGGAATCCTGACGAATTAGTGAGTTTGTACAAAAGCGCTGGTGCACAGTATTTTATGGCACTTGCCAATCACCATGATAATTTCGATTTATATGATAGTAAGTATCAGAATTCATGGAACGCTACTAAAATTGGCCCAAAGAAAGATTTGATTGGCGGTTGGGCAAAAGCAGCCCGAAACAACGGGCTTCCGTTTGGTGTAAGTATTCACGCCTCGCATGCATGGCGTTGGTATGAGGTGGCACAACGTTCAGACAAAACAGGTCCTTATGCAGGCGTTCCTTACGACGGAAAGCTTACAAAAGCAGCTGGAAAAGGGAAATGGTGGGAAGGTTTTGACCCGCAAGAATTGTACGCACAAAATCATCCTTTGAGCAAAGATAGTTTGGATGACAATTCTATTGGCGGGCAATGGGCCTGGGGAAATGGCGCTTACCCGCCGGCTAAAGCATACATCGATAAGTTTTATAACCGCACCATCGATCTGATTAATAAATACAACCCGGATGTTGTTTACTTCGATGACGAGCAGCTTCCTCTCTGGCCGGTTAGCGATGTCGGTTTGCGTATTGCTGCTCACTTATATAATAAAAGTATTAAAGAACATGGGGACCTTCGTGTAGTGCTCAACGCAAAAATGTTGAATGAAGATCAGCGCAAAGCAATGGTTTGGGATATTGAAAGAGGGCAAGCCAATAAGATTCAACCATTACCATGGCAAACTGACACCTGTATCGGTGGCTGGCATTATGACCGGTCACTGTATGAACGTGATGATTACAAAACAGCAAAAATGGTTGTTCAAAGTTTAGTTGATATTGTAAGCAAAAACGGAAACCTGATGCTGAATATCCCCGTTCGCGGTGATGGTACAATTGATGAGAAAGAAAGAAAAGTGGTTGAGGAAATTGGCAGATGGATGAAAATAAATAGCGAAAGCATTTATAGCACCAGACCATGGACAATATTTGGTGAAGGGCCTGCGCAAGAAGCAAAACTTACCGAGCAAGGTTTTAATGAAGGAAAAGGAAAACCATTTACACATGAAGATATTCGCTTTGCAACAAAGGATGGTGTACTTTATGCAACCGCAATGGGTTGGCCGGAAGACGGAAAATTGACTATAAAAAGCTTGGCGAAGAACAGTGAACACTTTCCAAAAGATATCCAAAAGATAGAATGGCTGCCGACAAAACAATCTTTAAAATTTGAAAG
>Ga0310811_10006917_pt1 | contig 14496 bp, 13 predicted proteins | sample YCmetagenome_FD_207642 | JGI IMG/M metagenome (GOLD analysis project Ga0310811, IMG submission 207642) | Soil microbial communities from experimental microcosm in Duke University, North Carolina, United States - YC | ecosystem: Engineered > Artificial ecosystem > Soil microcosm > Unclassified ...
GGCAGAGCTGGTGCGATATGCGAGGTTTGCTCCTCTGGGAGCACGTGGGTTCTTCAGCGTTTCCCGCGCACTGAAGTATGGCATTGTGGGTAGCGTTCCCGAGGAGCAGCAGAAGCTGAATGAGGAACTAGGACTGCTCGCTCAGATTGAGACGAAAGAGGCTCTTGCGCAGATTGAAGAGATCGCCTCCATTCCTGACGTGGATATCTTTATCGGTCCCGCCGACCTGGCGGCAAGTCTGGGTTTTGCCGGACAGACGAGTCATCCGAAGGTGCTCGAGGCTTCAGAGAAGATTGTGAAGGTGGCACGCAAGCATGGCAAGAAAGTGGTGACAGCGTGTGGTGCGCCGGACTTCATTCATTGGATGCGACTGGGAATTGATCTTCTGTTCTGCACCAACGACATTGTCTGCCTGAAGGTGGGAGCGCAAGCGGCTCTTAAGAGCGCAGCAGAGGCGATTGAGCAGGCTGAGAGGGAGCAGGCAGTTGCAGGGCACAACGGCGTGAGGAGTTGATGCGAACCATTACGCTGCTTCAGCCAAAGCGCCTCACGATTGGTGCTGGATGTATTCAGGATTGTGCGGAGTATGTGGTTTCACTTCTACAACGAAGCGTATACATCGTTTCTTCAAAGTCGCTTCGTCCCTTTGTCGAGAAGCTTGCTGAGAAGCTCGAAGAGAGAGGCTGTAGTGTTACGTTCGATTTCACGATCGACCGGGAGCCGACGCTCGTCATGTTTGAAGAGTCGCTGGCACGGGCCCGAATTTCGAACGCAGATTGCTTTGTTGGAATTGGTGGAGGCAGTGTCCTTGATGTAGCTAAATTGCTGGCTGCTTTTTCGGCGAGCGAACAGAAAGTCGAGGAGACGTTTGGGATAGGACTGCTTGAGGGAAGATGGTCTCCGTTGATATGTGTACCCAGTACAGCAGGAACGGGAAGCGAGGTGTCACCCAATGCGATTCTTCTGGATGAAGCGGCGAAGATGAAGAAGGGAGTGATCAGCCCTTATCTTGTACCGGATGCTGTCTTTATCGATCCTCAGCTGACATGCACAGTGCCACCTGCTGTGACTGCGGCTACAGGATTGGATACGCTTACGCACTGTATTGAGGCCTATACCAATAAATTTGCGCATCCCCTGATTGATTTGTATGCACTGGAGGGGATTCGGCTATGTGCGGCTTATCTGCTTCGCGCGGTTCAGAATGGACAGGATATGGAAGCGCGTGAAGGGATGTCGCGTGCGAGTTTGTATGGCGGCCTTTGTCTTGGTCCAGTGAATACCGCGGCGGTGCATGCTCTTGCTTATCCTCTGGGCGGGGAGTTTCACATCGCGCATGGGATTTCGAATGCGGTGCTATTGCCTGCGGTATTTCGATTTAATCTCGAAACAGCAGTGGCTCGCCACGCTACGGTTGCATTGGCCCTGGGGTGTGAGCCTCAAGAGAATCTGGTTGCTACGGCGCAGGCGGGCGCAGACAGGCTGGAGAGATTTGTTGCCGAATGCGGCGTCTCGACCGATTTGAGAACATATGGGGTGCCTCCTGAAGCGGTTCCCCAGATGGCGGTAAGTGCGGCGACCGTGACACGTCTTCTGCGGAATAACCCGCGCGAGCTGAGTCTTTCCGATATCGAAGGGCTCTATCGTAAATGCTTTCCGTGATTGCCGAAGCGATTCCTATACTGGAGCAGAGGATCCTTTGTGGCAAAGCATAGCGCTGGTCTCCTGATGTTTCGTCGAGTCAATGCTCTGGAGGTCTTTCTCGTGCACCCGGGAGGGCCGTTTTGGAGCAAGAAGGATCTTGGAGCATGGTCGATTCCGAAAGGTGAGTATAAGGACGGGGAAGATCCGCTTGAAGCGGCGAGGCGAGAGTTTGAGGAAGAGACTGGGCTTACGGCTTGCGCAAACTTTCTCGATCTGGGTTCGCTGAAGCAGGCTGGCGGAAAGATCGTAGCTGCATGGGCATTTGAGGGAGACTTCGATCCGGCGTTGCTTAGAAGCAATCTCTGCCAGATAGAGTGGCCTCCGCGATCCGGACGCCTTCTGGAGTTTCCTGAGGTAGATCGTGGGGATTGGTTTTCGCTTGCGGAAGCGAAGGAGCGTATTTTGAAAGGTCAACAACCTTTTCTTGAAGCTCTTTCGCAAACCCTGTCGTAATTGAATAGCAGCAAGCAAAGAAATTCTTTTGACAGTTTCAATGCGAGTGTGTAAGTTTTTGCATATTCCAAAAATGACTCGCCGCATTTATTGAAAGAGCGGGACTTAAATGGTTGATGTTTTAGTCTTGCCCTTGGTATCTCGCTGAGCTTTCTCCTGGTTCTGAATCCGATGAGCATGTTGTCTTGGTGGGAGAGAGTTCAGTGTCAAGACCGTTCGTTTGGGCCCGTCTTCTTGCCGTTTATCTTGCGGCGTTTCTAGCGATTTCAGCACATGCCACTGAGGTACCGCTTGTAGGCGATAGCCATGTGAGTACAAGCCGTCCTACTGTGAATTTCGGCTCACTCGCGAACCTTTATGTTGGCAATGGAAATACAGCCTATCTGCAATTTAATCTGAATGATCTGCCGACAGGGTTAACGGCAACCAATATCTCCCGCGCGACTCTGACATTTTTTGTCAATCGCGTGAATACTGGAGGTACGATTTCAATCGCTCCAGTCACGGGTAACTGGAGTGAGTATGGTGTGACGGCGACAAATGCTCCCGCTACGGGAAGCCCGATCGTTAGCGCATCCGTGCCAACATCGGCAGGGCAGTATGTTGCGGTAGATGTGACCACAGTTGTACAGAATTGGATTACGACTCCTCCAGGTGGTGGTCTGGTTGGGGTCTCCCTTACTTCGGCTGATGCGAATTTTTTAGTAGATAGTAAGGAAAATGACGAGACCGGACATGCTGCTCATCTTGATGTAACGATTGTTTCGTCCGGTCCTGCCGGTCCTCAGGGTCCAGTTGGCCCTATCGGCCCCCAGGGGACACCAGGAATTCCAGGTGCAGCTGGTCCCTCTGGAGTTCCAGGCCCCATCGGTCCTCAGGGGCCAGTTGGTCCTGCTGGCCCTGCTGGAGCCGCAGGCACGATCAGCTATCAAGGTCCCTACTCCTCAGCAACGACGTATGCGAAGGGGGATGTTGTTTCGGATGCAACCTCCTCCAACAGCTATGTGTCTCTGCAGAACAGCAATCTGGGGAATCCGCTTCCGTCGAGTGTATCCACGCCCACCGCTTTCTGGGCCACTCTTGCGGCTCAGGGCGCGCAGGGTCCCGTTGGGGCGACCGGTCCCACGGGGGCGGTTGGTCCTCAGGGTCCTTTCGGACCGATCGGTCCTACCGGTCCTACTGGAGCTACCGGGGCCACGGGAGCCACCGGTCCTATTGGTCCTGCCGGTCCGACCGGCGCTACCGGAGCCACTGGAGCTACCGGTCCAGTGGGTCCTGCTGGCCCTACCGGAGCTGCCGGCACGATCAGCTATCAAGGGCTTTACTCATCGTCGACGACGTATGCGAAGGGTGATGTTGTTTCGGATGCAACCTTCTCCAACAGCTACGTGTCCCTGCAAAGCGGCAATCAAGGAAACCCACTTCCGTCGAGTGTATCCACGCCTACGATTTTCTGGGCCACACTTGCCGCTCAAGGTGCGCAGGGAATTCAGGGAATTCAAGGTCCGATTGGCATCACCGGTCCTGCTGGTCCGCAGGGTTCTGCTGGCTCTCAGGGTCCGAGTGGTCCAACGGGGGCGACCGGACCGCAAGGTCCTGCGGGCCCTCAAGGCCCTGCCGGACCGTCGGGCGGAGGAAGTATTTCAACCGGCATTCCCCTCGGAATGGCTGGACATAATCTTGCAACGGCCGCCAGCACGGTCTACTACGACCTTACAGGGAATGCTGCCGGTACCGTCACCGCAAATGGGCAAGGAAGTTTACGGACTCCAACGGATTGCACTGCGACGTTAAGCCTCACAGCGTATGCCACTACGTCTGTGACCTATAACCTCGTCAAGCTGATTCCCAATGCCGGAACGCAGGCACTTTCGGTAGGAGCAACGGTAGATAGTTGTAGTCCTGGAGTTGTATCTCCTCAGAGCTGTACGCTCTCAGGCTCACTCTCTGCCGGCGATATTGTCACGCTGCAAGTCGTCACTGGGGCTGCCACTTCCAATCCGCCGTTCTATACGTCGTTCGTGTGCCAGTAAGGCGTAGCGAGTGAATCCCATGGAGTCGATCAATAAAGGAGAGAAGAATGTCAGATCAGTACTTGGGGGAGATTCGCCCTACGGCCTTCAACTATGCCCCCATGGGATGGGCGCTGTGCCAAGGCCAAATTTTGCCGATTTCAACCTATAGCGCTCTCTTCTCTCTGTTAGGAACGAACTTTGGTGGAGACGGTAGAACGACCTTTGGTCTTCCCGACCTACGAGGAAGAGTTGGGATTGGAGTAGGTAACGGCATCGGCTTGAGTTCTTATGAGACGGGACAGATAGGGGGAAGCGAGAACGTTACTCTCACCTCTGTTCAGATGCCTGTGCATACGCATCTTCCTAATGCAACTTCGAATCCCGGAGGGAATCCTTCTCCTGAAGGATCCATCTGGTCGCAGGAAAATGACGGACAGGGCACCAGCTACTACGGCTATGCTGCTCCACCTGCCAATACGATGTTGCCTCCATGGGATCTTGATCCAGCAGGAGGGAATCAACCGATGAGTATTATGCAGCCCTACCTGGTGCTGAATTACATCATTGCACTGCAGGGGATTTTTCCGCCCCGTCCATAACTCAAGCTAATTTGAACCGGCAATAAGGGAGAAACAAATAATGGCAACTCCATTCCTGGGTGAAATTCGTGAGACAGCCTTTGCATTCGCACCTCCGGGGTGGCTGCCGTGCGACGGTCGACTTTTGCCGATCGCGCAATACGAAGCCCTTTACACCCTTCTCGGAACAACTTATGGAGGAGACGGGATCACGACGTTCGGCATTCCTGATCTGCAAGGAAGAGTGCCCATTCATCAGGGGACGCAGAACAACGAGACTTACGTGATGGGACAAAGGAGCGGCACGGAAAATCTGACTCTGGTTTCATCGCAGATGGCGGCACATACTCATGTGGTTCATGCCAGCAGCAATTTAGGCAATATGAAGATGCCAACAACAGATGCAACCTGGGCTCAGATCACACAGGATGGAGTAACTGCCGTTAATGCCTATTCTGTTCCTCCTGGGGACACAGTGCTTGCGCCAGTTTCTGTCAGCACTGCGGGAGGCAACCAACCGTTCGGCATTCTTCAACCTTATCTAGCAGTGAATTACATGATTGCGACCGCAGGAATTTTTCCCACCCAAGGTTGATGGTCTGCAACGAAGTTTGAAAGGAACGAACCATGGCGGAATGGTATATCGGTGAGATTCGGGCAGTGAGCTTTAACTTTGCGCCGCGAGGGTGGGCTCTGTGCAACGGACAGACGTTGTCCATCCAACAGAACCAGGCTTTGTTCGCCCTTCTGGGGGTTCAATTTGGAGGTGACGGAAGAACCAACTTTAAACTGCCAAATTTACAGGGTTGCTCACCTGTTAGCTGGGGACAAAGCACGGTTGGAACAACCTATACCGAAGGCGATTCGGGAGGGAACAGCGCGGTGACGATGACCGTACAACAACTTCCGAACCACCAGCATTCGATGATGGCGACCAATATAACTGCTTCCAGCGCGGATCCTGCCGGAGGTATTTGGGCAGGAGCGGTTGACGCTACTGGGAATCCCCTCCTGGCTTATACCTCGTCGAAGCCGGATGTGGCGATGGATACTTCCGCTGTAGGGACGGCCGGCTCAGGAGCGCCCATTCCAATGATGCAGCCCTCTTTGGTGGTTAATTACATCATCGCACTCAACGGCATCTGGCCGTCTCGGGGATAAGGCGAATGATCTGCGATTTCGAGGTGAAAGCGAAATTCGCGAAGGTTCCAGTGGAGATATCGACACTCCCGAAGATCTATCACTTGCGTCCGGCAGGTATAGAAGATAGCGAAATATGCCTCCAGCTATTTGGAGAACGTCATATATCACGCTTTGCTGCTCTGGAATGGAATGAGGAACAGCTGACAGTTTTGCTGCAGATGCAATATCGCGCTCGATGCACAGGATACAAAGCACGATTTCCTGGGCTTGAGAGTTTCATGATCTGCGATGGAGATCATCAGCCCGTAGGCGAGTTGCTCGTGTGTGGTAATGAAGATCGGGTAAGGGTCGTGGATATAAGTCTTTTCCGCGTATGTCAGGGACGCGGTATCGGAACACGGCTTCTGCTGGATTTACAGGATCAGGCTGGCGCGAAAGGCCAAATGCTGGAGTTAAGCGTTGATCATGAGAATCCTGCGCGTCGACTCTACGAACGACTTGGATTTGAAGTGATCGGAAGTGATGCGTTGCAGGCAGAGATGATTTGGACGGCGGATGGAAGAGGCAAACGGAAATAGGAATGGGCTTGTTGGATGCGTAACTTCAGGATAATTAACCGGCAAACTGCCTGGCTTTGGATCGGTTGTGTAGGAGTGTGGATCGTCGCCACGTTGACGATGCATGCGCAAGGCATTCTGACCCTTACGCCTGGACGTCTCGTTGTAACCGGTGCGGGAACGGGGCGGGCTGGCTATTCCGGCGATGGCGCCACTGCAGCTTCTGCGGAGCTGGCCAGTCCCTCTGCCGTGGCCTATGACTCGAATGGAAATCTGTTTATCGCCGATACGCGAAATCAGGTTGTGCGAGAGATCTCTAAAGCGGGAGTGATTACAACCGTTGCCGGTACCGGCGTGGCCGGATTTGGAGGCGATGGCGGTCTGGCGACTCAGGCATATCTCGATTCGCCTCGCGGGATCGCCGTGGATGGAAATGGAAATCTTTTTATCGCGGATTCCCACAACAATCGTATTCGCAAGGTTACGAGTGGAACTATAACGACGGTTGCAGGGGACGGCATTGCAGGATTTTCCGGCGATGGCGGTCCGGCGACCACTGCTCATTTGGCACTTCCCTCTGGTATTGCGGTCGATCCCATGGGGAATTTCTATATTGCAGACACGAACAACAATCGTATTCGCAAGGTGGCCGGGGCGACCATAACTACGATTGCTGGAAATGGAGATGAATTTTTTGCGGGGGACAATGGCCCGGCTACAGCCGCATCTTTAGATCTGCCGACTGGAGTTGCAATCGATTCTTCCGGCAGAATCTATATTGCGGACCGGCATAATGAGCGGATTCGAGCCATCGATAACAGCGGAAAGATATCCTCAGTTGCGGGGGACAGCGTCGTGGTATTCGCCAACGGATCGCCCGGAGGGGGAACTCCCGTAAGCGCTGCGTTATTGAAGCCAAGTGGAGTCTCTGTGGACGCTGCCGGGAATCTCTATATTGCAGATACAGGAAATGAACGTGTGCTTCAGGCGGGTAACGGCGCGGTCGCGACGATAGCAGGCAATGGAGTGCAGGGATATGGAGGAGATGGAAGCGCTGCAATCAACGCGATTTTGAATGCTCCGAAGGGAGTCGCAACGGACGCGTCAGGAAATCTGGCAATCGCAGATACTTTAAATGAAAGGATTCGAAACAGCGCGCAGCCTGCCCTGCTTTTCGGAAGTCAGGCCGTGGGGATTGCTTCTGCACCTCAAGCGGTTTCCCTTTCGAATTCAGGAAATGCTCCGCTCTCAGTCTCCAGTATTGAACTTCCGAATGGCTTTGAAAGAGTATCGGGAGGAAGCTGTTCCAGCGCTCCTATTACGCTTGCGGCGGGAGAAAGCTGCACTCTGGATCTCGTCTTTATACCGGTTGCCTCAGGTATTGCTTCAGGCCCTGTCGTATTCAGCGGGACAGGGATTGTGGCGCAGACCCTTTTGCTCAGCGGATCAGCCGTACAATCCAGCACAACTACGACAATTTTGACGAGTGTCACCCCAAGTCTTTTAGGACAATCTATTACGTTTACCGCGAACGTGAGTTCTGCTGGAGGCGGAGCGGCCACTGGAGCTGTAACCTTTTACGACGGAAATCAGGTAATCGGCACAGCACAACTGATATCAGGGAAATGTTCTCTGATGATGACGGCACTCGTGGCGGGAATGCACGGGATGCATGCGGTTTATGCCGGTGATGAGAACTTTACCGGAAGCAGCTCTTCTTCCATTCCTCAATCGGTTGAAGACTTCCAGATTCAGGCAACTCCAAGTTCCAGCAATCAGACCGTGATTCCTGGTCAAACTGCGACCTATCAATTTTCATTTCAGTCAGCTACAAACGCATTTGATTTTCCAGTCACGTTTTCTGTGACGGGACTTCCTACTGGTGCCAAGGCTGTCTTTACTCCTCAGACCATCGCTCCAAGCTCAACACATGGGAGTATTACTCTCGCCATTACGACAGCATCGATAGGTGCACAACTGAGACGTTCAGACTTATCTTGCGTAGGTGGAGTCGTAGTCTCCATGCTTTTACTTCCATGTCTGGGAGCTAAACGTCGCAAGTTCCGTAGCGGGAAACTTCTTATACTTTGTCTGCTGACAATGGCCGGTGTGGGCACTGCGATTGGGCTATCGGGATGCGGAACTGATAGCGGCTTTTTTGGTCAGCCACAGCAGAGTTACACCATTACTGTGACGGGAACCGCTAATGCAGCGGGTGGTGCGATACTGCAACACTCTGCCACGGTTGTTCTGACAGTTCAATAAGTCGAGAGCTGAACATGCTAAAGATCTCTTTTTTATCTCGGAGCCTGTTTTTATTTTTTGTTGCTGCAAGCCTTCATGCGCAGAGTAGGCCGCTTGAGGTCAGTGTCACCTACACTGCGGCGCGCTCGTTAAAGGCGGCTACTTCACAAGACTTTTGGATGCAGGGCGGATCTATGGAGCTTGCAACCGATGTATGGAAAGGGTTTGGAATTGCCGTAGATATAACGGGCCTCCACACAAACTCTGTAGGTTCTGGCGGGGTTCCACTCTCGTTGATTACGGCGACGTTTGGGCCGCGATACCGTTGGCATCCATCGCATCGAGTTTCACTCTATAGTCAGGTGCTTACTGGAGAGGCAAATGGGTTCGATAGTGTCTTTCCTACCCCCTCCGGAGTAGATATGAGTGCCAACAGTCTGGCACTGCAGATGGGGGGTGGCATGGATTACCACTTATCGAGTCACCTTGCTTTCCGTGTCGTGGACGCCGAGTGGTTGCGAACGCAACTTCCAAATGGAACGAACAATATCCAGAACACTCTTCGTTTAGGTGCTGGAGTAGTCTTCCGGTTTGGATCAGAACAGTAGAGCGAGCCCTACTGTGTCATATAGCAATTTTTTCGTGTTTTAGTCGTAGAGACCCGAACTCGACATAAATAGCCTTAGCGCGATGTTCTCTCAAGATACGCTTACTGCTGAGCCGCTTTTTTCGCACGACCTCTTTAGGTCTCGTAAATCTTGCATCTAAAAACTGGTCCACTCTATGGCCCTATTGGGGGAAGTAAGGATGCCGGGCGCTCTAATGTAATAAGACATAAGACCTGATTGAGTAGGTCTAGGAAGGGCTTGTATCAACTTTTCAATATTACTTCCGGTTCATGGCGTCTGTTCTGTTACTTCATGTCAAAATTCTTCGTGGCGATATCGATAATATGCCTGGCAATTGACAAAGATGCTGTGGCCGCAGGTGAAGGTACATTAGAAACATGCAAGATGCCTTTGCTATACGAAAAATGAAAATCGTCGATCAGATTGCCTCCTAGATTTAGGGCTTGCGCTCGTACCCCAGAGCCACCTGGCTCAAGGTCGTCTTCTGTTAGAGCTGGGATGAGACGTTGAAGCTTCCGAACGAATGCCACTTTGTTGAAGGAGCGATAATATTCACCGATCGACATCTTCCAATGCCTTGCAGCCATTCTCCAGAAGCCGGGGAAAGTAACAAATTCAAAGACGTCCATCGCTTGAAATGAACTTTTTGAGTAGCCCTCACGCTTTAAGGCGAGTACAGCGTTTGGACCCGCTTCGACCTCGCCCCCGATCCGTTTTGTGAAATGCACGCCAAGAAAAGGATAGCGCGGGTCGGGTACCGGGTAGATTAGTCCGTTTACGTAGTGACGTTTCGATGCGACAAGATCGTAATACTCACCGCGAAAGGGCACAATCATCAAGTCGAGTTTTGCCGCGCTCATCCGGCTGATCCTGTCACTGTGCAGCCCGGCGCAGTTGACGACGAATTTGGCCTCGAGAGGTCCGCGGGTTGTTTCGATGATGATGTTGCTGCCGGAATGTCGCAACCCAGTCACCTCATGTGAGAGCAGTATAGTTCCTTGGTTGCGAATGATCAGCTCTGCGTACTTGTTGGCTACCTTGCCATAATCGACAATGCTTGTTCCGGGTACATGAAGGCCGCGAATACCGGCTGCCTGCGGCTCGAATTCGCGAATCTGTTCCGCGGCGAGCATGCGGAGCCCTCTCAAGCCGTTTTCGTTGCCGCGCCGGAAAAGTTCCTCGAGTTGCGGAAGTTCATTATCTTCAGTGGCAACAATGATCTTTCCGCAGACCTCAAAAGGTACTCCATGTTCCTCACAGAATTGCAGGAGCAGTGCGGCGCCTTCGGTACAGAGCTTTGCCTTTAGGCTGCCTGGTCTGTAGTAGATGCCTGAATGAATTACACCGCTGTTATGACTTGTTTGATGGGCTGCGATGCGCGATTCTTTTTCAATGATTACTAAGGGAATGTGTGGAAAGCGATTGGTAAGTTCAAGGCCGGTCGCTAGTCCTACAATTCCACCACCTATAATCGCGATATTTCCCTCGGAATCCATAGTCGTTTTTTGTGTAATACGCCAGCCTAATTTTTTAGAACAATCTAGTAGGAGTAGTAGAACCATTTGAAACAAAAAAGACCGGGAAATCCCGGCCTTGTGATCTATGGAATGTTTACGAAAGGCTGAGTTTAATATCTGCCCCAGATCGCGATCCCGGTCGCAGTTTGCACAAGTGCTTCGAAAGTACGAAGTCTTATAGTTTTTGCGCGGCTATTAGGAATAAAGACAATGTCGTCTGCATGCAGCTCGATATCGGGCGACTGTGCCGTCAGAATATTATTAAGGGGAACGGGGGTTTGTTGTTGTGGTGTGTCACCGGTGGTTTTGTGAATAAGCGTGGCTCCCTTAAGCGATGCGGTAGGATTGGTTCCGTGTGCCATCGCAACCGCCTGGAGAACAGTCAGGTGTGGATTATCAAGGACTATCCCGGTTGGTTCCTTGACATCGCCGACGACATACACCATGCCGGCTTTTGAGACTACGATCGTATCGCCAGGCTGTACGGCGACATTTGTCATTTGGCCATTACCCTGTGAGAGTGGGATGGTTTCAGGCCTATCCTTTCCATCGCGGTGAGTAATGGTCACTGTTTTTCCAGCTCTTGGAGTGACACCGCCACCCGCTGAGATGGCATCAAGGAGGGTCCGATTGCCAGGTAGAGGGTAAATGCCAGGCTTTTGTACCTCACCCAGAACAGAGATGCCGGCGGCAGCGTACTCCTTTACGAAGACAGAGACCTGAGGATCGTTAAAGAATCCTCTCTGCTGCAGACGCTGCGCGATAGCAGTTTCGGCTTGTGGAGTAGAAAGCCCTGCGATCTTGAGATTACCTAGCATCGGCAGAGAAGCATCGCCTGTAGAAGTGACCCGAACTTCGTAATGGTATTCGGGAGCTCCGGCGACACTTACTTCAAGTAAATCACCGCTTTCAAGAATGATATTTGTTGAGGCGGAATGGAATGGTTCCTGTGATGCCAGTGTCGAGGGGGCGGAGTCAGGATGGATAGCCGTTGTCTGACCGTGCCCGGAAATATTTGTTAGAAGTATGAGTAAGAAAATAGTAAAACCTAAAATTGTTAAAGTCTTATTCATATTTACTCCTCGGCATAAGTGCGATGCCTTTCCGGGCTGTATTCGGCAATCCTGATCTTTTTCTCGACAGCCATAACCTAGTTCTTGCGGGATGACGGCTAGCTAGATGGAGAACGTGCATTACTTACAATAGCCATTAAGCTTCCAGCACCGTAAAAGACATGAAGAAGAAAGAATGGAACTGGCATGAGTAGTGGGGCTAAACTTCGTTCTCTGCAGGCGGTATGGCACGAAGCCGCGATGCATACTGATCCATAAAGCGTGACGAGCAGTACGAAAGGGATAGTCATCCACGGGCGGGTGTGAGTGATTATTGAATAGGTGACCATAGAAAGATTAATTACTAGAGTAAGAAAAAATAAGCCGGGTATGAAATGGCGTATAGACATGGACGCGGGATTTATCTTGAGACTAATGATGTTCCAATAGCCATTCTTGAATGCGTAGCGGGCTAACGATAAAAAATCACCGCTAACAAAATAGTCGCAGGAGGTCTTATCGGTGATATATAGTTTGTGCCCGCGCGCGCGAAGTCTCTGGTTGAGATCGTTATCCTGGTTGCGGTGTAGCTCCGTGTTGTAAGCGCCGATCTCTAATACGGTACTCTTTAGAAATAATGGATAAGGAATGGAGTCGGCGAAACCGGAATTTCTTGTTCGCATCGATCCGGAAGAGGTGCCGAACGGATGAGCTAAAGTCCAGGCTATGAGGCGTGCTTGAAGACTGTCTTCGCTGGGGCGAGTGACGACTCTTCCGCTACAGCCTGCCGCGCCATGAAGCTTTAGTTCTTCTAAGCATGCAGCGATGTAGTTTTGTGCATATCGGGTATGAGCTCCTAAAATGCATATATATTCTCCTCGGGCATGCTCAATACCGAGGTTGAATGCGTGCGGGGTTTTTCGATGCTTGTTTGTGACAAGCTTAACCCGAGAGTCATCGATTGCAATTCGTTTGACGATTTCCCCTGTTGTGTCTGTAGAGTCCCCGTCGACAACGATGATCTCGATATTCCATTCCAAAGTTTTCTGCCGCAACAATGAGATAAGGACCGATTCGATATGCCTTTCTTCGTTGCGGACGGCCATAATTGCTGAGACGAGAGGTGGAGCGCTCTCATTCATTATCGAAATTGAGGACTCTGAAACCATAGTCAGAAGATTAGCAACGAACAACGTTTGCGGAACTAAGACCACGGGTGGCATTACGGGTGTCGACGACTAGTTGAGCTTCTCCCACTATTTTTTGATAGTCATAGCTAGAATGGTCGGTCAATATAACAACGCAGTCGTATTGGCAAATGTCTTCAAGCGGAACGCACTGTAACTGGAGATCGTATTTACGACCCTTGCCGATGCGGGGAAAATAAGGATCGTTATATTCAACGATGGCCCCGCTCTTCTGTAGAGTCTCGATGATGGTTATAGCGGGGGATTCGCGAAGGTCATCGATATCTTTCTTATAAGAAACTCCCAACACCATAATCCGTGACCCTTTCAGTGCCTTGCTCCTCCCGTTGAGTGCTTCGGCGATAAATTCGACCATGTGATAAGGCATCGCCATATTGATTTCTCCAGCGAGTTCGATAAAACGAGTAGCAAAGTCGAATTCTCTTGCCTTCCACGAAAGATAGAACGGATCAATGGGGATACAATGACCGCCCAGGCCTGGGCCTGGATAAAAAGGCTGAAAGCCGAACGGTTTAGTGGTGGCCGCGGCTATAACTTCCCAGATATCGATTCCCATTCGGAGACAGAGGAGCTTCAGTTCATTGACGAGCGCGATATTGACGCATCGATAGATATTTTCAAGCAATTTTGTCATTTCCGCGACGCCTGTACTCGAGACAGGTACCGTTTTTCGAAAGATTGATCCATAGAGAGCGGCAGCGATTTCACTGGCATGGAGGTCGATGCCCCCGACAATTTTTGGAATGTCGTTCCGCGCGACTGTGTTGTTACCCGGGTCTTCGCGCTCAGGTGAAAATGCTACGAAGACGACATTACCCCCTTGTTCTCCATTACGAGAGACGTGCAGATCCGAAATATTCTTTTCTTCCAGCAGAGGAACGACGATTTCAGCTGTTGTTCCAGGATAGGTTGTGCTTTCGAGCACAATCAACTGGCCAGATCTTAAGTGAGGGGCGAGTGAAAGGACTGTCTTAGTTACGAAACTTAGGTCGGGTTCCCTATACTCTGTAAGGGGCGTTGGGACGCAGATGACGACTGCATCCATTCGTGAGATCCTTCCGAAATCCGAGGTGGCTTGAAAACCATGTTCACGGGCAACAGCGATATCGGTTTCGGGAATACGGCAAATATAGGATAGCGAGGATGTGAGCATATCGATCTTGGTCGTATCAACATCGAAGCCCGTTACGGGGAATCCCTGTTCTGTGAATAGCAATGCTAAGGGAAGCCCGACGTATCCAAGGCCTATAACGCCAATATTTGCAGTTCTTGAGTTGAATTTGGCGATTATCTCTTCCTTCAGCAGGGTTGCGGAAGGCGATTGATCGGTAATAAGTGTCGGCATCATAATTTTGCTCACTAGGAGGATTAAAAGTTATAAATCGGGTAATTATAT